>Ga0182030_10014326_pt1 | contig 15664 bp, 11 predicted proteins | sample 812S3MmetaG_FD_121299 | JGI IMG/M metagenome (GOLD analysis project Ga0182030, IMG submission 121299) | Permafrost microbial communities from Stordalen Mire, Sweden - 812S3M metaG (Illumina Assembly) | ecosystem: Environmental > Terrestrial > Soil > Wetlands > Permafrost | place: Sweden...
CGGCCATCACCTTCGTCAACGCTGCCGTCAACGTCGTCTTGCCATGGTCAACATGACCAATCGTTCCAACGTTTACGTGCGGCTTCGTACGCTCAAATTTCTCTTTCGACACGACAGCGTCCCCTTAACTTGCAAATTCCTAGAAACGATTTACCGGCAGTTACTGCTTGATGATGCCTTCGGCGATGTTCGGCGGTACCTCAACGTACTTGCCGAATTCCATCGTGAAGGTGGCGCGCCCCTGACTCATCGAACGCACGGTGGTTGCGTAACCAAACATCTCCGACAACGGCACCTCGGCAGTGATGATCTTGCCCGAGGTATTGTCATCCATGCCCATGATCTGCCCGCGACGGCGGTTCAGGTCGCCGATGACATCGCCCGAATAATCCTCCGGGGTCACCACTTCGACCTTCATGATCGGCTCGAGCAGCACCGGTTTGGCGCGGCGAAATCCTTCCTTGAATCCCATGCTGCCGGCGATCTTGAAGGCCATCTCGTTCGAGTCCACATCGTGGTAGGAGCCATCGAACAGCGTGACCTTCACGTCCACCACCGGGTAGCCGGCGATCACCCCGGTCTCGACCGCTTCCTTGATGCCCTTGTCGACCGCCGGAATGAATTCACGCGGCACCGTGCCACTGACGATGCCATTGACGAACTCGTAGCCCTTGCCCTGTTCATTCGGCTGAATCTTGAGCCAGACGTGGCCGTACTGGCCGCGGCCGCCGGACTGGCGTACGAACTTGCCCTCAGAATCAACCGTGCCGCGAATAGTCTCGCGATAGGCGACCTGCGGCTTGCCGACATTGGCCTCGACATTGAATTCGCGGCGCATGCGATCAACGATGATTTCCAGGTGCAGCTCGCCCATCCCGGAGATGATCGTCTGCCCGGATTCGGGATCGGTGTGCACACGGAAGGAAGGATCCTCCTTCGCCAGGCGCGAGAGCGCGACTCCCATTTTCTCCTGGTCCACCTTGGTCCGCGGCTCAACCGCAACCGAGATCACCGGTTGCGGGAATACCATCTTCTCAAGCGTGATGACATTTTCCCGATCGCACAGCGTATCGCCCGTGAAGACATCTTTCAGGCCGACCGCGGCAGCGATATCACCGGCGCGCACTTCCTTGATCTCGGTGCGCTCACTGGCGTGCATCTGCAGCAGCCGCCCGATGCGCTCGGTCCGGTCCTTGGTCGGCACGTACACGGTGTCGCCGGTATTGAGCGTGCCCGAGTAGACGCGAAAGAAGGTCAGGTTGCCGACAAACGGATCCGTCAGGATCTTGAAGGCCAGCGCTGCGAACGGTTCATCATCGCGCGCGGTGCGCGTGATCGGCTCGCCATCCGAATCCAGGCCCTTGATCGGCGGCATCTCGATCGGCGAGGGCATGTACTCGATGATGGCATCGAGCAGCGCCTGCACGCCCTTGTTCTTGAAGGCCGTGCCGCACATGCACAGCACAACTTCGTTCTTGAAAGCGCGCGCCCGAAGGCCTGAGCGAATCTCGTCCTCGGTGAGCTCCTTGCCCTCGAGGTACTTATCAAGCAGCGCCTCGTTGCCCTCGGCCGCCGCCTCGATGAGCTTCAAGCGCCATTCAGCGCACTCGGCCTGCATCGCGGCCGGAATCTCGCGGTAAGCGAATTTCATTCCCTGGGTTTCCATGTCCCAGTAGATGGCCTTCATGCGGATCAGGTCGACCACGCCCTCGAACTGCTCTTCAGCGCCGATGGGCAGCTGGATGGGGACCGGGTTGCCGCGCAGCCGGGTGCGGATCTGATCCACGCAACGCATGAAGTTTGCGCCGGCCCTATCCATCTTGTTGACGAAGGCGATGCGCGGCACGTTGTAGCGATTCATCTGCCGCCACACCGTCTCGGACTGCGGCTGCACACCGGAGACAGCGCAGAACAGCGCCACCGCGCTATCGAGCACCCGCAGACTCCGTTCGACTTCGATCGTGAAGTCCACGTGGCCAGGCGTATCGATGATGTTGATGCGGTGCTCGGGGAAGTTCTTGTCCATCCCCTTCCAGAAACAGGTCGTGGCCGCGGAGGTGATCGTGATGCCCCGCTCCTGCTCCTGCTCCATGTAATCCATCACCGCGGCGCCGTCGTGAACCTCGCCGATCTTGTGGGACACACCCGTGTAGAAAAGAATGCGTTCGGTCGTGGTCGTCTTCCCGGCGTCAATGTGCGCCGAGATGCCGATGTTCCGATAGCGTTCGATGGGCGTGCCGCGAGCCACGACGGATACCTCTTTAGAGTGGAGAGCTGCAATTCGCAGTTCAGCGCCGCTGTTACCAGCGGTAGTGAGCGAAGGCCTTGTTGGCCTCGGCCATGCGGTGCGTGTCTTCACGCTTGCGTACGGCGGCACCACGGTTTTCCGCGGCGTCGAGCAGCTCATGGGCGAGGCGATGCGCCATCGATTTCTCGGTGCGATCGCGCGCGGCTTCGATGACCCAGCGCATGGCCAGGGTCTGGCGGCGACTGGCGCGCACTTCGACCGGGACCTGGTAGGTCGCGCCACCGACGCGGCGGGATTTGACCTCGACTACCGGCTTGACGTTCTCGAGTGCCTGCGAGAGCACTTCGATCGCATCGGCACCGGGACGGCCGGTCTTCTCGGTGATTCGATCGAGGGCACCATAGATGATGCGCTCGGCCGCGAACTTCTTGCCGCTATCCATCACAACGTTCATGAACTTAGCCAGCATGTCGCTCTTGTATTTCGGGTCCGGCAGGATCGTCCGGGTAGGGGCCGCAGCTCGACGGGACATAGTGGTATTACCTCGTTATTTCTTCGGCCGCTTGGCGCCGTACTTGGAACGACTCTGCTTGCGGTTGCTGACGCCGGCGCAATCGAGCGTGCCGCGCACGGTGTGATAGCGCACGCCAGGAAGATCCTTGACGCGGCCGCCGCGGATCAGCACCACCGAGTGCTCCTGCAGGTTGTGGCCTTCGCCGCCGATGTAGCTGGTGACTTCATAGCCGTTGGTCAGGCGCACACGGGCGACCTTACGCAGCGCCGAATTGGGCTTCTTCGGTGTCGTCGTGTAGACGCGCGTGCAGACCCCGCGCTTCTGGGGGGAGGCACCGAGGGCCGGTACCTTCGTCTTTTCTGTCGCCCGCCGGCGAGGCTGGCGGATCAGCTGACCTGTTGTGGCCATGAAAACTCCAATTAATTCAATACTTAAGAAGCATCGGGCCACCCTGAAGCGGGCGGCCCGGCGCTGAAACACTCTTTTTCTGGTCTGGCGGGCATCGGCCGGACCGGGAAAGGCCGGCGATTCTAGGTAGCGCACCGTTCCAAGTCAACGATTTGCGCGCCCACACCCCGAGGCTGCTGCAATGCAACAGCCCTGTCAGTCCAAGGTTTCGGGGATCGGGCCGTGTCGGGCTCAATTTGCCCGACACGGCCTTTGAGCCCTTTAGGTCGCGGCGCTCTCTTCCTCACCGACGCTGGTCTCCTCCATCTCGGCGACGGAACCCCCAACGTCCATGAAGTTACGCCGCTCCTGGCCTTCGTGCTTGCGACGCCGGTGGGCATGGGCCGCAAAGCCCGTGCCGGCCGGAATCAGGCGGCCAACGATGACGTTTTCCTTCAGGCCGCGCAGATCGTCCTTCAGACCCCGCACCGCAGCCTCGGTGAGTACGCGGGTGGTTTCCTGGAACGAAGCCGCCGAGATAAAGGACTCGGTGGCGAGCGATGCCTTGGTGATACCGAGCAGTACCGGCTGAAGCTTGGCGCCTTCCTTGCCGGCCGTCTCGGCCCGATCGTTGATGGCCAATGCCCGAGCCCGATCCAGCTGCTCACCGCGCAGCAGCGCGGTCTCGCCAGCGACCGTGACCTCGGTCTTGCGCAGCATCTGGCGGATGATCACTTCGATGTGCTTGTCATTGATCTTCACGCCCTGCAGGCGATAGACATCCTGGATCTCGCGAACCAGGTAGTTGGCCAGTGACTCCACGCCCTGCAGGCGCAGGATGTCATGCGGGTTCGGCTCGCCATCGGCGATGACCTCGCCACGCTCGACCTGCTCGCCCTCGAAGACGTTGAGCTGGCGCCACTTGGGGATCAGCTCCTCGTACTTCTCGGTCGTCTCATCGGTAATGACCAGACGGCGCTTGCCCTTGGTCTCCTTACCGAAGCTGACCGTACCGGTCTTCTCCGCGAGGATCGCCTGATCCTTGGGCTTGCGTGCCTCGAACAAGTCAGCCACACGCGGCAGACCACCCGTGATATCGCGGGTCTTCGAGGACTCCTGCGGGATGCGGGCGATGATGTCGCCGACCGACACCTTGGCACCGTCCTCCAGGTTGATGAGCGCGCCCGAGGGCAGCGTATAGACCGCCGGGATGATCGTGTTGGCGAAGGTAATTTCCTTACCCTTGCCGTTGACCAGCTTGATCGTCGGCTTCAGATCCTTGCCGCCGCGCTGCTTGGCATCCATTACCACCGTGCTCGAGAGGCCCGTGACCTCATCGAGCTGCGTGGCCACGGTCATACCGTCGACGAAGTCCTGGAACTTGATGAAGCCGGCGACTTCGGTGACCACCGGGTGCGTGTGCGGATCCCAGGTGGCCACGATCTGGTTGGAGGTGACCTTGGCTCCCTCACGTGCATTGATCGTCGCGCCATAAGGGATCTTGTAACGCTCACGCTCGCGGCCGAACTCATCGACCACGCCGATTTCACCGCTCCGTGAGACCGCGACCAGATGGCCCTTCTCATGCTCCACGGTCTTGACGCGATGGAAGCGCAGCGTGCCCTTGTTGCGAATCTCAACGCTGCTGGCTGCTGCCGCTCGCGATGCCGCGCCACCGATGTGGAACGTGCGCATCGTCAGCTGCGTGCCAGGCTCGCCGATTGACTGTGCCGCGATGACACCGACCGCCTCGCCAATATTGATCAGGCGACCACGGGCCAGATCGCGCCCGTAGCAGTTGCTGCACACGCCATAGCGCGTCTTGCAGGTGATCGGGGAACGAACGCTGATCTGATCGACGCCCTGCTGCTCGAGCAAGCGCACCAGCGCCTCATCAAGCAGGGTTCCGGTCGCGATCAGCACGTCTTCGGTGCCCGGGTGCAGGATGTCGGCCGCGTTGACGCGCCCGAGGACCCGCTCGCCCAAGCCCTCGACCACGTCGCCACCTTCGACCAGAGGCGCCATCGCCAGGCCATCGCTGGTGCCGCAATCGGTCTCGGTGACCACCAGGTCCTGGGCCACATCGACCAGACGACGCGTGAGGTAACCGGAGTTCGCCGTCTTCAGCGCCGTGTCGGCCAGACCCTTGCGGGCGCCGTGCGTCGAGATGAAGTACTGCAGAACGTTCAGGCCCTCGCGGAAGTTGGCCGTGATCGGCGTCTCGATGATCGAGCCATCAGGCTTGGCCATCAGGCCGCGCATACCGGCCAGCTGGCGGATCTGGGCCGCACTACCGCGCGCGCCCGAATCGGCCATCATGAAGATCGAATTAAAGGACTTCTGGCGCTCTTTCTTGCCGCGCCAGTCGGTCGCTTCCTCAGTGCCCAAGCGCTCCATCATCGCCTTGGCCACCTGATCGTTCGCCCGCGACCAGATATCGACCACCTTGTTGTAGCGCTCGCCGTTGGTCACGAGACCGGAGGAGTACTGGTCCTGGATTTCCTTGACCTCGCGCTCCGCCGCCGCCACCAGCTTGACCTTCTGTTCCGGGATGACGATGTCGTCAATACCAAACGAGACCGCCGAGCGGGTCGCGTAGTGGAAGCCCATGTACATCAGCTGGTCGGCGAATACGACCGTTTCCTTCAGGCCCAAGGCGCGATAGCACGCGTTGATGATCGCCGAGATCGCCTTCTTGGTCATGTCGATGTTGATCAGGTCAAACGACAGGCCATGCGGCAGGATCTCGGAGAGCAGCGCCCGCCCGATCGTCGTCTTGACGTGGCGGATGCGCGGCTGCAGGTCACCGTTATCGTCGAGATAATATTCCTTCAGGCGCACGCGCACCCGGGCCTGCAGGTGAGCCGTGCGGCTCTCGTAGGCGCGGTGGGCTTCGTGCACATCGCTGAACATCATGCCTTCGCCGGTCGCGCCGACCATTTCACGGGTCAGGTAATACAGACCGAGCACCACGTCCTGCGAGGGCACGATGATCGGATCGCCGTTGGCGGGCGAGAGAATGTTGTTCGTGCTCATCATCAGCGCGCGCGCTTCGAGCTGAGCCTCGAGCGAGAGCGGCACGTGCACGGCCATCTGATCCCCGTCGAAGTCGGCGTTGAACGCCGTGCAGACGAGCGGATGCAGCTGGATGGCCTTGCCTTCGATCAGCACCGGCTCGAAGGCCTGGATGCCCAGGCGATGGAGCGTCGGGGCGCGGTTGAGCAGTACCGGATGCTCGCGGATCACCTCTTCGAGGATGTCCCAGACCTCCGGTCCCTCGCGCTCGACCAGGCGTTTGGCCGCCTTGATGGTCGAGGCTTCACCACGAATCTGCAGCTTGTGGAAGATGAAGGGCTTGAACAGCTCAAGCGCCATCTTCTTCGGCAGGCCGCACTGGTGCAGGCGCAGCGTCGGGCCGACCACGATGACCGAACGGCCCGAGTAGTCGACGCGCTTGCCAAGCAGGTTCTGGCGGAAGCGCCCCTGCTTGCCCTTGATCATATCGGCCAGTGACTTGAGCGGCCGGCGGTTGGTGCCGGTGATCGCCCGTCCACGCCGCCCGTTGTCGAGCAGCGCGTCCACGGCTTCCTGCAGCATGCGCTTTTCATTGCGCACGATGATGTCCGGTGCCGCCAGCTCCAGGAGCCGGCGCAGACGGTTGTTGCGGTTGATGACGCGCCGGTACAGATCATTCAGATCCGAGGTCGCGAAGCGCCCGCCATCGAGCGGCACCAGCGGCCGCAGGTCCGGGGGCAGCACCGGCAGTACCGTCATGACCATCCACTCAGGCTTGTTGCCCGACTCGATGAATGACTCGAGCAGCTTCAAGCGCTTGGAGAGGCGCTTGAGCTTGGTCTCGGAGGAGGTATTACCCATCTCCTCGCGCACCGTGATGACCTCGGCCTTCAGCTCGAGGGTCCGCAGCAGCTCCCATACCGCCTCAGCGCCCATGCGCGCGTCGAACTCATCGCCGTGTTCTTCAATGGCTTCGAGATACAGCTCATCGGTCAGCAGCTGGCCGCGCTGCATCGGGGTCATACCCGGATCAATGACTACGAAGGCCTCGAAGTACAACACGCGCTCGATCTCGCGCAGCGTCATGTCGAGCATCAGTCCGATGCGCGAGGGGAGGGACTTCAGGAACCAGATGTGCGCGGTCGGGCTCGCGAGCTCGATATGGCCCATGCGTTCACGGCGCACTTTGGACTGCGTGACTTCGACGCCGCACTTCTCGCACACCACACCGCGGTGCTTGAGGCGCTTGTACTTGCCGCACAGGCACTCGTAGTCCTTGACGGGTCCGAAGATCTTCGCGCAGAACAGGCCATCGCGCTCCGGCTTGAAGGTGCGATAGTTGATGGTCTCGGGCTTGCGTACCTCACCGTACGACCAGGCGCGGACCATTTCCGGCGAAGCCAGTCCGATCTTGATCGAATCGAACTGCTCGATCGGGGCTTGCTGCTTGAAGAGCTTGAGTAGGTCTTTCATTTATACACCTTGAAGCTGTCGCTTCAGTCCTGCTCGAGTTCCATGTTGATGCCGAGCGAACGAATTTCCTTGACCAGCACGTTGAAGGATTCGGGCATGCCCGCCTTCATCTCGTGATTGCCATCGACGATGCTCTTGTACATCGCCGTGCGTCCGATCGTGTCGTCGGATTTGACCGTGAGCATTTCCTGCAGCGTGTAGGCCGCGCCGTAGGCTTCCAGTGCCCACACTTCCATCTCACCGAAGCGCTGTCCGCCAAACTGCGCCTTGCCGCCAAGCGGCTGCTGCGTGACCAAGCTGTACGGTCCCGTGGAGCGGGCGTGCATCTTGTCATCGACCAGATGGTTGAGCTTGAGCATGTACATGTAGCCGACCGTGACCTGGCGATCAAAGCGCTCACCGGTGCGACCGTCGAACAGCCATGTCTGCCCCGAAGTCGGCAACTCTGCCAGTTCGAGGAGGTTCTTGATGTCGCTTTCGGCCGCGCCATCAAATACCGGGGTCGCCATCGGCACGCCCTGGCTCAAGTTGGAGGCGAGTGTCCCGATCTCAACATCGCTGAGCTCGGTAAGCCGCTCCTTCTGGCCGCTGGTCTCGTTGTAGATCTTGTGCAGGAAGCCACGCATTTCATGCGTGCTCGCCTGTGCCTCGATCATGCGACCGATTTTCAGGCCGAGGCCCTTGGCCGCCCAGCCCAGATGCGTCTCGAGTACCTGTCCGACGTTCATGCGCGAAGGCACGCCCAGCGGATTGAGTACCACATCGACCGGCGTTCCATCTTCCAGGTACGGCATGTCCTCGACCGGAACGATGGTCGAGATCACACCCTTGTTGCCGTGCCGGCCAGCCATCTTGTCGCCAGGCTGCACGCGCCGCTTCACGGCCAGGTACACCTTGACCATCTTGAGCACACCCGGAGCCAGATCATCGCCCGCGGTGATCTTGGCGCGCTTCTCCTCGAGGCGCTTGTCGAAGCCGGCCTGCTGGGCCTGCACGCGCTCGGCGGCCGCTTCCAGCTGGGTGTTGGCTTCCTCATCCTCGAGGCGGATCTGGAACCACTCTTCGCGAGTCAGGGTGTCCAGGTATTCGGTCGCGACCTTGGTGCCACCTTTGAGTTTCTTGGGGCCACCGCTGGCGACCTTGCCCAGCAGCATGCCGCGCACGCGCTGATACAGGTCATCCTCGAGAATGCGGCGCTGATCCAGCAGGTCCTTGCGCACCCGCTCGATCTCGGCCTTCTCGATTGACTGGGCGCGCGAGTCCTTCTCGACGCCATCGCGCGTGAACACGCGCACGTCGATCACGGTGCCATCCATGCCCGGCGGTACACGCAGTGAAGTGTCCTTCACATCCGAGGCCTTCTCGCCAAAGATCGCGCGCAGCAGCTTCTCTTCCGGGGTCAGCTGGGTCTCGCCCTTTGGCGTGACCTTGCCCACCAGGATGTCACCGGCGCGGACCTCGGCACCGATGAAGGCGATACCCGCCTCATCGAGCTTGGCGAGCGCCGCATCACCGACGTTCGGGATGTCGGCCGAGATTTCCTCGGGTCCGAGCTTGGTGTCGCGGGCAACGCAGGTGAGCTCCTCGATATGAATCGTCGTGAAGCGATCTTCCTGGACGACGCGCTCGGAGATCAGGATCGAGTCTTCGAAGTTGTAGCCGTTCCAGGGCATGAAGGCGACCAGCATGTTCTGGCCAAGCGCGAGCTCGCCCAGGTGCGTGGAGGGACCGTCAGCCAGTACGTCGCCGCGCGCGATCGTGTCGCCGGCATTGACCAGCGGGCGCTGGTTGATGCAGGTGTTCTGGTTCGAGCGTGTGTACTTGGTCAGGTTGTAGATATCCACGCCCGGCTCGCCGGCCGTGGTCTCGTTGTCATTGACGCGAACGACAATGCGCGAGGCATCGACCGAGTCGACCGCGCCGCCACGGCGCGCCACCACAGTCACGCCCGAGTCGATGGCGACCGGACGCTCCATGCCGGTACCCACCAGCGGGGTCTGTGAACGCAGCGTCGGGACCGCCTGGCGCTGCATGTTCGAACCCATCAGTGCGCGGTTGGCGTCATCGTGCTCGAGGAACGGGATCAGCGAGGCCGCGACCGAGACGATCTGCTTGGGGCTCACGTCCATGTAGTTGATCTGGGCGCCCGGCATCAGCGTGAACTCACTCTGATAGCGGCACGAGACCAGATCATCGGACAAGGCGCCCTTGGCATCGATCTTGGCATTGGCCTGGGCGATCGCGAACTCGCCTTCCTCGATGGCCGAGAGGAAATCGATCTTGTCGGTGACCTTGCCACTCTCGACGCGCCGGTACGGCGTCTCGAGGAAGCCGTACTGGTTGGTACGCGCATAAACCGACAGCGAATTGATCAGACCGATATTCGGACCTTCCGGGGTCTCGATCGGGCACACGCGACCGTAGTGCGTCGGGTGCACGTCGCGCACCTCGAAGCCGGCACGCTCGCGCGTCAGGCCGCCCGGTCCAAGCGCCGAGACGCGACGCTTGTGGGTGACCTCGGACAGAGGGTTGTTCTGGTCCATGAACTGGGAGAGCTGCGAGGAGCCGAAGAACTCCTTGACCGCCGCTGCCACCGGCTTGGCATTGATCATTTCCTGCGGCATCAGCGGCTCGGACTCGGCAATCGTCAGCCGCTCCTTGACCGCGCGCTCGACCCGTACCAGGCCGACGCGGAAGGCGTTTTCCGCCATCTCGCCGACCGAACGCACGCGCCGGTTGCCTAGGTGATCGATGTCATCGACCGTGCCGTTGCCGTTGCGGATATCAATCAGCACCTTGAGGACATCAAGGACATCTTCGCGCGAGAGCACGAACGAGCCGGTGATTTCCTTGCGGCCGACACGGCGGTTGAACTTCATGCGGCCCACGGCCGAGAGATCATAACGCTCGCTGTTGAAAAACAGGTTGTTGAACAGGTTCTCGGCCGCATCCTTGGTCGGCGGCTCGCCCGGGCGCATCATGCGGTAGATCTCGACCAGCGCCTCCAGGCGCGTCTTGGTCGGATCAATGCGCAGCGTGTCCGAGATGTACGGACCACGATCCAGATCATTGACGTACAGCGTATGGATCTGGGTGATGCCGGCCTCGATGATCTTTTCCATGCTGACCGCGGTCAGCACCTCATTGGCCTTGGCAATGATCTCGCCCGTGTCCTTGTTGACGATGTCGTGGGCGAGCACCTTGCCGTGCATGTAGTCGCGCGGCACGATCAGCTTCTTGACGCCCGCATCCTCGAGCTGGCGCACGTGGCGCGCCGTGATGCGGCGGCCTTCCTCGACGATCACGGTGTTGCCGACGCGGATCTCAAAGGCCGCAGTCTCACCGCGCAGGCGCGCGGCCACCAGGTGCATCGAGACGGTGTTGGCATCGACATCAAAGGTGTTCTTCTCGAAGAACGTATCGAGCATCTCGGTCTCGACCATGCCGAGCGCGCGCAGAATGATCGACACCGGGAGCTTGCGGCGCCGGTCGATGCGCGCGAACAGGCAATCCTTCGGGTCGAATTCGAAATCCAGCCATGAGCCGCGGTACGGAATGATCCGCGCCGAGAACAAGAGCTTGCCCGAGGAGTGGGTCTTGCCACGATCGTGGTCGAAGAACACGCCCGGGGAGCGGTGTAACTGGGAAACAATGACACGCTCGGTGCCATTGACGATGAACGTGCCGTTGTCGGTCATCAGCGGCAGCTCGCCGAGATAGACCTCCTGCTCGCGCACGTCCTTGACGGGCTTCTTGGCCCCTGGGGCTTCCTTGTCGAATACCACGAGGCGGACTTTCACGCGCAGCGGCGCCGCGTAGGTCAGCCCGCGCAGCTGGCACTCCTTGACATCGAATACCGGCTCGCCGAGCCGGTAGCTCACATACTCGAGCACTGCGTGACCGGAGTAGCTCGAGATCGGGAACACGCTCTTGAATGCAGCATGCAAACCGATGTCCCGGCGCGCTTCTTCGGCCGTATCGGCCTGCAGGAAGCTGCGGTAGGAGTCGAGCTGGATGGCCAGCAGGTAAGGCACCGACAGAATCCCCGGCTGCTTGCCGAAGTCCTTGCGGATGCGCTTCTTCTCGGTAAAGGAATAAGCCATCGTGAAAACCCTCTCGAAAGATCAAAAACGTGCTTGCGGGGCAGCCCCGGCCATATCCGGCCTAAGGTGTGCTGCCCCACAAGCAGCGTGGTTCAGGACCCGCACCGGTCCCGTTTGGCGCTAGCGCCCTTACTTCACTTCCACCTTGGCGCCAGCGTCCTCGAGCTTCTTCTTGATGGTCTCTACATCGCCCTTGGACACGGCTTCCTTGACGGTTGAGGGCACGCCCTCGACCAGGTCCTTGGCTTCCTTCAGGCCCAGGCCGGTGATCTCGCGAATCACCTTGATGACCGTGACCTTCTTGTCAGCCGGGTATTCCTTGAGCGTGACGGTGAACTCGGTCTGCTCCTCAACCGGAGCAGCAGCAGCGCCAGCGCCTGGCGCAGCGGCCATCGCCACCGGGGCGGCTGCCGTCACACCGAACTTCTTTTCCATGTCGCTGATCAGCGCAACGACGTCCATCAGGCTCATCGACGCGATCGCGTCCAGAATCTCGTCCTTCGAAACTGCCATGATAAATCTCCTAAGAAATCGCTAAATATTCAGTTAAAAATTACTACTCAAGCGCTCGCGGCCTGCTTCTGGACGCGCACCGCGTCCAGAGTGCGGACCAGCTTGGAGGGGGTGGCTGCCAGCGTACCGACCAGTTTCTGGATCGGTGCCCGCATCACGCCCATCAGCTGCGCCAACGCTTGATCGCGCGTCGGCAGGGCTGCGACTTTGTCCAGATCCTTGCCAGGCAGCAGCTGGCCGCCCAAAGACACGGCCGTCGCGATCAGCTTGTCATGGTCCTTCGCAAAGGCCTTGAGCACGCGCGCCGCAGCGCCCGGATCATCCTTCGAGAAAGCGAGTACCAGCGGTCCCTTGAGGATCGGCCCGATGTTCTCGAACGCGGTCCCGGCAACGGCCTTGCGTGCCAGCGTGTTCTTGACCACACGCATGTACACGCCCTGGGCTCGTGCCTTGGAACGCAGATCGGTCATCTGTCCGACCGTCAGACCACGGTACTCGGCCGCAACCACGGACTGTGCCGTCGCCGCGACCTTGCTGACCTCTGCCACCAGCGCTTTCTTATCGTCTAGGTTAAGTGCCATCTCGACACACCTCCTGGTTTCACAAGATCACCTGTTAACACCACAGAGCTAAGCCCATTGGCATTGCTCCACCCTTGTGACGGTGATCCTCGCCCGCAGGAGAAGCGCGCCGGCCGGGGAATTACCCGGACCCGCTCGCAGCATCCTTTAGGTGACTGCACCATCTGCGCAGGCTGTTTCGCGATTAAGAACCTAACGAGGTTGCCCTCTTCGATTCGCCTGCGGTCTTCGATGATGGCCAGCGCCTCGCCGCGCCAGCCCGCACCAAACTCAAAAAAACAAAATCCTCTAGATCGCAGCCTTAGCTGGCCGCAGCTGCACTCAGGCTTGACTGATCTACTGCGATACCCGGCCCCATCGTCGAGGAGACCGTGACGCGCTTGAGATAGATGCCCTTGGCGGCCGCAGGCTTCGCACGCTGCAGATCCGCGATCAGCGCCTGAAGGTTTTCCTTCAGCGCATTGATCTCGAAGTTCGCCTTGCCGATCGAGCAGTGCACGATCCCGGCCTTGTCGACGCGGTAGCGCACCTGGCCCGTCTTGGCGTTGCGGATCGCGGTCGCGACATCCGGGGTGACCGTGCCGACCTTCGGGTTCGGCATCAGGCCACGGGGACCCAGGATCTGGCCCAGCTGGCCGACCACGCGCATCGCATCGGGGCTGGCGATTACGACATCGAAATTCATCTCGCCGGCCTTGACCTTCTCGGCCAGGTCCTCGAGGCCCACGATGTCGGCGCCCGCGGCGCGCGCGATATCCTGGTTCTTGCCGCCGGTGAAGACCGCAACGCGCACCGTCTTGCCGGTGCCGTGCGGCAGCACGGTCGAACCGCGCACCTGCTGGTCGGACTTGCTGGCATCAATCCCGAGATTGACGGCCGCATCGATCGACTCGGCAAATTTGGCCGTGGCAAATTCCTTGACGAGCTTGAGGGCCTCATCGAGGGCGTAGGTCTTGCCCGGCAGCAGCTTGGACTTCCAGGCCTTGGAACGTTTAGCGACTACGGTCATGTTAGAGGCCCTCCACATCAACGCCCATGCTGCGGGCACTGCCCGCAATGGTGCGAACCGCCGCCTCGAGCCCCGCGGCCGTCAGATCCGGCATCTTAGTCTTGGCAATTTCCTCGAGCTGCGCCCGGGTGACTTTGCCCACTTTCTGCGTATTGGGTACGCCACTGCCCTTCTCGATACCGATCGCCTTGCGGATCAGCACCGAGGCCGGCGGTGTCTTCATGATGAAGGTGAAGCTGCGATCCGAGTACACGGTGATAATCGTGGGGATCGGCAGTCCCTTCTCAAGCTTCTGGGTCTGCGCGTTGAACTGCTTGCAGAACTCCATGATGTTGACGCCCTGCTGACCGAGGGCCGGGCCTATGGGCGGGGACGGATTAGCCGATCCCGCTGGCACCTGCAGTTTGATGTAGCCTTGAACCTTCTTAGCCATGTCGCATTACTCTCCTGGGTCCATGCGCCCTACAGCGGGCTCCCCATTCGCATCCCTGCCATCAGTGCAGCAGCGCGATCCTTCGCGCTGCCGATAACCCTTAAACTTTCTCGACCTGCGAGAAATCCAGCTCCACCGGGGTCGAGCGGCCCAGAATCTGGACTGCGACCTGCAAGCGGTTCTTCTCGTAGTTCACGCTCTCAACCACGCCGTTGAAATCATTGAACGGCCCATGCGTCACGCGTACCACTTGCCCGGGCTCGAACAGCACCTTGGGCCGCGGCTTGTGCACGCCTTCCTCGACCCGCTGCAGGATGCGGTTGGCTTCCTTCTCGGAGATCGGAGCAGGCTTGTCGCTCGTGCCGCCGATGAACCCCAGGACCTTGGGCACATCGCGCACCAAGTGCCAGGTGGTCTCGTCCATCTCCATCTGCACCAGCACGTAGCCGGGATAGAACTTGCGCTCGCTGCGTCGCTTCTGGCCATCGCGCATCTCGACGACCTCTTCGGTCGGAACCAGGATCTCGCCGAACTTCGGCTCGAGCCCGTCGCGCTTGATGCGCTCCTTGAGCGCCTCGGAGACACGATGTTCGAAGTTCGAATAGGCGTGCACGACATACCACTTCAGCGCCACTTGATCAGCCTCCCTGCCCGGTCAACAGCTTCGTGGCCCAGGCCAGAAACAGATCCAGTACCCAAAAAAATGCACCCGCGACCGCCATGAAACCGAACACGACTGCGGTCGTCTTGATGGCCTGCTCACGTCCCGGCCATACCACCTTGCGCAGCTCGACTCGCGAATCCAAGAAGAACTGCCCGAAATTTCGCCCGGTCTGCGAACTGAGAAATACCCCAGCCGCCAGCACCAGGCCGGCCACCATCGCCAGCCACCGCTGCCAGTCGGGTTGGGCACTGAGCACGTAGTAGCCTGCGATACCGGCAAATACCAGCACGATCGCCACGACGACCTTCGCGGTGTCGCCGCCGCTGCCGGCAGATGCTTGCTGGTTCACTTCATTCATCGTTTCCGCCATTTGTCCTGAAAGTCATCGTCCGTCTGCAGCTGGCAGGCCAGGAGGGAATCGAACCCCCAACCTGCGGTTTTGGAGACCGCCGCTCTGCCAATTGAGCTACTGGCCTGTGATCATCACTGCATCGCCCGCGCCCTCTAAAGAGATCCGGCATCGTCAGGGCGCTCATCTTCAACTCCCTGCCACCGATGCCGATTCGACGCGCGGGGCCAATGCCCCGTTAACTTGCTGCCCTTACTTCAGGATTGTAGAAACGACGCCTGCGCCCACGGTGCGTCCGCCCTCGCGGATCGCAAAGCGCAGACCCTGCTCCATCGCGATCGGTGCAATCAGCTCCACCGTCATCTTGATGTTGTC
>Ga0182030_10014328_pt1 | contig 15662 bp, 16 predicted proteins | sample 812S3MmetaG_FD_121299 | JGI IMG/M metagenome (GOLD analysis project Ga0182030, IMG submission 121299) | Permafrost microbial communities from Stordalen Mire, Sweden - 812S3M metaG (Illumina Assembly) | ecosystem: Environmental > Terrestrial > Soil > Wetlands > Permafrost | place: Sweden...
CGTTGACGCCACCGCAACAGGCACCGAGCACGTAGCAGCGGCCACGGCCACGGCCACAACCCACTTTGCCGACTTCCTCTTACCATTCAAGAAATTCATACTTTCTTCCCCCTCAGTTAGTTTCAAATTACTATATACATTTACGCCATCTGTTGCAAAATTCTAATGAAATATTCGTACATTATGCGCCTGAGGCCACAGATAGCGGTGAATGGTCGACAGCAGTACGCATGGTGCTGCCCCAGTTGCGGTGTAAAAGTCAGTTGACGCATCACCGGAGCGATCTGCGTGGCACGCCTCCAACGTTGATCAAAGGTGACACCGCACCCAGACACCACCTCCCAACTTCAATTGTCTGGTTCATTATCATTGACCCCGCCGGGACCGCTGGCGTCGACCAGAATTTTATGCGTATAATGGCCTGACATTTAGCACCAACTCTCCTGACCGAGACGATTATTTGCAAAGAGGTGTCCATTGCGGTCCATTGCTGAAGAATTGGCCGCCTGGGCCGTTGAACTTAGACCGACGACCCAGGATCTCGAGTTGGCTCAGAGATCACTCTTGGACACCGTCGCGGTGACGATCGCAGCACGGAACGAACCCATTGTCGACATGGTCTCCGGACTGTCTGATTCGCTCCGCTGGGCCGCCATAGGGCACGCGCTCGACTTTGATGACCTACACATGGAGTCCACCGCCCACGTCAGCGTCGTCTGCGTCTCCGCCGCACTAGCCGCCGGCGGAGACGCACGATCGTATCTCGGCGGCGCAGGCGTGATGGCTCGGCTCGGGACGGCGCTGGGTTGGTCGCACTACTCGGCTGGGTGGCACACCACCGCGGCGGCTGGCGCGCCAGCCGCCGCGGTCAGCGCTGGCCTCGCACTCGGCCTCGATCCTTACCAGATCGCCACAGCGATGGCGCTGGCAATTCCTGCGGCTGGCGGTATTCAGCGCGCCTTTGGTACCGACGCCAAGCCATTGCAGGTCGGGTTCGCCACTGACGCCGGTTTACGGGCTGCCCGTTTAGCCGCCGCCGGCGCCTCCAGCGATCCCAGAGCAGTCGACAGCTGGCTCGAATTGGTCCACGGCGATTCCAGCGCCGTGGACACCGGTGGACCAGCGATTCCAGGCGGCTTGGCTATCAAGGCCTTCCCATGTTGCTACGCGCTCCAGCGGCCGATCGACGCTTTATCGAAACTTGCCCGACAGAACCAGGTGAATCCGGCTGAAATCACTCGAATCGTAATCAAGACGCCTAAGGCAACAGTATCGCCATTGATCCATCACCGCCCTTCCACTGGACTCCAAGCCAAATTCAGTATCGAGTACGCAGTCGCCGCGGCCGTGCTCGACGACTATCAGGGATTCGCTAGTTTCACCGACGAATCGGCGCAACGGGATGAGGCTCGTCGTATTGAGGAATTGGTCGAACTTCAACTTGAAGATGGTGGCGACTGGCTGCTTGCCGGTGAATTCCATGCAGAGATTTACGTCGGCCAAAATGTTCTTCGCACGCAGCAGCGATTCCCACCCGGGTCTCCTCAACGTCCCCTTACTCATAGTCAACTGATACGCAAGGTTCGGGACTGTCTGGTCGGCACTGACTTGGATCCAGAAACGATTGACTGGTCGAACGCAGCCGAGATCCTGCGCCAATACCTATTGATCCCATCCACACCGAAGCAGTTACAAGACAATCAAACAAAGTGAGTGGTATTCCCATGGAGATATTGAGCGAAGAAGAGCGAGCGATTATCGCGGTGGTTCACGACTTTGTCGACCGAGAGGTGAAGCCGGTCGTGCAGCAATTGGACCACATGGATAAATATCCCGAGGAACTCATTGAACAAATGAAGCAACTCGGCATCTTCGGCCTGGCAATCCCCGAGCCATGGGGTGAGGTTCGTGTCAGCACGCAGTGCTACGCCCTAGTCACTGAAGAGTTATCCCGCGGCTGGATGAGCCTCGCTGGCGCAGTGGGTAGCCACACGGTCGTCGCGAAGCTCATCATTGACTACGGTACCCAGGAGCAGAAGGACACCTATCTGCCTCGAATGGCGACCGGTGAACTCCGCGGCGCGATGGCCCTCACCGAACCCGGGGGTGGTTCGGATTTGCAGGCAATGCGTACCACCGCATCGCGTGAGGGCACCGAATACGTCGTCAATGGCTCCAAGACGTGGATCACTAATGCCCGCAAGGCCGATCTAATCGCACTCTTGTGCAAGACTGACCCTGTCGCCAGCCCGGCGCACAAGGGCATCAGTATTCTCCTCGTTGAGAAGGGCATCGGCTTCTCGATCGCTCGAGACCTACCCAAGCTCGGCTACAAAGGCGTGGAGAGTTGCGAGATCTCTTTCGACGATTTCCACGTCCCGACGTCTTCGCTGCTCGGTGAATTGGAAGGTCTGGGCTTCGCCCAGATGATGCGCGGACTAGAAATTGGCCGAATTCAGGTCGCATCCCGAGCGGTTGGCGTAGGCCGTGCGGCATTTGAAGACGCGCTCCGCTACTCACAGGAGCGCGAAAGTTTCGGCCAACCAATTTGGAGGCACCAGTCGATTGGCAATTACCTCGCCGACATGGTGACCAAACTGACGGCTGCTCGTCAACTAGTGCTCTACGCGGCTCAACGCTTCGACGCCGGTGAGCGGGCTGACATGGAAGCGGGAATGGCCAAGTTGTTTGCCTCAGAGACTGCCATGCAAATCACAATTGACGCCATGCGGATCTTTGGCTCCTATGGTTACTCCACAGAGTTTGACGTGGAACGCTACTTCCGTGACGCACCACTGATGATCCTTGGCGAAGGCACCAATGAAATCCAGCGCAACGTCATCGCTCGTCAGTTAATCAGTCGCGGCACGCTAGATCCCCTGAGATGAATATGAGCATCGGTCCGCGACCTCACGCAATGGTGGACGTGCGTAACGCCCGCTCGTGGCTATTCGTCCCTGGTGACCGCGGCGACCGGTTCGCAAAGGCTACCGGGGGCGGCGCCGACGTCGTGGTCTACGACCTCGAGGATGGGGTCGCCACCGATTCAAAATCGTTGGCACGTGCGAACGTCGCAACGGCGCTGAGGGAGGGCGGCTTCGCGTGTGTGCGAATCAATTCTTCAATAACATCGTTCTACGATATGGACGTCGCAATGCTGGCTGGCGCACCCGGACTGCGCGCCATAATGGTGCCCAAGGCCGAGGATCCGGGAGTGCTGGCACAACTACACGACGCCATAGGCCCGCGCACGGCGATTGTCGCGCTCATCGAGACAGCGCTTGGTCTGCACCGCGCGTATGAACTGTCTTCAGTATCTGGCGTGGCTCGATTGGCTTTCGGATCCATTGACTTCGCGCTCGACATCGGCGCGGAGGAAACCGCCCTCGCAATGCTGCACGCACGTTCCTCGCTAGTGTTGGCATCTCGCGCAGCGCGGGTTGCTGCCCCTGTGGACGGAATCACAACGCGCCTCGACGACCTTCGCGCAGTCGAAATTGACGCAACCTCAGCGATGAGTCTCGGCTTCGGCGGCAAACTGTGCATCCACCCCAGTCAAGTGGAAATCGTCAACGCGGCGTTCAGCCCCAGCGAAGAAGACATACTTCGCGCTCGTAGAATCCTAAGCAGCTTCACCCACGGTGGTGTCCAACGGTTGGATGGGCAAATGGTCGACCGGCCAGTCGCGGAACGCGCCCGGCAGATCTTGCAACGGGCCGGTATCGAACGTGCTCCAAATGACTTGGGGGGGTCGCAGTGCTTCCGCTAGAAGGAATCACTGTCGTCGCCTTAGAACAAGCAGTGGCGGCTCCCTTTGCCACTCGCCAGTTAGCCGACCTCGGTGCACGCGTCATCAAGGTGGAGCGTGCGAGTAGCGGCGACTTCGCCCGCGGCTACGACGAAACGGTCAAGGGCCTATCGAGCTACTTTGTGTGGCTCAACCGAGGCAAGGAGAGCGTAACCTTCGATATTAAGGACGCCCGTGATCGAGAAGTCCTCGACGCGATGCTCGCGCGGGCTGACGTCTTCGTGCAGAACCTCATACCCGGTGCGATGATCCGTCTGGGCTTGGAAGCGCAAACTTTACGCGCCAAGCACCCCCGCCTGATTACCTGTTCCATCTCAGGATATGGATCGAATGGCCCCTACCGAAGCAAGAAGGCCTACGACCTACTTATCCAGGCGGAGACGGGCCTGTTGTCTGTTACCGGCACGCCCGAATCACCCGCAAAAGTCGGCATTTCAGTCGCCGACATCTCCGCCGGCATGTACGCATTTAGCGGAATTCTCACCGCGCTCTACGAGCGAGAGCGTACCGGCGCTGGCACCAGCCTCGACGTTACGATGCTGGACGCCCTAGGTGAGTGGATGAGCCAACCGTATTTATACTCCTACTACGGCGGCACCTCACCAAGCCGCACCGGTACTCGCCACGCTTCGGTCTCCCCCTACGGCCCGTACCGAGCCGGAGATGGCGTGCAGGTATTCATCGGTGTGCAAAACGAACGCGAGTGGACTGCGCTGTGCAACGAAGTGCTTGGTCAACCGGAGTTGGCCCAGGATCCCCGATTCGTCCGCAATTCGAGCCGCATCAAAAACGATGCTGAACTTGTCGAGATGCTAGAACAAGCATTGTCCCACTTGACAGCCAATGAGGTCACCAAACGCCTCGACGAAATCGGTATTGCGAATGCTCGTATGCGTACTGTCCAGGAGTTCGCCGAGCACCCTCAACTCTCGGCGCGTAACCGGTGGCGCGAGATCCAGACGCCGGCTGGCCCCGTACGCTCACTACTTCCTCCAATTACAGTGTCAGGCCGCGAAACCGCCATGGGCGCAATTCCGGCGCTCGGTCAGCACACCGATGCGGTGCGTGCTGAATTCACCCCCAAGGCGACCGACTCAACCAAAGAGGGAGCCCATAATGTCGTCAAGAATGGCGAACATACCGTCAGTAAAGCCAGAAACCAGCGTCCGCACTGAATTGATTGGCCTCGGACCGGCCGAAGGACTGGCTGGCGTGCTGGATATCGACGCGCCATCTGTCGGGGACGATCTGCCTGCCTTGTGGCACTGGGTCTACCTACTAGAGCGTCCGCGAGAGAGTGATCTGAGCCTAGACGGACACCCGAAACACGGCATACCGGCGCCTCCTAGCCCCGGTCAATTGCGCATGTTCGCAGGCGGACGCGTCTTCGTGCATTCGCCCCTACAAATCGGCGCGACTGCAACAAGGACCACTCGCATCATCCGCACCACAGAAAAGGAAGGCAAGTCCGGTCTGCTCACATTCATCACAGTCCGAAGCGACATCCGACAGGACGACAGACTCGCGATAATCGATGAGAGAGATATTGTCTATCGGCTCCCCGAATCGACTCTTCCTGAGACGTCGAAAAAAGACGCGTCTCCGGCGCCGGCAGGGAGTCTCATTCTCGACGTGAGTTCAGTGATGTTATTCAGATTCTCGGCGCTCACCTACAACGCGCACCGCATCCACTACGACTCCTACTACGCCAAGCAGCAAGATGGCTATGCCGGTCTCGTCATTCATGGACCGCTGCAGGCCTTATTGATGGGAGAGCTCTTCCGTCGCGCTGGGGAGGCGATGGTTGGCCACGAATTCGCCTACCGACTTGTCGCCCCGGCCGTCGGCGAGCAACGCCTCACGGCGATGCGCAAGCCTGAAGAGTCCCGCATCTCGGCACAGGTCAGAGACGCCGCCGGCACGATCACGGCAACCAGCAACCTTCGCCCGTGGTCAACGTGATGCCTAACCTTCCTCAGCGTGTTCTCCAGCGCCCGCTTGGTGCACGGTGCGAGCAACGCATTTTGACGTCAGACACCTAGACGAGGCCATCGGCGAACTCCTAGTCAAGTCCGTGAGCCCGGTCCTGGAGGTGGTGCTCGGCGTCCAGAGCGGGCTTGCTCCTCGGGCCCCGATGAGACCGACCGCGTACGCTGCATGCACGCCGAACGTGTCCGCAACGTTGCCGAACTGGCACCCAACGGGCGCTATCCGCGCGTCAACTTCGACAACCGCCTCGTAGCGGCCAGCCCCCGGAGGCCGAGCGAAACAATGGGCTCCGGACCCTCACCGCCGCTCGGGGAGACCACGACCGCCAGCGAGACGCCGGCGCGCCCCGTCTGCGACAACAACCGAATCCGCCGGCGCCGAGCGGTCATCGCATGACCACCAGTTTCCCTATCAAAACGCCACCTGTTCTGCACTATTACGGAGCACCTAGGGCGCTGGACGGCGGACGATCCCCTGGTCAGGCTGCTACGCAAAACTTACGTAAGGAGGTCTAGAAAGAGTTTGTCACGGACACAATCACTATGAAGAAATTGAGGTTAGCCCACCATCGACTGGCAGTGAGATGCCTGTTATATAGCTAGCGTCCGACGAGGCCAGAAACGCCGCAGCCGCCGCGATTTCATTCGAATCCGCAAACCTGCGCATTGGAAGTGAGAAAGCAGAATCTGTGATGGCTTCCATCCGGCTCTTCGGGTCAGGGAAGTTCTCCTCGTAGAATTGATTCATCATTGGCGTGTTGACCCAGCCTGGGCAGATACTGTTCACACGAATTTGCTTAACCTTGAGTTCATTAGCAAGCGCCTTGGTCAAAGCGACCACTGCCCCCTTCGACGCCGAATAAGCGGGCTGGCTGCCCATCGCGATGAGACCGGCAGCTGAAGAAGTGAAGACAATCGATCGGCCCCTGCCATTTTCAAGTAGAGGGAGCGAGTATTTCACCATCAGGTAATTCGACCGAGCATTGACTGCGAACGTCTTGTCCCAGCGCTCGGACGCCAGTTCCTCGATTCCTTCCGGGCAAGGCATTCCCGCATTGCTGAAGATAACGTCAAGGTGTTTGGTATGTGTTGAGATCGCGGCAAACAAGTTCTTGATTGAAGCCTCGTCTGACACGTCACATTCGAGCGCAATCGCGGCATGCCCTTGGCGCTTCAAGGATGCCGTGACCTCTTGCGCCGAATTCAGATCCTTGTCAACCACAATCAGATCGCCCCCCTCTGATGCGAAGCGTTCACAAGCTGCGGCTCCAATACCCGAACCACCACCTGTCACGACGACGGTTTGACGATCGAATCGGTTCATGATGTCGAATTCCTTCTCATATCGCGGTGAGCCCACCGTCGGCTAACCACGTCGCGCCAGTTACGTTCGCCATTAGTGGCGACGCGAGAATCACAGCGACTCGTGCCAATTCGTGTGGCTCGCCATATTGCCCTCGCGGGATGCCATTGATCCAAGACTCTCTGACTGCCGTCGGCGCATTGGGATCGGCGAGCTTCTCTATAGATTCCATCATCCGTGTATCAGTCGGACCCGGGCAAAGCGCATTGACCCTCACTCCGGATCGTGCCACTTCGCCAGCAGCCGTTCTCGTGAGCCCAATTACCGCATGCTTACTGGCGGTGTAGCCCGCGAGTGCCATCGGCCCCCGGAAGGAAGCAGTCGAACCCATGTTGACTATCGCACCAGATTTTCGCTCAACCATACCGGGGAGTACGTACTTCATCGTTAGGAATATCGATCGCACATTGATGGCCATCACCCGATCGAAGATCTCAGTCGGATAGTCGATGAGTGGCGCGACCGCACCTTCGATACTCGCGTTGTTGAAGAGTACGTCAATTCGGAAGTGTCTCAATTGGACCTCTTCGATAAGCGACCTCACCGCCGCCTCATTGGAAAGGTCCGCGACCAGCGCCTCAATAGTGCCCCTAGCCGCAAGCGAGGCTACCGTTTGCTCAACGCCGTTTGCGTCAATGTCGACGGCCACGACCGCTGCGCCAGCTTCTAGGAATTCAGCACACGCGGCGCTCCCAATACCACCTGCGGCTCCCGTAACGATTACCACCGAGCCGTCTAGTCCAATATCTCTCACTTTGCTCCGATCCAAGTAATTTAAAAGACGTGCGTATGCGCAATCACACTTTCACTGACGCCCCGACCAACGGGAATGACTTCAAAAAGTACCCACCGGCAAGGCGAAACGTTTCCATCTCTTCAAGAGAAACCGTGTTTTGTCCATCGCACCGTAAATTCCCAATTCCTCACACGTCGTCAGTTTCTCTAGTTGAGTGCGTCAAGAAAGAACTTCGTGATAACACGGGTGGCTTCTTCCGGTGCCTCAAGCAGATCAGCGTGACCAATTGTGGGGAACTCGTACAGTGTCGCCACGCCAGGAAGCGCGGCCGAGATTTGCCGAGCACTGTATCCTGAGGGTGCGAGATCGGGCGGGGTCATAATGTCGTGGGTACCGTTGGTCATAAGAAGGGGCTTCGATATCTTCGGGATCAGAGGCTCAAGATCCATCTTCTCCATCGCGAAGCAAGCTTGGCGCACCGTGTAAGGGTCGTTCATTGCGACGAGGTTTCGAACTACTTCAAAGGTCTCTGGATGCTCTTCGAGGAAACCCGCACCGACTGCTTGAATAGTAACGAGATCAGCCAGTTCGTGGATCGGAAGCGCGTCACTCATATTGCGCCAGTTCCTGAATAGTGTTCGACGGTGCACATCCGCTCGCGCAAAGGCGCAGTCCGCACAGGCCGCGATTACACGTTCCGGATACAGGGCGGAAAAGGCAAGCGTGACCATTCCGCCCATTGAAGTGCCGTGAACATATACCTTCTTGATATCGAGGGCATCGAGAAGTCCGGCACCTTCGTGAGCCCATCGCTCCATCGAGTGATTGATAATTGGACGGTCTGATCTGCCGTAACCCGTGGCGTCGAAACTCAGTAGACGAAAGTTCTTACGAAATCCATCGTTGACCGAGGCGAAGTTCGCCCGACCAAATAATGACCCGCCAAACTGCAAGATCAGAGGCTTATCCTCGGGTCCAGTGAGTTCGTAATAGAGCTGATGCCCTCCCACCTCAACGTAAGTCATAATGTCTCCTTCTACGTGTTGATACGCCTGTCAATCGTTGTATAGCAAAACCTTGCCAAACCAGAGTCAGTACTTCGGGGAATTGCCGTCACTCCGGGCGAGAATGGCCTGCCAAATTTACACTCTGTATTGTATATGGCAAGACATTGTAAAGTCAAGGCTGCTGGACTCGTCGCCTTCTGAGAGCGAAAGCACAACATCTGGCAAGTGGGGCCCGGAGTTCATCCACCGACCTCGGATAATCGAAACAGGTCACTTCGGCGAAATGGAGAACTCAAAGCGGGCTAATCCTACGAGGGGCGGACCGAGTCGTTCAACATCCCTTACAAAGCTGAGTTGAACTACCGAATGGGCCCCGACGCACTGTTGAGCACCTCGAGCGGGCGGCGCTCAACCACGTTGATTGGTTTGACAACCGTCGCATCAACGAGGTACTCGGCTCCGTGCCGCCGGATGAGTTCGAGGTTCACTACTTTGGCACGAAACGAGTCAGGAGGCCTGGCCGTTCACAAGCGGATTGCTGACAAATCCCAGCGCGGGCCGCTCTCCAACTTTCCAGTCGCGAATCATCGCATTTCAGCAGTTTGCATTGGCGTTGCCATAGATCGATTTCGATTGGTCGTGTGCTTTGGCCCGACTTACAAGTTGAGGTGTCTCCGTTTCGCTTCGAACCCTTTGCGAGCGTCATTTCACGTCGTTGGATGTGATAATCATTTGCGACCGAATCCAGAAATCATTGTTGTCAGGTCCCAGTGAAGCGGGAGCACTTGCCGGTGAACGCTTGCAGAAGTCGAAGAGTGCAGATTGAACTATAAGGGATTGCGACGGAGCCGAATCCGATAGGAGTACCGGTCCGGATGGTAGTAACTGATGGCCAGTTCCACGGGAGTGCCATCGCTGTCGAAATACATGCGATCGATTCTGAGCATGGCAGTGGAAATCGGAAGGTCCAGAAATTGAGCCACTTCAGCAGGTGCGGTCACCACTGTAATGCTTTGCTCAGCGTCCTGAATCGGGGAATCAAGGAAGCCATCCAGCAGTCCTATCAATGTCACCGAGGTCGTCTTATCCGGGCTGGCTAGTTCATCGACCTCTGCAAGTTGCGCTCCCAGGCGCGGGGGCATGTAGACATTCGTGTACGAGAACGCATCCCCTTGGTGAAAACGCAGGAAGACGACCTTCGTCACGTGGTCGTCGGATAGGCGCAATCTGCTGGCGGCCGTCGGATCGATTGCGGTAGTCAAGGGATGTAACACCCGAAGTTGCGTGTCGGCGGACAGGGACATCAGGTCCTCGATGGATCCGAAATGTCGCAGATAGCGTTTGGATGGTGGAGTTACGAACGTACCCCTTCCGGGAACCCGGAAGACAAGGTCCTCGGCCACCAAGTCCAAGAAGGCGCGGCGCACCGTCTGGCGGCTGACAGAATACTTCTGCGCAAGATCAAGTTCGGTTGGTAGTGCGGTGTCCGGATCGAATTCGTGGTTTAGTATTTGCGACCGTAGGTCACTCCAGACGCGACGGAACGCCGGCTCAGAATTCCCCTTTTCTTGCATAGACAGCCTCTCTCGCTTGCCACGCCTATCTTTACACTAATGGTCGTTTCGATACGCTACTCTTTTGCACTGTTTGATGGAAATATTCGTACATTAGACGACTTGGGCCAAAAGATGCTATAAATGGCCGCACAGAAACTTCCATCTTGTGGAAGCGAACTTTGGTTACACGAAAGTTGGTGGGATTCTAGATGGCTGTTGAATCTTTAAAGACTGTTCCACCAATTTGGAACTTACCGAGTGTGCCACACGTCGCCAATCTGGACGCGAGGTTTGAAACTGGGATCTGCGTACTCCTGTTTGCTCTTTCGGGTTCGCCATTCTCGGGGTGCGCGACGCGATCCCTTGCCAGATACGGTTTGTCAATTTCTCAATATGGCTGAACGACTGGCCAGAGATGTATTACCCGAGCCGCTGCGGGCGACTGCGGCCTACCAATAAAGGAGATAAGGATAAGCATGGCAAAAGACATCAAGTGCGTATTTGGTATTGATATCGACGCCGTAGGAGGATGGCTCGGTTCTTATGGCGGCGAAGATTCGCCTTCTGACATCCAGCGTGGAATGTACGCAGGTGAAATCGGAGTCCCCCGTTTATTGAACCTCTTCAAGAAGTACAACCTTCCGGCGACATGGTTCATTCCCGGTCACTCGATCGAAACTTTCCCCGATTCGGTCAAGATGATTGTCGACGCGGGTCACGAAATTGGGGCGCATGGCTACTCGCACGAAAATCCGATCGCCATGACACCCAAACAGGAAGAGGACGTTTTGTCCTATTCGGTCGAACTCATCGAGAAGGCCACCGGTAGGGCTCCTCGCGGATACGTAGCGCCGTGGTGGGAGATGTCGAACATAACTGCGGAGCTCCTACAGAAGTACGGATTTACGTATGACCACAGTCAGGGCTTCACTGACTTCACGCCTTTCTACGCTCGAATTGGTGACACTTGGACCAAGATCGATTACTCACAAGAGGCGAAGACTTGGATGAAGCCGCTGGTGCGCGGCGAGGTTGTCGACCTCGTCGAGATCGGCGGAAACTGGTACATGGACGACCTGCCACCAATGATGTTCATCAAAAAGTCTCCGAACAGTGCCGGTTGGGTTAACCCCCGTGATGTTGAAGCGTGGTGGAAGGACCAGTTCGACTGGGTATATCGCGAGCAGGATTACGGCGTCTACGCGTTCACAATTCACCCGGATGTATCAGGTCGCCCCCAAGTGTTACTGATGCTGGAGCGCATGATCGAGTACATCAATGGTCACGATGGCGTTAGCTGGATGACCATGGAGGAAGCAGCGGATGACTTCCGTCGCCGTTACGCATTCCCCGGACCTAAGGGAAGCCCGTTCCTTCCGGGTTCCTGACCAATCGTTTGGGGACGGAGTGATCTTGCGTCACTCCGTCCCCAAACGATCCGAGACTTTGCCCGAAATCTGAAGGAGCTCCCATGTGCATACTGTGCTACGAATTTGCGGCCGATGACCATTGGTCGGACTGGGCTTCGGACACAGAACTAAACGAACCCCCTGGCCGAGCGCGGTTCCGGCGTGTGCACATCCTCTCCCAGGTGCTAGCACCCTGCGGCCTCACCGTGTACGACCCAGGTAGTGGTCCACACCTAGTTATCGCCGACCACAAGGGAGCGGCAGAGGTTGCTGCTGGTCTTCCCGCTGTTTGGCAGGCCGCTGCCCGACTTTCACCACGCCAGGTCGACGTTCTGGACCCCGCACTGCTCGAGAAACTCAGGGCCGGTGGCCAGGCGTGACACTTCTCGGCTTGCCTCTCGCGACGGACTGCGACGCGATTCGTCGCAGTCGCAGAGGGGTGACCCTATTGAGCGGATTTCTCGGCTCGGGTAAGACAACATTGCTAAGAAACGAGTTGGATCGGGCAGGCGATGAGTCGATCGCTGTGATAGTCAATGACTTCTGCGAAACGATCTTTGATGATGTGTTGAAGAACGTCAATGGTGAGCATTCGGTCGTGTTGTCTGGTGGTTGCGTATGTTGCACACGGCGCGATGACCTGGCCCGGGCCCTGGCCGGTTTACTTGACGCCGAACAACGCGGCAACACCCCGCGCTCCGATCACATCGTGATCGAGACGAGTGGCTTATCCGATCCCGGGCCAGTCGCCTTTACCATCGCGAACGACCCGGTCCTGAAGCACCATTATGTCTTGGCCCGAGTTTGCGTGACGGTTGACGCTCTAACTGGTATGGACAGCATTGAACGTCACGAGATTGCTTTGAGACAACTCCTGGCCGCCGACGACGTGATTGTCACCAAGGCGGACCTAGTGTCACCAGAGACCGTTGACTCTTTGGTGAGGCGGCTGCACGAATTCAACCCGTCCGCTACGGTAAGTGTCACGGCCATTGGCGACCTGTTGCGAAGAGAAGAACCGAGCGGAGTCACTGCCAGCGGCCGGCCAGACATCCAACTAGATTCTGGAGCTGTCAACACCAGTGCAATCTCCACACTCGAGCTCGCCACCGACGAGCAACTGGACTGGCAAGCTTTCTCGGTCTGGCTTAGCCTCCTACTGCATCGATACGGACCGCACGTACTAAGGGTCAAAGCCGTTTTAGACGTACGAGACGTCGGTTCGGTTGCCCTCAACGGTGTACAGCACATCGTGCATCGCCCCGAGCACCTAACCGGTTCGGTTCGGCCCGGAAGCCGGATTGTCTTAATTGTCAACAGTATCGACACTGAATTGCTCAGGCAATCCTTCCATACGTTTCTCTCTATCAACTGAAAGTGACGTGAAGTCATGACGAATCAGGATCGGCAACCTCGAGTGACGATCTTTTCGCTCGGCGGAACAATTGCGTCGACGAACACTGTTGGAGCGGTCGGAGGGGTGACGCCTCAACTCGGTGCAAGTGAAATCGTTAGGGCGGTCCCACAGTTGCAGGAGGTGGCAGAACTTGAGACCGTGGCGTTCCGCCAGATCGCTTCGAGCGATTTAGGCTTGCCTGATCTCATAGCGCTAGCCGCAGAAATAATCAAGCGATTCAACGCGGGGGTGACCGGTGTCGTGGTTACCCAGGGCACGGACACGCTCGAGGAGACCTCGTTCGCGCTGGACTTGCTCGTTCGCGCTTCTCAGCCCGTCGTCGTGACGGGCGCAATGCGTAATCCTACCGTGGCGGGCCCCGACGGCCCAGCGAATCTACTTGCCGCAACTCAGGTGGCAGTTGCTCCGCAAGCCACCGGGCTTGGCACACTCGTCGTACTCAACGATGAGATTCACGCCGCTCGCTTCGTGCGTAAGACCCATACTTCCAGCCCTGGCACCTTTCGTTCTCCTACCGTCGGCCCCCTCGGTTGGATAGCCGAAGGACGCCCGCGAATCGCCTTTCGCCTCCCGCCATTGAAAGGCGCCCCGTTCAGTGTCAACGAGGAGGTGCCTGCCATCGCACTTCTCAAGTCAGCACTGGGCGACGACTCCAGACTCATCAAGCAACTCGAAGCGATAGGGTATGCCGGCCTTGTGATCGAGGGATTCGGTGGCGGCCACGTTCCTTCGCGCGTCGTCCCTGCGCTGGAAGACTTGGCAACACGGATGCCGGTCGTTCTTGCCTCTCGCACCGGCAGTGGTGAACTTCTTCGAGAGACCTATGGCTTCTCGGGATCCGAACGAGACCTGCTGTCTCGAGGGCTCATTTCCTCCGGTGTCCTCGATGGCCTGAAGTCCCGAATTCTCCTAAGTCTGCTCTTAGCCGCTGGCAGTGATCTTGAAGGTGCGCGAAGGGCTTTCGAGGAGTTCAACGCTTCAGCCTGCTTCATTGACGGTGGAGGAACAAACAGTTGACTGCTCTAATCCCTCGGTAGATCCTTGAGGTGCAACTTTGGGCCAAATTTACTTTGACCCGAGCGTCGGAGCCAATTGTTGACGTCGACCCCCACCTTTCGAACGCCGAATCCGTTGATCTGCGCAGCGTGAATTGCCGAGACGGGGTTTAGTTAAATAGTCGCGGACGGTGCCTTGAGGAAGAGGAAACTGCGTTCCCAAGCGACGATTTTCGATTTAGGGTTGTGCTGCGAGTGAATCGGAGGTTGTGGTGAGTGATCCGTCACCGGCCCAGGCCATGTGGGATGAGCGTTACCGTGCGAAGGACTATGTCTACGGCACCGAACCGAACGGTTTCCTGCGCTGCCATTTGGATCAGATCCCTGCGGGCGACGTGCTCTGTCTGGCAGACGGCGAAGGTCGCAACTCGGTCTTCTTAGCCGAGAGAGGGTGGCGCGTTACTGCAATTGACCTGTCCGAGGTCGGCGTCGCCAAAGCTCGCGCACTGGCGCGAGAGCGGGGGGTCGAAGTGAACTTCATAGTTCACGACCTTCGCATCTTTGATTTGGGCATCGAGAACTACGACGCAGTGACCTCGATTTTTGCCCACATGCCCCCGAAAATACGCACGGATTTGCACGCACGCGTAGTGGCTGCTCTGCGGCCACGTGGGGTGTTCCTCCTCGAAGCGTACCGACCTGAACAAATCAGTCGCGGGACCGGGGGGCCTTCCTTGCCTGAAATGATGATGACCCTTGAGGAGTTGCGTCGCGATCTCTCTTCCCTCGACCTGGTCTGGACGAGTGAGCTGGAGCGTGATATCCGTGAGGGCCTAGGCCATCAGGGCGTAGGGTCGGTTGTTCAGGTCATTGGGTGCAAGCGTGGCGGAGCTGAGTAGCGCCTTGACTGTGATCGTGGCAAAGGCGGCGAACTCAGTTCCGTTGTCGCTTGCAAGTGGGCCGGGATACCGTGCTGTGCCACGGGTTTGTCAAGCAAGCTCGTTACGTCGTCGACGGTGACAGAGCCTTCGGTCTTCACGGCAAGACACTCCCTGGTGACGATGTCCTGGATGTTGAGCAACTTCAACTACCTGCCGTCACGGGTCTCGTCGACCTGGAAGTCCATGGCCCAAATGACGTTGGGTCGAATCGGGCTCACGGCCCCGACGTGCACCCCCAGCCCGCGCAGCGGCTTCTTGCGCTTGCGATAGGGGACCTTCAGCCTGAATCCGCTCTTTCATGATTCGCACCATTGACCCTTTGCATGGCATGCAAGGGGTCCGGGGTTCGAATCCCCGTACCTCCACAAATTTGGGCCTTGTTTCGTAAGGCTTTTCGAAATTCTTCAGATTCTTCTTCGCAGTCCGCGACCGTTGCTTCAGC
>Ga0182030_10014329_pt1 | contig 15662 bp, 13 predicted proteins | sample 812S3MmetaG_FD_121299 | JGI IMG/M metagenome (GOLD analysis project Ga0182030, IMG submission 121299) | Permafrost microbial communities from Stordalen Mire, Sweden - 812S3M metaG (Illumina Assembly) | ecosystem: Environmental > Terrestrial > Soil > Wetlands > Permafrost | place: Sweden...
CTTTGAAGGCACCTGTGTATCGTTTCCGTTTAGTTTTGCTCATAGTCCTGCTGTTGTCTCATGTTCAACAGAACCTGAAAAGTCTAACTTAGCACCTGGTCCGAATTTCGGGGTCCATTTCTGACGGCATTTGCATCGGCGAAGTTTTCGGCTCATAGCGCGCCGAAACTGCCAAGAAAAAACTCAGGAATTAAATGAAAAAAAGAACCGGAAGAAGATCCAACCCGAAGAAGGAAGAAGAGTTTTAATGATGAATCTGGGAAGAAAAAATCCAGGAAGAAAAAGGATTTTCAAACCGCCTCATTCCGTCCACTTTGGATTCGCCGCTGACAGCGGCTATCCAGTAAAATAAATTTGTCGGAGCGTGATTAATTCGCAGCATTTATCGTTGTCAAAATTTTCAGCAAAACGGATTTTTGCTCGCGCCAGTTTTTCGCGTTGATTGATTCCGCAAGTGTTTGGATTTCGCGCATAATTCCGCCCTCTTCGCGTTTTGTCGGCTCTTGCTTGGATTCACTCATCACAGAAGGCAATGACGCCACCGCACGACCGGCGGCAAGCTCGCCAATGTGGGTGTAATGCCGTGTCATTGACGGGTTGCTATGTCCGACGATGCTTTCTACGACGGCCAATGGTGCGTTACTTTCGCGGCAGAGTGAAACAAACGTGTGCCGCAGCGAATGAAAACCGACTTCGATCACCGCTCGTTTGCCGTCCTTGCCAGTGCCGGGCTTGTGCAATGTAATTCCGCACTTTTTCAAATGATGTTGAACCCTGTCAGTAACCGCACAAACGCTGCTTGCATAAAGCGCGGCCATTTCCGGCAAGACATATTCGCCGCGTTTGTCTAACGGAGTCATTAACAGAATATCGCGCAAAATCGGATGGATTGGAATTATTACGGGCTTTGGATTGCGGCGCGCGGTCTTGTTCGGAATGCGCCGGATGATTCCACGTGGCAAATCCACTTCTCCCCAGCGCAACGTTGCGCAGTCGCCAAGTCGCAAGCCGGAGTAAATGCCGAGGGCCAGTAACGTCTGCAATTCGCCCGTTGCGGATTGGCAGATTTTCCGCAATTCATCAATTGTGAGTTCGCGGCGGCTGTTTGTCACCAGCCGCCTGCGCTGAATTTCTTCCCACGGATTATTTGTCAGCTTGGCTTTGTGTTTTAAGACGCGGAAAACCAACGTGAGCAGATTCAGATGCTTGTTAAATGTGGACGGACTGAATTTTCCGTGATTCAGGTTTGTGGCGTATTCCTCGGCAATTTCTTTCGACACGTCGCGTAACATTAATAAATCGCCGTGCTTTTCCTTCATCCAATCGGCGAATGCTTGCCATTGAAATTCGTATTGGCGGAGCGTCGAGTCGCCACTGTCCGGGCGATTGGGTGAAGCGAGATAGTCATTCCAGACTTTGCCGATGGGCAATGGTGGGATTTTTTCATCCTCCCACTTGGCGATCTCGGCCTTGCGGCCTTGAATTTTTGTGTTTAATTCCTCTAACGTTTTGGTTTCAGTCGAGGCAGTGAATGGACGCATAAACTCGTCCCTTGCCTTGCGTGCAGTTTCGACGGTCGTAATCGGCTGCCCGTTGACATCGCGCAATGCTCGCGTGAGAAGCTTCCCATTATGCCGCCATGAACAATAATAGGTGTTGCCCCGTTTCAACAAATAGCGGTCTGATTTGGTTTTCATTCGCAGTCCGTTCGCTTATGTTCCGTTACAGGCGTCAATCTACCCATAATAACTCGGACAGTCAAACAAAAATCATACAACGCTTATAAAAACCAATAAAAAGCCTAAAAAAAGCAGACTGTACATCTGCTAGATATGCCTTCGATGGTTCGAATCCATCACCTACCACCACTCTTTTCTTTCAAGAGAAAAGCGGGATTTACTCAAATAAATCAATGCTTTTAAGGCTCGCGCAAAAACGCCCGGGCGCGAAGCGAACAAAAATCAACCGGCCTTTATTTGTCATTTCGCTTGCGTTTTACTCTGCAAACTCAAGATAAATCACCTTCAAATACTCCGCCTCCTTGAATCCGGCGGGATGATCCGGCGGATGCTGCAAGGTTTTCAACTCGGTGAATTTCCGGCCGGATTTCAGCGCGGCCCGGCGCACGGCGTCAAAAAATTCCACTGCGGAAACGTGGGCGGAACAGGAACCGGCCACGAGAACGCCAGCGCGGGCCAGCCGGGCGATGCCGAGTGAATTTAATTTTTCATAAGCGCGAACCGCGCCATCGCGTTCCGTTGCGCGCTTCGCCAGCGACGGCGGGTCAAGCACGATGAGATCGAAATTTTCCTTGGCGTTCGGCAGCCATTCAAACGTGTCCGCCTGCACGGTTTCGTGCCGGCACGCGGCCACGCCGGGGAAGTTTTGGTTCAGCGCAAAATTCCGTTTGGCCGATTCCAGCGCGTGCGCGCTGATGTCCAGATCCGTCACGGAAACCGCGCCGCCGCGCGCAGCATAGACCGAAAAGCCGCCGGAAAAGCTGAACGCATTCAGCACGCGCCGGCCGCGCGCCAGCGATTCCACCGTGCGCCGGTTTTCGCGCTGGTCGAGAAAGAAACCGGTTTTCTGCCCGCGAATCACGTCGGCCTCGAAGCGGATACCATTCTCCAGAAAAATGATTGGAGCGCCGGTCTCCGACCCGGCGTGATTCGAGAATAACACCTCGCCATCACGCCGGGTCGGAGACCAGCGTTCCGCTGCCGCTTGAATGTTCCGGCTCAAGCGAAGGACGATGCGCTCACACGGAATTGTTTCTTTAAGCAGTGCAAGAATTTCTTCCAGCCGCGGCAGCCACGCGGCGGTGTAAAGTTTCAGCACGAGTGTCTTGTCGTAGCAATCCGCCACTAGGCCGGGCCAGCCGTCACTTTCGCCGTGAATCAGCCGGTAGCCGGTGGTCTGCCCGTCAAAAAGGCCTTCGCGCCGGACGAGCGTTTGTGCCAGTCGCGCCCGCCACCAGACCGCATCAATCGTCGTTGGCTTACCCGCGTGCAGGATGCGGACGCGGATTGGCGAATCGGGATCGAACAAACCGACGGCGAGAAATTTGTCCTTGCGGTCGTAAATGACGGCCAGTTCGCCGGTCTGGCCGGCGCGATTCAATTCATGGATGCTGTCGGCGAATAACCACGGATGGCCGGATCGCACGATGGTTTCCGCCGCCGCCGTGATGCGCAGGCGCAGGCGGGTGGCCGCAGGCTGATTTGCGGCTGCGGAGTTCATTCCAGCCCGCAGTTTTTCCGGGCACGCTTCAAAACGGTTTGCGCCAGCGTGCGGGCTTTGATGGCGCCGTCGGCGAGGACGCTGTTGACGTAATCCAGATTCGCCGCAAGCTCCGCACGTTTCTTGCGCGCATCGGTAAAATATTCCCAATAAACGTCAGCTAGTCGCTTTTTTACGCTGCCGTAGCCATATAATCCAGCGCGCAACCGAATCATTTCATTGTGACCTTCAACTGAGTTTATCAGATTCAGAATTTGGATGGCGATGTTCTTGTCTGCGTCCGGTTTTGGTTCTTCCAATGTGCGGCTGTCCATGACGATGCCCATGATTTTTTTCTTTATGGCTTTTTCGTCGCCGAAAATTTCAATGGTGTTGCCGTAGCTTTTCGACATTTTATCGCCATCCGTGCCGGGCACAACCGCTGTGCTTTCACGGATCTGCTCGTTCGGGATGACAAACGTTTCGCCGTAAGTGTTATTGAACTTGATGGCGATGTCGCGCGTGACTTCGACGTGTTGTTTTTGATCCTTGCCGACGGGAACGACATTCGAGTCGTAAATCAATATGTCGGCGGCCATCAACACCGGGTAGGCGAAGATTCCGTGATTCGGCGAAATGCCGCGCGCTATTTTTTCTTTATAGCTGTGGCAGTTTTCCAACATCGCCATCGGCGTCAACGTGGTCAACAGCCATGCCAGTTCCGTAACCTCCGGCACGTCGGACTGGCGAAAAAAAACGGATTTTTTCGGGTCGAGGCCGCACGCGAGAAAATCCAGCGCCACGTCCAGGGTGTTTTTCCGGCGTTCCTTCGCGTCGAACAGCGAGGTCATCGAGTGATAATCCGCGATGAAATAAAACGCCTCGCCTTTTTCCTGCAGCTCGATGGCCGGGCGCATCATCCCGAAATAATTTCCGAGATGCAACGCGCCGCTGGGCTGGATGCCTGACAAAATTCGCATGAAGAAAAGCTAGCAATCAATTGGCCGCAAAAAAGCGCAAAATGCGCAAAAGAAAAATTCGTTTTTGCGCCGTTTATAACTTTTTGTGGCTAGAGTTTTTTCAGGCTGCCTGCATGAACCTCCCAGCGCTGCAAGTTTCCGCCCAGTTCGCGCGGCCAGTTTTCCTCGGTGCAGGTCATGAACACCTGGCCGCCGGTCTTGCGCGCCGACTCCAGCAACGGCAGGAAACCGCTGCGGCGTTTCACGTCCAGCTCACCCATCACGTCGTCAATCAGCAGGATCGGCGGCGAACCGTGGCTGCCGGCAAGAAATTCCGCCTGCGCCATTTTCAGCGCGATGGCCAGCGTGCGCTTCTGGCCTTCGCTGCCGAACTGCGCGGCGGATTTTTCGTTTTGCAACAACTGGAGATCGTCACGGTGCGGGCCGACGAGCGTGGCGCGGAAGGTTTTTTCGCGGGCGCGCGCCGCCGCCAGTTCCACGGCGAAATCATTCTTCACGCTCGGTTGATATTCGATGCGCAATTCCTCGGCGTCATTGGCAATGCGCCGATACGCCAGCCGGGCCAGCGGGGAAATTTTCGGCACCAGTTCGCGCCGCGCGCGGATGAGGTCGTTGCCCAGCTTCACGAGTTCGGAGGAAAAACTTTCCAGCGCGGTCTCGTCGGCGGTGCGTTGCTTGAGCAGCGCGTTTCGTGCCCGGACGGTGTGCATGTAGCGCTGGAGCCGCGGCAGATACCCCGGCTGCGTCTGCACGAGCAGCAGATCCAGAAAACGCCGCCGCGACCGAGCCGCGCCTTTGACGAGCTGCAAATCTTCCGTGCAAAAAACCACCGTGCGCAGCGCGCCCAGATAATCCGCGAGCTTTTTCACCGGCTGGCCGTCCAGCGCGAGCTTTCGTTCGCGCGCCGACCAATACATCTTGATTTCATGCTCGCCTTGGCCCACGACGTTGCCTCCCGCAAAATACCCCTTCGCACCGTGCCGGATCATCTGCGCACCACCGACGCCGCGAAAGGAACGCAGCGTGGCCATGAGATAAATGGCTTCGAGGATGTTCGTCTTGCCCTGCGCATTATCGCCGAGCAGCAGGTGGAAGCCGGGCGCAAAGTCCACGTCCAACCGCGCGTAATTGCGGAAGTCACGGAGTCGCAGATGGGCCAGATGCACGGCGATAAAATAATTGGGATTCGCGCGCCACGCGAAGTTTTTCGGTTGTAGCGTTCGGCCTGTGGTCGAAGTGTCGAGCCGCAGACTCGACGCTACAGCTTGAAAATGTTTTCATGGCGCATGGTTCCGTGCGTGATTTTTGAGGATGAACACCTGCTGGTGGTTGCCAAACCCGCCGGCTGGAACACGCACGCGCCGTCGCCTTACGCGGGCGAAGGCATTTATGACTGGTTGAAACATCGCGAACCGCGCTGGTCGCCGCTCGCCATTATTCACCGGCTGGACAAGGAAACCAGCGGCGTCCTTGTCTTCGGCAAAACGCCGCTCGCCAACAAATCGCTCACGGAACAATTCACCGCCCGCCACGTCCAAAAAAAATATCTACTCTTCACTGACTGCGCCGTGCCGACGAAGGAATTCATGGTAAAAACCTCGCTCGTCCGCATCGGCGAAAAATACGCCAGCCGGCCTGGCGGAGAAATTGCGGAAACAAAATTCACGCCGGTGGCGGACGCGAAATTCGCCGTCAAAAATGCGGGGCTGAAAATGGTGAATGCCGAACCTTTGACCGGCCGCACTCACCAAATCCGTGTCCACGCGGCGGAAAGCGGCTTTCCGATTCTCGGCGACACGCTTTACGGCGGCACGGCGGCATCGCGCGTTTTCTTGCATGCCGGTGGGATTGAGTTCGCGCATCCGGCCACGAATGAGCCGGTGAAATTTTTCGCGCCGGTGGATTTTGACGCCGAGCCGCGTCTGGCTCTGCGTTCCGCGGTCATCGAGCCAGGCGCAACCAGCGCCTTCCGGCTCATCCACGGCGCAAGCGACGGCTGGCCCGGCTGGTTTGTGGAAATGCTCGGCGACTTCCTGCTCTCACAATCCGAAGCGCCGTTGAGCGTAAGGCAGAGCGAAGAATTGTCGCAACTCGCCAAAACATTTTCCGCGCGTGGCGTGTATCACAAAATGCTGTCGCGCCACGTCCGCCAGTCCAAAGTGGCCGACGCCTCGCCACAACTCGTCTTTGGTGAGGCCGCACCGGAGCGGTTTGAGATTTTGGAGAACGGTGTCCGCTACGAAATGAGTTTCAACGAAGGCTACTCCGTCGGTTTGTTTCTCGACCAGCGCGACAACCGCCGCCGATTTTTAACCGGTCACATTGCCGCGGGTTTTCCTCACCTATCAGCCATCAACTATCAACTATTAAACTGCTTTGCCTACACCTGCGGATTTTCCATCGCGGCGGCGAAAGCAGGCGCACGGACGACGAGCCTCGACCTCTCGACAAAATATCTCGAATGGGGCAAACGCAACTTCGCGCTGAACGGCCTCGATCCGGCGGCGCATAATTTCATTTACGGCGATGCGTTCGACTGGCTGCGGCGGCTGGCAAAAAAAAACCGCGTGTTCGACGCCATGGTGCTCGATCCGCCGACGTTTTCGCAATCGAAGGAACACGGCACGTTCCGCGCGGAAAAGGATTATGGCAAGCTTGTGACCGCCGCGCTGCCGGTGCTTAAGCCGGGCGGCGTGCTGCTGGCCTCCACGAATGCGGCGGACTGGTCGCCGGAAGATTTTCTCGCGGATGTGGAAACAGGGGTTCGCGCCGCGAAGCGGAAGATTATGCAACGGCATTACGTCCCGCAGCCGCCGGATTTTCCAATCAGCCGAGCCGAGCCGGCGTATTTGAAAACGGTGTGGATGAGAATCGGATAATCACGGAACCGCTACCACCCGGTAGAACTGCACTGGATTTTGCCCGGAAGCCGTATTGACGCGAGACGACGGCTGAGCCTGCCAGCCATCATGATCGGCGGTGGAAATGGACTGGGTGGGAAATTTGAATCCGAAAACGAAAAATTGTCAGGTGTTTGTCAGGTAAAAAACACCATTTCCGAGTTTTTATTCCGAAGGGAACTCATAAGACCCTTGTAAATATTGGCGGAAGGGGTGGGATTTGAACCCACGGTAGGGTTACCCCTACTCCTGATTTCGAGTCAGGTGCCTTTAACCACTCAGCCACCCTTCCGTTATATTGATTTAATTGATTGAAATGCTGGTCTTCACATTTCTCAATTTGCATTTTCTATACTGGTGTTCTTTACTATACGCATGAAGACCAATTCATCGGATAATACAGACCCACGCTGGCAAAAAACGCCCGTGGCAAATCTGGTTCGCCACGTTCAATCAGGAAACTATTATGCGCGAATTCGGGTTCGCGGCAAGCTGATTTGGAAGTCGCTCAAAACCGACCGAATCAGCGTCGCCAAACTGCGGCTTGGCGATTTTCACAAAGAGGAGCGGCAACGCGCCGCCGCACAGACGGCGGTTGCGCGGGGAAAAATGACTTTTGCCAACGCCCTGCAAACCTACCGCGAGCGGCTGAATGGCGACCAGTCGCTCAAACAGCGAAGCAAAGCATACCGGGAGGAAAGGATTACGGCTTTGCTGAAATCCTGGCCCGATCTCAATCAGATGGATGTTGCCCAAATCTCCAAAGCCGATGGCTTGGCCTGGGCCGCGCGATTCGGGAAAACCGCCATTCCGTCTGCTTTCAACAATACCATCGGAACATTCAAGTTGGTTTTGGACATCGCGGTTGAGGCCGGCGCGCGTTACGACAATCCCGCCGTCCACATCAAACGGGAAAAATCCGGCTGAAGCAATTGCAGCTTCCGAGTCAAAAGCAGTTCGTTGAATTGATTAACACCATCAGGAACGGAGATGGCTGCTGCCGCCGGTTCATGGCGGTGATCAGTTGACCGGCAATCTTCCGAACGATAAAGCCTTGTCCGCAGACCAATATTTTTCAAATTATAGCTGTTGACAAGAAACTAGCTTTGTGAAAATATACGATCACATTAATCGTCAATAATGAAGCGTGACGGTCTTTGTTTGTCATTCAAAGATTTATTCATGCTAAATTATTTAGAAGTTGATTTTTTATTTATACTTAATAACGACTTGTCTAATCGTTTATGAGTGAGGCGCAAAAAAATATACCGGTTGGAGAGAATGAAGATTTGAAATGGCTGGAGCTGGTGATCCAGCAGGTCGGATCGCTGCGCTACGGCGTGGTGGAAATCGTCGTACATGATTCGCGCGTCATTCAGATTGAGAAAACGGAACGGTTGCGGTTGGACAAGACGTCCGGTGAAAATCGGCCAGAACGAACCAGATAACAGAACATAAATTTTTCGAGCGGCTGACCGGACCACCGGAAGTTCCCATGAAATCAAAAGATATAAACATCCATGTGGAACTGGATACACAAAACGGTGTGCGCGTTACTCGCGGTAGGTGTGCTGTGGCCGGCTGTGGCGGTCTCGGCGGCTGAAGCGAAAATTCTCAACGTCTCCTACGATGTCACCCGCGAATTTTATCAAGACTACAACAAGGCGTTTGCGGATTACTGGAAGGCCAAGACCGGCGACACGGTGACGGTCAGCCAATCCCACGGCGGCTCCAGCAAGCAGGCGCAATCCGTCCTCAACGGACTCGAGGCCGATGTGGTGACGATGAACCAGCCGCTGGACATAGATATTTTGAACACGACTGGCGGATTAGTTCCAGCAAACTGGGCGACGCGGCTGCCGAACAAGAGTGTGCCTTATACTTCGACGATTGTTTTTGTCGTCCGCAAGGGCAATCCGAAGAGCATTAAAAATTGGGACGACCTGATACGTCCTGATGTTTCGGTCGTCATTCCGAATCCTAAAACTTCCGGCAACGGGCGTTACAGCTACTTGGCGGCGTGGGGATATGCGCTGAAGAAATCCGCCGGTGATGAGAAACAGGCACGCGAATTTGTGGGGAAACTATTCGCCAATGTCCCTGTGCTCGACACCGGCGGACGTGGCGCGACGACGACCTTTGCCGAACGCGGCATCGGTGACGTGTTGCTGACGTTTGAAAACGAGGCGGCGCTGGTTCAGAAGCAATTTCCGGACGACGAGCTAGTGGTCGTGCTTCCGCGGGTGAGCATTCTTGCGGAAAATCCCGTCGCCTGGGTGGATCACAACGTACAACGGCACCACACCGAGGCCGTATCCCGCGCTTATCTTGAATATCTATACAGCGACGCCGGGCAGGAGCTGGCGGCGCAGCATTTTTTCCGCCCAAAAAATCAAGCGATTCTTGCGAGGTATGCCACACGTTACAAACCGGTGGACTTGTTCACGGTGAACGAAGTTGCGGGCGGCTGGCAGAAAGCGCAGCAGGTGCATTTTTCCGACGGCGGCATTTTCGACCAAATCTATCAACCAAACAAATAAAGTTATGGCACACATATACAATGACATCACGGAAACCATTGGCAACACACCGCTCGTGCGGCTGAACCGCACGGCAAAAAAACACGGCGCAGTCGCCGAGGTGCTTCTCAAACTGGAATTCTTCAACCCGCTGTCGAGCGTCAAGGACCGCATCGGCGTGGCGATGATTGAAGACGCGCTGAAATCCGGCGCAATCACCCAGAACACCGTCCTCATCGAGCCGACGAGCGGCAACACGGGCATCGCGCTGGCGTTTGTCGCGGCGGCGAAGGGTTTAAAATTGATTTTGACGATGCCGGAAACAATGAGCACCGAGCGGCGGAAGCTATTGAAAATTCTCGGCGCGAAACTTGTATTAACCGAGGGAGCTAAAGGCATGAAAGGCGCGATTGCCAAGGCGGAGGAATTGAACAAGCAGATTCCGAACAGCGTGGTGCTGCAACAATTTTCCAATCCATCCAACCCAGCGATCCACCGGCGCACGACCGCCGAGGAAATCTGGCGGGATACGGATGGCAAGGTGGATTTTGTCGTCGCGGGTGTCGGCACCGGCGGGACGATCACGGGCGTGGCGGAAGTCATCAAAAAATTGAAACCGAGTTTCAAGGCCATTGCCGTCGAGCCGACGAAGTCGCCGGTGATTTCGGGCGGAGCGCCGGGGCCGCATAAATTGCAGGGTATCGGTGCAGGATTTATTCCCGCGAATCTCAACGTGAAAATTCTCGATGAAACTATCCAGGTCAGCGAGGAAGATTCCGGCCCGGTTTCAAAAGAAGTGAACCAGTTGGACGGAATTCCAATCGGTGTTTCCAGCGGTGCCATCGTGTGGGCGGCGTTGCAGGTGGCGAAGCGTCCTGAAAACAAGGGCAAGACCATCGTGGCCGTCGTGCCGTCATCGTCGGAACGCTACCTGTCAACGTGGCTGTTCGCCGACATCAACACCGATTCCGATGACATTAGTTCGCTGACCGTTGTCTGATTTATCAGCCCGCCTCGACATGTCGAGGCGGGCCGCAATATTTTTCAATGAATTATTTCGGGAAAGCATTGCTTTGCCTAGTAATCCCACTGACGAGGGCCACGGAATCTTTTGCCGGCAATACGCTGGCTCCGGACAATCCTTATGAGCCGATCGTGACTCGGAATGTTTTCGATCTCAATCCATCCATATCGGTTGCCTCGCCGGTCCCCACTGATCCGCTGCCAACCATCACACCGAATGGAATCACATCCATCTTTGGCAAGGTCCAAGTCTTGTTCAAAGCCACCGACAACGCCCCCGGCCAGCCCGCCTGGGAAAAATCTTATATAATGAGCGAAGGCCAGCGTGAGGATGACATTTCAGTGACCAAGATTGATGAGAAAAGCGCCATCATCACCTTTGACAACCATGGTAACACGCAGGAAATACGACTTGTCGCGGCAACCGCAGCCAGCGGTGCTCCCACCACGCCGGGAAGTGCTGGGCAACCAGCTTTTCCAAATTCAGGCGGCTTGCCGGATGGAAGCCGTTTTCACGGCGCTGTGCATCTGACCTCGGGAAACCGGATGAATGGCAATGACGGCACCATCCCTGGCCCGCCGGGATTTGGTGCAGGTTATGGCGTCAGTTCACAAAAAAATAATCCTTCGGATCTGGGATCAAACATTCCTTATGTCAGCGGTGTGGATAACAACAATTTAGCGGTTCAAGATCCGGCCGTTTCTAAAAGCACCGGTATTGACAGTAATAACAATTCGGCTCAAAAATCGAATTTTTCAACAGATGAACATTTGGCGGACGAGCGGATGGTATTATTTGCAAAACAGCACATGCAGTGATCCGGTTTGCGCAGGACTGCTTTGTGTTTGAAAAGTCCTCTTCTGAATTGTTTGGATACAAATGTGGATAAAGCGGCCGGCGACCCAACGGTGAAGATGGAACCGCCAGATTTTTTTGACGGCATACTCCGAGAAAAAGATAAAAAATTTGTTGACAAAAATTACATTCAGCCGATAATGACGACATTGCAAGTCGTTAATAAAATGATTTTTATTTGATGTTTCTATTTCGATATTGCGAACGGAATCGGCTAAATAATAAAATCATGTTAAAATATGACGACATAACGAATCGTTTTATGAATAGCTGAATGTAGCTGGCGATTTGCCCACCCCGCAAAGGGGAGGCTCAAGTTTAACCCGTATAAAGCAAGGGCTGACCGGTTCACCGGAAGTTCTTCAGTGAAGATAAAACCCGTGTCTGCGACTGGACGTTGCCGGCAGGGGTGAAACTGAAAAACAACCGATTTATGAACCTGAAAAAATTGTTGAACCTTGGTGCCATTGCGCTGTTTCTGGCCGGCTTGTCAGCCTATGCCCAGACCATCAATAATACCTATGCTGATGGCGACCTCATTGTGGACTTCAGCAAAGTGGGTGCCACCTACGACGTGGAGGTTGACCTCGGCAATCTTGCCAGCCTGACCAATGCGGCAAGAGTGGCGGGCGGGACGGTGCAAATCAGCGCTTACGACCCGGCTTCGCAAGTTGTTGGAATTTTTGGCGACGTGAACAGTTTGTCATTCTCTGTATTCGGGATTCAAAACAACGCGTCTGGATCCATTTCCGCGAATACATCTTACCTATCGGATCAACAAGCCGGTGCCAATCCGAACACGGCTCCGAACGACTTGACGGGCTCGCGTCAAAATGTTCTAAAGTCAACCGAACTGGGAATTCTGGGATTGGACGGTTTTGGAGGTTACCAAATCAATGGCCTTCTGCCATGGAGTGCGGCCAATGCTTCGGATCCGGTTTATAATTCCGCCACAGTGGTCATCATCCCAACCGCGTCCGCCAGTTCCTACACCTCATTGGCAGGCAGCTTTAACGGTGCCCCTAGCGGATTCCCAGCAAATACGACATCTGCCACGTTTTCGACGGGTGGTAAAAGCACCATTTCCGATCTCTTTGAGTTTGATCCCGTCGGCTCTTCCCACAAAGCCGTATATGTGGGTTACTTTACCTTCAACCCTGATGGCACGCTGAATTTCAGCCTGCCGTCTCCGCCCAGCACCACTATCACGTCCGTTTCAGCCGGTGCCGAGACGGTTTCGGTGAAGTTCAACACCGTGACCGGCGTTAATTACAACCTGATTTACAGCACCAATTTGAGCCTCAGCCGGAGCAGTTGGACGGTCATTCCCGGTTCAGTGGCGGGCACTGGCGCGACCGGCACCTTGACCGACACCACGGCCACCAACGCAGCCCGGTTTTACTCGGTCAAATCCTCTTTCTGACCAACTAATTTGAATCTGACCGGTCCCCTGGAGGATTCGCCAAACAAACAAAAAAACATAACAACCATAAAGGAAAAAATGAAAAAAAAATTCATACCCATTCTGGGACTGGCGGGACTGGCTGTATCTGGTCTGTCTGCACATGCCCAGATCAATTACAATGACGGCGACCTGATTTTGGCTTTCAGCCAGTCTGGTCATTCGGACGTTGAGGCCGACCTCGGCAGCATCGCCAGCTTGACCTCACTGTCAGGCGGTTCGACGGTTCAAATCGGCAGCTTCAGTTCGTCTCTCACGACTGCAGGATCCAGCCTCAACAGTTTGTCGTTCTCAATATTCGGCATTCAAAACAATGCGGCCGGATCTGTCGCGGCAAACACTTCCTACCTTTCAACTCAACAATCGGGTGCCAGTCCGAACTCGGCTCCGAATGATTTGACGGGTTCGCGTCAAAACACGCTCAAGTCAACGGAACTGGGAATTCTTGGTTTGGACGGCTTTGGGGGTTACAACGTCAATGGTCTGTTGCCGTGGAGCATAGCCAATTCAGCCGGGCCAAGTGTTGCAATCATTTCGAGCGGCAACGTCAATGGCTACACCTATTTGGCTGGCAGTTTTAATGGTGCTCCGAGTGGTTTTCCCACGAGCACGACATCTTCCACCTTTGCATCCGGTGGCAGCATTACTGCGGATCTTTTTGAGTTCGATCCGGTGGGATCTTCTCAAAAAGCAGTCTATGCCGGTGCCTTCACCTTCAACAGCAATGGCACGCTGGACTTCACCTCCGTTGTTCCAGTGCCGGAACCCGGCGCGACTGGAATGTTGGGGGCTGCTGGTTTGTTGCTGGTCGCGTTTCGTCATCAATTCCGTCGGAACCAAATTTAATAAAAAATCTAACACAACAATAACCACATAACAAAAACGGGTGCTAAAAACCCTGATTAACAACTAATAAAAAACCAATAAACAATAATATGAAAAACTATATCAAAAAAACCATCCTGGCCGGCGTAGCTGGCATCCTGTTGGTGCCCACACTCCATGCGTCCACTGTTAACATTGTCACCGTTGGCGGTAACGCCAGCATTAAGCTGGTTCAAGACCGCCTGACGAACAGCGTCGGTGGCCTCCTGCCCGGCGGGACAATCACATACAATGCCACCAACACGCTTATCTTCCGGGCTGTTGGAGTTTACGGGGGAAGCACCAATGTGACTTGGGACTTCAACTTCACCGGCGGCGCGGCGGCCATTCTGGACATCGCAAACCAGAACCCTGTCAGGCTTGCGGACAACACCACGGCCATACCGGTCAATGCGATCAGCGTTGTGGCCCCGGAAACCGTGGGCATTAATTCCACCGCGTTGGGACTCCAGCAAGACTATACCTTGGTCGCGCCACTCGTATATGTGAAGAATCCTGGAGCGGATCTCGTCGGGGTCAGCAACCTGACGCAACGTCTGGCCGTTTATCTGGAGTCATCCGGTGGCACGCTGCCCGCAACCTACTTCGGTGGCGCCACGGCCAACCCGGTTTATTTTGTGGGTCGTAATACTTCTGCGGCCGTCCGGCAGGTGGTTGACGCCAACATCTTTTTCACAGGCACAGCGGCGAATTACCACACCAACGCTCTCGGTCAACCAGTTCAGTGGACTGGTGCCGGCAGCGGCACCGAAGTGGCGAACAACGTGAAAGTGATTCTTGGTTCCATCGGCACGGTGGCGGCGCAGGATGCCGGCACGCTTCCGCAATTGAGCTATGAAGGCGTGTTCTTCAGCACGGCCAGCGTCACCAATGGCACCTATCCGATCTGGGGTTATGAACGCTACATTTATTTCCCGGCACCGGACGCCCGGGCACCCTCGACCACCCAGCTGGGTCTCATCACCGCGCTGGAAAATGCGGTGTCGGATCCGACTTACGACCACGGCAATTCACTGTTTGTTGGAAAATTCGTGTCGTATGCCGACGTGAATGCCAACGTTTCCCGCAGCACCACGCTAGACGGTGGTTTGATCTATTCGCAAATTTATTGAGGAATGCATACGGTCGGATTAGTCATTAAAAAAAAAACACATAGACCGGCGCGGATTTTTTCCGCGCCGGTCAATTGATTGAATAAACATACGATGGCGACCGAATTGTCGCTCATAAACACACATTTAGCCTGACAACTATCAAGCAACTGATCTTGATCATGCCTATGATCTTACTTGCGAAATGTTCCACCGGCCTGGCGGCGGAAACGAATTCGCAGGCGGTCATTGAGAATCTTTTTGCCGCGCCGCTCCCCGCCACCGCTCCGGTCAAACTGCTGCCGGCACTCGACGTCCATGCTTATCGGATTGAAGGCAAGACCTCTTTGTCGCCACAAGAGTTTGGAATGCTTTCCAATTACACCGGCAAGGTGGATTCCACGCGCATGCGCGAAGGCTTGGACAAATTACAGGGACGTTACGGCGAGCTGGGTTTTGCGAACACGATTGTCACGGTGCCGGAACAAAATTTCACCAACGGGGTTGTCCGCATTCAAATCATCAAAGATGATACCGGCACAAATACGGAAGTCGTTTTGGCTGCGGCCGTCACGAATCTTTTCGTGGTGCCCGAAAAAAAGCAGACGTTTGAAGTGCGCGGCTATCTGATAGATGGCAATACTGTCTTGCCGCCGGAAAAGTTTGCCGTGCTTTCCAACTATACCGGCCAGGTGGATTTCGCGCGGGTGCGCGAAGGTCTGGGAAC
>Ga0182030_10014331_pt1 | contig 15661 bp, 12 predicted proteins | sample 812S3MmetaG_FD_121299 | JGI IMG/M metagenome (GOLD analysis project Ga0182030, IMG submission 121299) | Permafrost microbial communities from Stordalen Mire, Sweden - 812S3M metaG (Illumina Assembly) | ecosystem: Environmental > Terrestrial > Soil > Wetlands > Permafrost | place: Sweden...
ATGACCACATAAGACAGAAAAGCTGTCTGATCGGGGGGAAACTTCGCTCCTCTGAACTCCACCGTGTGTGTGCCGTCGGTAGTGACCGTGAACGGGGCGGTGACCAGTGTGAACGGAGTGCCGCTTGTCAGGGCCCAAGTACCGATCACCATGCCATCGATCAACGCCTCAACGACCTGGTCCCCCCAAAATGCTCGGGAGCCGAGGTAGAAGCTGAGAGTGTAGGTTCCGGCGGTAAACCCCGGAACTGCTTGCAAGATTGAGCCGCCCGTGTTCTGCAACAGGACCGCTTGGGTGAAAGGCAGGCCATTAAATGATGGCGGATCGAATGCACTATTTGGGCCAGTAAGGCCGGCGTTTCCAGTCACGACACCCTTCGCAAAGCTCAACGTCCACCCGAATCGAGGGTCCGAATTGAAATCTTGCATGGGGTAGGGGAATTGGCAGCGGAAGACAGGCCCCTGGTAGGCACAGCCCGTACCAGCACAAACGATCGGTACTGCACCAAAATCGAAGTTGACGATAGTGGGCTGCGCAACCACATTCACTGCAAGTGTCAGGATTGCAACGAGAACGAGAAGGAAGGCCCTTAGAGCGGTGGACATAACCGCCTCCAAGCTGGGGTACAAGCGGATATTGATCCCGGGAAGAAACATTTGTCAGTGACAAGGGTCTCTTACGGGAGAAAATCAAATTCAAGTTCCCAATTTGGGATGCCGCGCCCGCGAGCCTTTTCCATCTCTTCTCCGCTCATTTATACTTGCCCGTTTCGAGTATGCTAGGAACAGCAGCTGTAGAGCCCAAGGAGTGCCGGTGAAGATCCTGGTCTGCATGAAGCAGGTCCCGCAGAAGGACGCGCCGCTCAAGCTGAATGAGAGCGGCACGTGGATTCGTGACGATGTTTCCTACGAAGTGAACGAGCCCGATGCCTACGCCTTGGAAGAGGCGTTGCGGCAAAAGGAAAAGCATGGCGGCGAAGTAGTTGTCATCACCAGCGGGCCGGCGCGCGCCCAGCAGGTGTTGCGCGAGGCGTTGGCCAAGGGTGCCGACCGCGCCATTCACCTCGAAGGCGACGGATTCGTCACGCTGGATGCTTTCAACACAGCCAAAGCGTTTGCGGCGGCCATCAAGGATGAGAGCTTTGATCTGATTTTCACCGGGTTGCAATCCGACGATTACGGTTTTGCCCAGACAGGCGTTATTTTGGCTGACCTGCTCGGCTGGCCGCACGCGACCATCATCATGCAAATCGAGAAGGGCGACAGTGGCATCCGGGTCAAACGTGAATTGGAAGCCGGGTTCTTCCAGTTTGTTGACATGCCGCTGCCGGCAGTGCTCACCATTCAATCCGGCATCAACAAGCTGCGCTATGCCACGCTGATCGGCATCAAGCAGGCCAAGAACAAGCCCATGAAGAAGCTGAGCTTCGACGAGATGAAGCCGTCGCTGGGCGAGAACCTGCAAAAGATCGAGAAGCTGTACATTCCGCAAAAGACGAAGAAGACCGAGGTCTTGGAAGGCCCGCCGGGCGAAATCGCGAAGAAGTTGGTGGAGAAACTGCGCAACGAACTGAGGGTCATTTAGGGGCGTCGGCAGCGATTGGGATGATGCATTCATAACGCGATACGGAAATCGCCGCCGCGCGGTGGCAAGGTTTGGGGTGGCAGTGAGCGTGGCAAGTCGCAGTGCGCAGGAGGCGGCTGTGTCATCGTTGGAAGAGAAGCGTGAAAGTGGCTCAGCCCTGATGGTGATCGGCTGGCTCATGATGTTGTTTGCATTTCTTGTGATGTTTTTCCAGCCAGCGGCGCTGAAGCTGGGCGAAACAAGGTTCGGGATCATCGCAGCCTGCCTGGGAGTGGCAGGCCTGATCCTGAGCGTCGTCGGCGTCGCTATAAGGCGCCGCAATCGCTAACGCCGTGGAATATGAAAACGGCTCTGTTCACGAGAGTTGTGCTGGATATCGATCGGCGGAAAGCACGGTCTTACCAGCGGGAAAAATGGGGACGAACGGATCGCAATGGCAGATACCATCCTGGTCGTAGTAGAACAACGTGAAGGCAAGCTAAATCGGGTTTCCCTGGAGACACTGACCGGCGCACAGGCCATGGCCGCCGAAACCGGCTGGACGCTGGAAGCGGCCGTGGCCGGCAGCGGCGTCGGCGACATCGCCAGCGAAATCGCGACGAAGAAAGTGGCCAAGGTGTACGACATCGAGTCTCCGAAGCTGGAGCCCTATACCCCGGACGCTTTCGTCGCCGCACTCAAGAACTTCATCGAGCAGAAGCAGCCGAAGCTGGTGCTGATGCCGCATACCTACCAGGTACGCGACTTTGCCCCGAAACTTGCAGCCGGGTTGAATCGCGCCCTCATCAGCGACGCGATCGGCTACAAATACGAAGGCGGCAAGCTGCTGTTCACGCGGCAGATGTTTCAAGGCAAATTCGCTGCTGACGTCTCCTTCGTCGGCGAAGCTCCCTACTTCGCGACCTTCCAGAACGGCGCCTTCCGCGGCGATCAAGTCCAGCAGGGCGATGCTGCGGCTCCGGTGGAAACCGTCAACGTGGAAATTGCGGACAGCGTTCTGCGCAACAAGCCGGAAGCTCCGTTCAAAGAGGCCAAGCAGGCGGTCGACCTGACGCAGGCAGCGATCATCGTCGCCGTTGGGCGTGGAATCAAGGAGGAGAAGAATATCGACCTCGCCAGGCAGTTGGCGGACGCGCTGGGCGGCGAGATCGCGGCCTCGCGGCCGATTTGCGATTCCGGCTGGCTGCCCATGGATCGCCAGGTGGGCTCGTCCGGACAAACCGTCGCGCCCAAGCTTTATCTGGCGTTGGGCATTAGTGGGGCGATCCAGCACGTGGTCGGTATGAAGGGCGCGCGCACCATCATTGCCATCAATAAGGATTCGGAAGCGCCGATTTTTGAGATTGCCGATATTGCGGTGGTGGGAAACTTGTTTGAAATTGTGCCACCGCTGGTGGAAGAGGTGAAGAAGGCGAAGAGTGCTTAAGCAGTTGCTGAAAGACCATTATTAATATTTAGTTAGGATTAGACTGGCATTATCCTATTGCCTGGTCGTTGCGCGTGGACCGCCGGGCCGACCCAAACCTGTTGTTCTGCTTTCAGCAGCGCCCTGAATCGCACTCGCAAACAAAAACTCTCGGGTCTCGCTATAGGCCTGGGAACTTGCGCCTTCCTTGGAGCGTACAGTACGTTGTCGTCACCGGTGTCACTCCACGTCGTGGCATAGTATTGCGAAGGGTGGAAGGGTGGAAGAAGTATCGAAACATCCTAAATCTTCTGTTTCTGGAATAGGCCGAATGATCGTGTTTCGCACACCGCTCCCCGATGTTGATCGTCCTGCAATGGAGGCCGATGTTGTCATTGTCGGCGGAGGGCCGGCAGGTATGGCTTGTGCTCTGCGGCTCTCGCAGCTCATTGACGAACATAACGCCGAGCATCCGGATGCGCAGCTCAGCAAAGAGAACGTTTACCTGCTGGAAAAGGCTCGCGATGTGGGGGCGCATTGTCTTTCCGGAGCGTTGCTTGATCCTCGCTCCATGCGCGAACTGCTGCCCGGCTTCGAGAAGGAAGCGCCTCTCGACGCCGCCGTCAGCGCCGAGGCTGTCTACTTCCTCACCCAAACAGGCAAATTCAAGTTTCCCATCACGCCCCCGCCGATGCGGGACCATGGCAACTACGTCATCTCGATCAACAAATTTGTGAAGTGGTTGGGCTCCAAGGTCGAAGAGGCCGGAATCACCGTCTTCAGCGGCTTTGCCGGTTCTGAGCTGTTGTTCGACAGCGGCCGCGTCGTCGGGGTCCGCACCGACGACAAAGGCGTAGACAAAACGGGCCAGCAAAAATCCAATTTCGAGCCAGGCTACGATCTGAAGTCCAAGGTCGTCATCCTCGCCGAAGGCTCGCGCGGCTCGCTGACCAAACAGCTCGTCGGCCGCTTTCAACTCGACCGCGATCGCAATCCGCAAACCTACGGCGTCGGCGTCAAGGAGTTGTGGGAGTTGCCCGCCGGTCGCATCGCTCCTGGCGAAGTCATCTACACCATGGGCTACCCGCTTACCTTCAACGAGTACGGCGGCGCTTGGATCTATGGATCGAAAGACAACATCGTCTCCCTCGGCTTCGTCACCGGGCTCGATTACGAGGATCCGCGTATTGATCCGCAGCGCATTCTCCAGCAGTTCAAGCAGCATCCCTTCGTTGCCAAACTGCTGGAAGGCGGAAAGATGGTGCGCTACGGAGCCAAGTCTCTACCCTACGGAGGCTGGTGGTGTGTCCCGCCGCTGGCGGGCGACGGCTGGATGATCGCCGGCGACTCAGCCGGATTGCTAAATTCGCAACGGCTGAAAGGGATTCATCTCGCCATCAAGAGTGGAATGCTGGCCGCTGAGACCGCCTTCGATGCCATGGCCAAGCAGGATTTTTCACTGCCAGTGCTGGAGACATATCAGACGAGGGTGGAGAAGAGCTGGATCAAGTCTGAGTTGTGGCCGGTGCGCAATTTCCATCAGGGATTCGAAAAGGGTTTTCTCGCCGGGATGTTCAACGCGGGTATTCAGCAGGTCACCGGCGGACGCGGCCTGCGCGCCCACTACCCTAACGAGGCAGGGCACCATCGCATGCAACAGCAGCACCGGTTGCCGCAGGATGGTGGATCGAGGACCCACATCATTGGCCCCGCCAAAGGCGACGGCAAGCTTACGTTCGACAAGCTCACGGATCTCTATCACTCCGGCACGAAACACGAAGAGGACCAGCCGGCGCATCTTGTGATTCACGACACCAACATCTGCAACGAGCGCTGCGTGACAGAGTTCGGCAACCCCTGCAAGAACTTCTGTCCCGCCAATGTGTATGAGATGGTGGAAGCGAAGGACACGCCGAGCGGACTGGAGATCCACTTGAATCCTTCCAACTGCGTGCACTGCAAGACCTGCGATATTATGGACCCCTACGAGATCATCACTTGGGTCCCACCCGAGGGCGGCGGGGGCCCGAATTACGAGGGGATGTGAGGAAATCAGCTATCAGCCGCTAGCGATCAGCTTGCGCTGGTAGCTCTTAGCAGGCTTGGGCGCTATTCGCTTTTCGCGAACCAAGACAGCATCGTAATAACACGTCTGTCATCCTGAGCGAGCGACCCCGGCCGCTAGTCGAAGGACCGCTATCGTTAGAAGGCACACCCATATAACCCTGCTCCAGTGCACTGATGCTGTTTTCCTCGTGCCTGCGCGTCTATAATTACTGAACAGTTTCCGACCGCCGCGGCCTAACGGCATACCGATGGCTGCGGCGGCGGTGTCCCGTGATTCTTGCGGGACCGAGGGTGTGGAGGGAAACGTCCACGCCTCCCGTGCTTGGAAAGGAAATGATCGGCATCGTTGCCTCCGCATCTCTGCGCTTTCCCTTTCTCCGCACAATCGAAACGCCAGCACTTTTCGTCATTCGCCTTTCGCTCTTTGCCAGATTACTAAGAGCTAAAGGCTAAGAGCTGGCACTCTCTCGCGAAGAGCGAACTGCGAATAGCGATGTTCCTGCACGACAAACACGGCCGCCGCATCAGCGATCTACGAATCTCCATCACCGATCGCTGCAACTACAGGTGCGTCTACTGCCGCTCCGGCAGCGACGGGCCGCAGTTCCCGGAAATGCCGATCGCCGACTACCTCCGTATGGCGAAAGTCTTCGTCGAATTGGGAATCACGAAGGTCCGCCTGACCGGCGGCGAGCCGCTCCTGCGCAAGGGCCTGGTCGAGATGGTCCGCGATCTTGCTCAGATGCGCACTCTCGAAGGTGCTCCGCTGGACATCGCTATCACGACCAACGGACATCTGCTGGCCGACATGGCGCAACCACTCGCCGACGCAGGTTTGTCGCGCGTCACCGTATCCATGGACGCGGTCGACCCGGAACGCTTCGCCCGGATCACGCGCGTGGCCAACGGCTACGAGAAGGTGCTCGCCGGAATTCGCGCGGCGCAGCTTGCCGGCCTCGATCCGGTGAAGATTAACTGTGTGCTGCTGCGTGGCTTCAATGATGACCAGATCGCCGCGTTTGGCCGCTTTGCGCGCGCGGAAGGCGTCGTGGTCCGCTTCATCGAGTTCATGCCCCTGGAAGAAGATAGGGTGTGGTCGCCGGAAATCGTTATCACCCTTGACGAAATTCTGCGGCGCATGGCGGAGTTCATGCCCCTGCGCGAGATCGGCCATACCGGAAGCGAGACCGCCCGGCGCTATGTCTTCGAAGATGGCATTGGAGAGATCGGCATCATCGCGCCGGTATCGCATCCGTTTTGCGGCCATTGCAGCCGCGTGCGCGTCACTTCCGATGGCAAGATTCGCACCTGCCTGTTCTCGGTGCGCGAGCACGATCTGGCAGCTCTAATGGAGGCTGGCGCCAGCGATGACCAGCTGGCTGATTTCCTCCGCGGCGTGGTCGATCAAAAAGAGGGGCGCCACCATATTGGTGAGCCGGGCTTCATACCAGCCTCGCGGACGATGGTGCACATCGGCGGGTGACGTGTTACCCGCTTACTTCGAGACCGCCGCAAACAAGTCCGATTTCAGGAGCGCCTGGAAGCGCTGATCGTCGCTCTTGAAGTGCATCTGCAACAGATCATTCGAGCTGTTCACTGAGGTGTCCTCCAGGGCGATCTTTTCGGTCGGACTAGCGCTCATCTTGCGGAACAGCACTCCGGCCTTCACCAGGCCTGAGAGAGTGGCTGCGGTCACGGTATCGGAGGTCTTCACACTCAGATCGAAGGTGACTCCGTTGTTGAAGTTCATTACGTAATCGGACGCCAGCAGCCGCTTCTTGATCACATCGAAATCGGTCAGCGACCCAGCCTGGCCCAGCGCCGACTTCATCATGTTCTGCGTGCCCGCCTGGTCCAGCACGCTCCATATGGTCGCGCTGTCGATGCTGGTGATCAGGTCGTCGATCACGGTATTGGTCTGCAACCCTTCGGCGCCATTATCGCGCACGTCGATGGCGCCCTTGATCGCGCCGTTCTCCCCGAACAGGATCGTCGTGGGATCAAGGAATACCATCTCCATCCCCGAGCTCATCGGATATATGTAAGACAGGAGATATTTCTCCGGCTTGATCTTCTTGAGCCGCATCTTTTGCAGGAATTCTTTCTGCTTGAACGGACCCTGCGCAATGCCGATGCTCCGCAGTATCCCCTTAGGCCCGCGGTAGCTGACGAACGTCAACTGCTCCACGTCCTTTTCGGGATCGACGCCCATGCCCCTCAGCGCATTCTCGAACTGCTTCACGTTGTCCGGCATCACGCGGTCGCGGAGCGCGCGAGCCGTCTGCGAATCGCGCAGCGCGCTGTAATCCACCGAAATGATCTGCTGCACGGCAGCGGGAACAACGGTTTGGGCATTGCTGCTCAAAGGTGCGGCGGAGGCCGGGAGGCACAACACGCCGCTCAGGAAAAGACTGGTGAGAAACTGCTTCATACGCATCCTATTTTACTCGACTGTCCCAGTTCAGATGCCGGAATACGGGCTATTGTTGCCCGCACAGGATCGTAATCTGTGCGCAGGAGTTAGACGAGCGAGGTTTGCCAACATCAACCGATGGGACCATCTCCCCTAACTTCTCGCCGCCACGACTCTCCGCTTCACGTCCGCCAGAAACCCTTCATCCTTGATATCACCCAGATTAATCTCCACGTTGGCCAGCGCGCCTTCCATCGCGGCCCGTGCCAGTGATACTCCTACGGTCAGATCAGATGCCATTCTCGGATTTGTAATCGGGCGCAACGATTCGATAATCTCGCGTGCTTCCCTTGCCCGCTCGGCAACGACCAGCGGGACCAGCGTCGCTTTCTTGGTCGCCACTTCCACTTCGGCCTGCGCTTCGGGATGATCTTTCGCCTTCTTAAATGCCGCCATCACATCGTTGAACGACTCGGCGTCGGCGTCGATCGCTGCCTTGAACTGTTCGCGCAATTCGGCCAAGCGCGCCAGCGCATCGCTTAACTGGCGCTCGTATTGCACATAAGCTTTCTTGCCGCGCGACATTCCAGCGACCATGCTGCCCAGCGCCGCTGCCATTGCTGCGGTTGCCGCTGCCGCGCAGCCGCCTCCCGGAGCCGCCGTCGGCGCGGCCAGTTGCTCGATGAACGGCTCGACTCCGGCACGAAGCCCGCCCACTGCCATCTTGCCGCTCATCACCGCTGCCAGCCGATTTTCCAGAATCAGCGACGAATCGAAATTTTCCACTTGAAGAAACCACTCCGCCGCATCTTCCAGAGCTTTCTTCGGGATGAGCCCAACGATCTCGCTCGACAGCGGCAGCACACCATAACGGGCGGCCTCGCGCTTCACGTACTCAAACACGCGCGCAATCGGCGTCTGGTCCGTGTCGGTCAGGTTCATGGAAACCTGCGCCAGCCCGCGGACGCTCACCCCCATACCCTTCACATAGCGCAGGCCGCCATTGGAGAAGCGCACCGCCTTGCCGATCTTCTTCGCAATCTCCACATCCGGCGTGTTGAGATAGACGTTGTAGGCGACCAGGAATTGGCGCGCACCCACGACCGTCGCGCCCGCCGTGGGATGCAGGGCGGCCTCGCCAAAATCGGGCTTGCGCGCCGGGTTCGTCTTCACTTCTTCACGAATTCCCTCGAACTGCCCGCGACGCACATTCTCCAGATTCTGACGCTCCGGACGTTGCGCCGCGGCCTCGTACAAATACACCGGGACTTTGTAGCGCTTCCAGATTTCCTCGCCCGCGCGGCGAGCGATGGCAACGCAGTCCTCCAGGGTCACGCCCTCGATGGGGATAAACGGAATCACATCAGCCGCACCCATGCGCGGATGGGCACCCGTGTGCTTAGTGAGATCGATTAGTTCGGCAGCCTTGCCAACGCCGCGGATGGCGGCTTCGGCCACGTTCACCGGATCGCCGACCAGCGTGATCACGCAACGGTTATGGTCCGCGTCCATCTCGCGGTCCAGCAGATAGACGCCGTCCATTTTCATGGCTTCGATGATGGCATCGACGCGAGCCTTGTCGCGCCCTTCAGAGAAGTTGGGTACACATTCGACGAGTGCGGGCATAAGTATCAGGATAAAGCAAGGGAGTCATCCCTGCCGGTAGGTCATCGGAACAGTCGATCATCGCGCGGCTAGCGCCAACGCACGGGAAAAAGCTGGCCGGCCGCAGCCGAGGACATCGGAACTCCAGCAAGCTGCAAGGCCCGCGCCAGTTGCGGATCGGCGCCTATCGCGAGTTCTTCAGGGCTGGGAAGCAGGAGCTCGTCCGGCACAACACCGCTATGTTCCAGGCTATTGCCGTCAGTCATCTTGAGATCCGCTACCGTTACTTCGACGCCATAAGGCAGATCAGTACCAAACGCGCTGCCTTGTGAGAATGGGAATTGCCGGGCTTCCATGACAGCTCCCGCCGAGCGATCGCCAACGATCGTACCGCGCTTCTCCAGTTGGATTACTCGGGCGAACAATTCCGACGCTGACGCCGACCGGCTGTCCACCAGCACAACCAGCTTGCCGGAATAGGCGTGGCTGCCGCGCGACTTGGCTACAAAAGGCTTAGAACTCTTACGCTCTACTCTGTCCGCGACCTTAACTTCGCGGTCGAATACTCCTCCGAGCAAGCGAGACAGGTTCTCCTCCGCGCCGCCGGGATTGCCTCGAAGGTCGATGACGAGTGCTTTGTGATTACCAGCCTTGTGGAGAATACCGTCGATCTGGTCATCGCTTACCATGAACTCAGGCAATTTCCAAACCAGCACATCCCCCATCTCAGCGGTGCGCGGACGGTTTCGCTCCTGTTCGTCCTGCTGCTGCCGAATTACATTCCATACATCGAAACCGTTGCTCCAGTCATATGCCTTCGGCAGCTGGTGGACCGAGGACATGACCATAACTTCCCGCGGCTGGCCACCAGGGCTGGCGAGCGCCAGTTTCATGCCAGAACGCGGCGCTAAGCCATGAAAGGCATAGTTTAACTTCCACCAATTTGCGCGAGAAGGCCGGAATCCTTCGATCGCTATCAATTGATCGCCCGGCTTCAGGCCCTTAGAGGCTGCGTCCGAACCTTCCTTCACCGCCGTAATCATACAAGTGTCGCCGATGAAGCTCGCCTCCCACCCATCTTCAACAAGAAATGGCCGTCGCGGCGGCACAAAGAAAGTATGGGAATCGTTGAGCGCATCCAGGTACCAGGCGATAATTCCGAACGCGTCGCTGAGGCTTTCTGCCTTGCCGATCTTCTGCTCAGCTTCCTTGTATCGAGCGTCCAGGTTCAACCCATGATAGGTGGCATCGTAGTATTCCTTGCTGACCTTCTCATTCACGTCCTTTAGCATTCGGAGCGCTTCATCGCGCTGCAGAGGAGTCATAACATCGGCGGACTTCTTATCAGCGGGCACGGCTTTGGAACCTAACAAGCTAATGAGGATGCCGAGGCACAAAACTAGTTTGAAAGGCGTGGCGCGGATCATTACCGCAACGTACACCAGAGAAGCTGCTGGTGCAATCTAGTTAATCACAGAGCGTTGGTTATGGATCGTAAGGCAGCCAGCCCAGGCCAACCATGCTATCCAACAGGATAGAGACTATCTATTCGGGGATCTCTCCAGGTGAAAGCTCGTCTACATAGCACCAAATCCACGCCTCGCCCGGCTCGATGGAGCGAATCAGGGGATGCTTGATCCTATGGAAGTGTTTTGTCGCGTGCTTGTTCTTAGACGAGTCACAGCAGCCAACGTGCCCACACTCCAGGCAAAGCCGCAGATGGACCCAGGTGTCGCCGAGCTTCACGCATTCCGGGCAAACGTGAACACTGGTATGGGTGACTTTAATCGTATTGAGGTGGGTGCAGGTTTCCGCCACTTGTATCCTCCTTTTGCTCAGCGCTCCAGAGCGCTGCGGTCCCATTCGCCGAGATTAGCAGCCGCGTCGTAGGTACTCTGTAAGAACTCCATCAATGTTGCTCTGGGAGAAGCCGCCGTGCGCACGTCATCGTACAGCAGCAGGAAGTTTTTCAATTCTGGATTGTAGAAAGCAGCCTTAGGAAGCACCGCTTGACGGGCAAAGCCGGCCGGCTCTGGAGCCGCATAAGAATAGAATGCCGGTTTCGTCATGCGGTCGTCGCCCGGCCAGAAACCAGCGCTGCTCACTTCGTGCGAGTAGGCCTCTCGTGTGACGGGATCAGCGCCTGGACGCTCCGGCGCGCGCCTGCCGGAAAAACGAGTGACTGCCAGATCGAAACTTCCCCAGAAAAAATGAACAGGACTGGCTTTGCCCAGAAACGGCGCGCGGAACTCCTTGAGGACGTCATCGGCCCAAACGAGAATGTGCCAGAACTTCTGCGCCGCCTCGGCATCGTAGGATCTGTGCTCCTCATCTTTCTCGAACGGAATCGTCTGTTCAGGAGGAAGTTCGCAGGGCGTCGTCCAGATCTTTACGTGAACGCCCAGGTCGGCCAGCGCCGTCATCACCGACCGGTAAAACTCGGCCACACTCTGGGGCTTAAGCGCCAGCTCTGCGGCTTTGCCATCGGAGGTCTCGATCTTCAGTTTGTGATCGATGAAATCGAACCATATCTCGACGTCTCCGTTCTTATAGGGCATCGCGGAAGTCGTCAGACCGCGGGCGGTCACGTACAGCGGGACATTCCACCAGTGATTGACCAGCGGCGTCAGTTCAAGACGGACCTTGCCGACCACCTGTGTCCACCTGTGCAGAGTCGCCAGCGTGTCCTTCCAGGAGTCGTATGGCAACTCAGGCAAGTTCTTTGGGTCGAAATGCGCCCGCGTAACGGTCATCGTTCACCCCATTCTTGCCAACTACTGTAAACGATTTCCGCCCGGCGGACAGGCGGACAATCCCGAATACCGCCCAAAAAGAAGGCCTGGGCGAAATAAACATCGGAACGGGTTATAGATCACATATCGGTGTTCATCGAGACCGTATAATTTTGAATTGCAGCAAGGTGTTTTTTATCAAGAAACAGCTCCAACAGCAGGCCATTATGACAATCATCAAGCAGAACGACCTCATCCAGAGCGTCGCTGACGCTCTCCAATTTATTTCGTACTACCATCCCGTTGACTTCATCCAAAGCCTGGCGCGGGCCTATGAGAAGGAGCAGTCGCCTGCCGCTCGCGATGCCATCGCGCAGTTGCTCATCAACTCGCGCATGTGCGCCGAGGGCCATCGGCCGATCTGCCAGGACACAGGCATCGTCACCGTCTTTCTTAAGGTCGGGATGAACGTGCAGTGGGACGCGACCATGAGCGTGGAAGACATGGTCAACGAAGGCGTTCGCCGCGCCTATCTGCACGAGGGCAACAAGCTGCGCGCCAGCGTGCTGGCCGATCCCGCCGGCACGCGCAAGAACACCAAGGACAACACTCCCGCCGTGATCAATATGACCATCGTGCCCGGCGACAAGCTGGAGGTGATCGTCGCAGCCAAGGGCGGGGGCTCAGAGGCGAAGTCGAAGTTCGCCATGCTGAACCCATCGGACTCGATTGTCGACTGGGTGCTGAAGACCGTCCCGACCATGGGCGCAGGCTGGTGTCCGCCGGGAATCATTGGCATCGGCATCGGCGGCACTGCGGAAAAGGCGATGTTGCTGGCGAAAGAATCGTTGATGGACCCCATCGATATCCAGGATCTGATCGCGCGTGGACCGAAAAACACGGCCGAAGAGCTGCGCGTTGAGTTGTACAAGAAGATCAACGCACTCGGCATCGGGGCACAGGGACTCGGCGGACTAACCACGGTTCTCGACGTCAAGGTAAAGGACTATCCCACGCACGCCGCCAACCTCCCGATCGCGATGATTCCCAACTGCGCCGCCACGCGCCATGCACATTTCGTGCTCGACGGCAGCGGACCCGTCGCGCTGGAGCCGCCGTCACTGGAAGATTGGCCAAAGCTCACCTACGACCCGATTGGCGCGCGGCGAGTGAATCTCGACACCGTCACTCGCGCGGACGTGGCAAACTGGAAGCCGGGCGAAGTGCTGCTGCTCAGCGGTAAGCTGCTGACCGGCCGCGATGCCGCCCACAAGCGCATGACCGAGATGCTCACGCGCAAGGAAGCGCTTCCCGTCGACTTCAACAATCGCTTTATCTATTACGTTGGACCGGTTGATCCCGTGAGAGATGAGGCTGTCGGCCCGGCCGGGCCTACGACCTCGACGCGCATGGACAAGTTCACCCGTCAGATGCTTCGCGAGACCGGATTGCTCGGCATGGTCGGCAAATCCGAACGCGGACCGACGGCAATCGAAGCGATTCGCGACCACAAGGCGGTTTACCTGATGGCTGTCGGCGGCGCCGCTTATCTCGTATCGAAGGCGATCAAGAAATCGCGCGTGCTGGCCTTCCACGATCTCGGCATGGAAGCCATCTACGAATTCGAAGTGGAAGCTATGCCGGTGATGGTCGGCGTCGATGTGAACGGCAACTCCGTACACGAGAGCGGCCCGAAGGAGTGGCAGGCCAAGATCGCGGAACTGGTGGAGATCGGGTAGCTACATTACTGGACGAACCGCCCCTCCTCGCAGGATCATCTCTATCTGTAGAGGAGCTGCGCATGCCAACCGAGACCACAAAATCCACCCGCACCGAGAAGGATTCTCTCGGACACAAGGAAGTTCCTGCCCACGCCTACTACGGCATCCAGACGGCGCGCGCGGTAGACAACTTTCCCATCAGCGGACTGCGCGCTCATTCCACGCTCATTCGCGCCATCGCCATGGTGAAAGAAGCGGCTGCGCTTGCCAATCGCGAGCTCGGTCTGGTCGACGTCAGGACCGCCAACGCGATCATCGAAGCCGCCAAGGAAGTTCAGCAGGGCAAGTGGGACGAGCACTTCGTGGTCGACGTCTTCCAGGCGGGCGCGGGCGTCAGCTTCCATATGAACAGCAACGAGGTCATCGCTAATCGCGCCTCGGAACTGCTGGGCGGCGCGCGTGGCGAGTACAAGCACGTCCATCCCAACGATCACGTCAACTACGGCCAATCGACCAACGATGTTTTTCCCACCGCGATGCGCCTGGCGGCGCTGCTGGAACTGGAGAAGCTTTACTCCGCTCTCGATAATCTCATCTGCGCTCTCGAAGAAAAGGGTAAGGAGTTCCACCACATCCTGAAGTCGGGCCGCACGCACATGCAGGACGCGGTCCCGATGCGGCTGGGCCAGGAATTTACAGCCTATGCGGGCGCGATCAAGCGCGCGAAAAAATCGCTTCAGGAGCAGTCCGAACTTCTGCGCGAGATCGGACTGGGCGGCTCGGCCGTGGGCACCGGCATCAACACGCATCCGGATTACCGGCATAAAGCCATCGTCGAGTTGTCGCGCATATCAGGGCAGAAGCTGCACGTGGTCGACGACATGCGTTACGCCATGCAGTCGAACCTGGCCATGTCAAGCGTGAGTTCGGCGCTGCGCAACCTGGCGCTGGAGGTCATTCGCATCTCGAACGATCTGCGTTTGCTGGCATCAGGCCCGAACACCGGCTTGGCAGAAATTAACTTGCCAGCGCTGCAACCTGGCTCGTCGATCATGCCGGGCAAGATCAATCCCGTCATGCCCGAGTTGGCCGCGATGGTCTCCTTCCAGGTTGTCGGTTACGACACGGCCGTGGCGCTCGCAGTGCAGGCTGGTCAACTGGAACTGAATGTCATGATGCCAACCATGACTTACAGCGTGCTGGCATCCATCACGATCATGACCAATATGCTGCGCCAGCTCACCGACTCTTGCATCAAGGGCATCACCGTTAATGAGGCGCGCACCAGCTACTACGTGCAAAGCACAGTATCGCTGGCGACGGCGCTGAATCCGTACATCGGCTACGCCAAGGCTGCGGAGATTGCGAAGGAATCGGTGAAGACAGGCAAGTCGATCATCGAGATCGCCCGCGAGCGTGGCGATCTCACGGAAGAGCAGATCAAAGAGATCCTCGATCCTGCTCGCATGACCGAGCCGGTCTCGCCGCTGGACGCAGCGAAACAGCGGGAGAAGATCAAAGCGAAGTGAGCTGTCGGCTATCAGTCTTAAGCCGTCAGCTAAGACAAACCGCGGGCTGACTGCTACTTCTTGTAAATCACCCTCCCTGCGCGGATCGTGTATTCCACTTTGGCGAAGTTGCGCACATCGCTCGCCGGATCTGCGCCGAGCACCACCAGATCGGCCGCGTTGCCGGTCACCAGTTCGCCTGTGTGGGCTGCCTTGAAGAATGTCGAAGGATTTATTGTGAGCGACGCCAGGATGTCGCGCCACGTCATGCCGCTCTTCGCCATCAGGACGTACTCTTCCGTCGTGTCATAACGGCTGGTGAAGCCGACATCCGTGCCGAAGAGGATGGTCCCACCCTCATCGAAATAACTCTCTAGCTCGTTGACTCCGGCCTGCACAAAGCGCTGCTCGGCTTGGACGGGCGCATGTTCGTTCTCGAATACGAACTCCCACAGCGTCAGAGTTGGAATTAGTGCGGTGTGTTGCGCCTTCATCCGCGTTAGCTCGTCTTTCGTGTATTCGCCCTCGCCCGGGATGGTGTGCGCCAACACGTCTACGCCGGCGGCCAGCGCGTTGTCCTGGCCGGCTCGGTTCTGCGGATGCGTGAACACAGGCTTGCCGTGCGC
>Ga0182030_10014332_pt1 | contig 15661 bp, 10 predicted proteins | sample 812S3MmetaG_FD_121299 | JGI IMG/M metagenome (GOLD analysis project Ga0182030, IMG submission 121299) | Permafrost microbial communities from Stordalen Mire, Sweden - 812S3M metaG (Illumina Assembly) | ecosystem: Environmental > Terrestrial > Soil > Wetlands > Permafrost | place: Sweden...
CGCCATCGTAATCCCCGAAAACAACCCCCATGCCCTTCCCGAGGTGCGCCCCGATGCCGGATTCGCGGGAGACATCGCGGAACCTCCCGTTCCCCTCGTTGTGATAGAGAGCATTCGGCAGGGCCTCGTAGTACTTGGGGTGGCAGTAGGTGCGGTATCCCGGCTTCCGGTCCCCGCAGTAGGGCTCCCGTTGGGGATCCCAGACGCAGTAGCGCACCAGGAAAAGATCGAGCAGCCCATCGTTATCGTAGTCGAACCAGCCGGCGGCGATGGACCAGCGGCCGTCTGAAACCAGCCCGGCGCGCCCGGTCACATCCTCGAATGTGCCATCGCCGCGATTGTGGTAGAGCGTGTTTGTGCGGACTCCGGTAACGAACAGGTCCACCCATCCGTCGTTGTCGAAATCCGCCGCGGCGACACCCATCGAATAGCCGTTGCCGGACACGCCGGCATGGTCCGTGACGTCGCTGAACGTTCCATCGCGGTTGTTGTGAAACAGGCGGTTGTGGAAGCTCGCGTCCGTTTTCCGCAACGAGGGAAGGGACGCGCCGTTGGCCACGAAGATGTCCGGCCAACCGTCGTTGTCATAGTCGAAGACGGCCACCCCGGCGAGCATGGTCTCGACCTGGTGCTTGTCGCCGGCAGCTCCGTTCTTCACCACCATCGGCAGCGTCCGCGCGGCGAACTCGACCGGCCGCGCCGCGGGGTGCGCTGTAACCGGGGCTGGGGCGTTCTTGAGGGCGCGTGCGACGCGCTCCAGTTCGGCGTTCGCGTTGGCCTTTTTCAGATACGGAAGGCTCTCCCGCCCGCGGCCATGGTGGAACAGGAACATGCCGTAATCGATCAGCGCCTGACGGTATCCGGTTTCGCTCGCTGCCTTGTAGTCCGCCTCGGCCGCCCCGGTATCGCCCAGCGCCTCGAGGGTGAGGGCCAACCCATCCAACAGCCGCCCGCGGTCTCCCGCTCCGTAGCGTAACGCGGTCTCGAAGGCGCTTCGGGAATCACGGTAACGGTCCAGTGTGTACTCCAGCCGGCCGAGGTAGTAGCAGGCGTATTCTTCGCGCGGATCGAGCGTGCAGGCTTGCCGGAGCGGCGCCTCGGCAAGTTCCAGCTTCTGCTGGCCCGAATACGCCATGCCCAGCAACTTCTGGGCGTGGGCATTCCGCGGCTGCTCGCGCACCGCCTGGCGAAGAGCGCTCTCGGCGGCTGCCAGGTCCTGCCTGCGCAACGCCTCGGCGCCACGCTCCAACGCGGACTGACCGTCGGCCGCCGGGGCCATCGCCAATAACCACGCCGCCACGGCGCGGAACGCCGCCTGCTTGCTCCGTTTCAATGCGGATCGGCGCCGCCCGGTGACGGCTGCCGCCTCTCGCGAATGGGAGTATTGGCTTCGTAAAGCCCGATCCTGGCCCGCAGGGCCCCCGCCAAAGCCTGCTTGTTCTGTTGGGTGGCCATGGCCAGAGCGCGGCTGGCCGTCCGCACCGCTTCGGCAAACCGGCCCGCCTCCGCGTAGGCGGCCGCCAGCGTGTCGAGCACTTCAGGTTGGCTGCCGCCCGGCAATTCCACTGCCCTCTCCGCCAGCCGGACGGCCTCGGGGCCGTTTCGAAATGCCGCATCGGGACCGGTCGCGAGCGCCCACGCCGTTTGGTTCACCACCGGCAAATCGTCCGGCGCGAAGCGTAGCGCTTCGCGCCAGTGCGCCATGGCCTCCGCGATTCCTCCCCGCAGGTACAACGTCCGGCCCAGGCTGTAGTGGGCTTCGGGATAGTCGGGCTTCAACTCCAGCGCCCTCCGCCAGTGGGCGATCGCTTCGTCGAACCGTCCCGCCTGGACCAAGGCAACCCCGAGGGTGTAGTGGGCCTGAACGTAGTCGGGCCTGACTGCCAAGGCCGCCTGGAGCTGCACCATGGCTTCGTCGAGCCTTCCCCGGCGCACCAGCGCGCTGCCGAGGTTGTTGTGCACCTCGGCGTCTCGGGGGTCGGCCACCTCCGCCTTCCGCCACTGGGCGATCGCCTCGTCCAGCCTCCCTTGGCGGGCCAGGGCTAACCCGAGGAGGTTGCGGGTATCGGCGAATTCGGGGTTCGACTGAATGGCCCTTTCCCATTCCGCTATGGCTTCGTCCCACCTTCCCTGGCGGGAAAATATGCCCCCGAGGTTGTAGTGGGCTTGCGCGTAGTCCGGCTTAAGCCCGGTGGCCCGCTGAAAATGGGTCATGGCCTGATCGAAGCTTCCCTTTCTGGTCAGGAGGACCCCGAGGTTGTTGTGCGCCTCGGCACTGTCGGGATCCACTTCCAGGGCTTGGTTCCACTCGACGATGGCGGCGTTATCCTGGCCTTTCTGCCCCAGATCCAAGGCGCGATCGAAGATCCGATAGAACTCCGCCGCGGGCACGTCGATCTTCAACAAGCCGTCCGGCGGGATGTTCACGAACTCGGGGATGTTCACCGCGCGGTTGGCCGCGGTGGCGTTGTCGATCAGAATCGGCGGGCTGTCGTTGCCCTTTTCGTCCAGGTGCGTGAGGAACATCTGGGTGTAAGGCGAGCGGCTTTTCGAGGAAAAAACCAGCCATCGGCCGTTAGGAGAGAAGCTGTGCCAGGAGTTCATGAGCAGCGTGTTCGCGCGCATCCGCCGCGCCCGGCCGCCTCCCGCCGGGACGATGTAAAGCTGGCTGTCGGGACGCATCAACTGACCATTGCGGCACTCCACGAAAACGATCCAGCGCCCATCGGGCGACACTTTGGGAAAGGAATTGCTCATGCCGTTGTGGGCGGCGCCCGTGATCGCTTCGGGACGTCCGCCCCGGCCGCCGTTGAAGGGAATGCGGTAGAGGTCGTACTGGATGGGGGTCTCGTTGGGATCGCCGGCGTAGGCGGCTGGTTTCCGGCCCTCGGGGTAGGAGTCCTTCGCATCCGCGCGGGCGAAGACGAGGTACTTACCGTCGGGGCTCCACACACCGTCGGTCTGCACATAGCGGGGATCGTCGGCGCCCGGCAGAGCTTTCATCTCTCCGGTCGCCCGGTTGTACCAGGCCAGGATCCCGCGCGTCGGGTAAAACACCTGGAGGAAACGATAATCCTTGAAGTTGGCGACGTACACCTCTTCGTTGAGGGTGACCACGGCGAATTGTCCGTCCGGAGAGACCTGCGCCAGGAAGCCGATGGTACGGTGCCCCGCCGGCTTGTCCGGGAATGAATTCCAGGTGATCACGTTTGCGGTGCCGATTGAGATTTGCGGCGCGACCGGCACAATGGCATACGTCCCCTTGTCGTTCTCCGGGCCGTCCACATCCATCCCCAGGGTTTTGCCATCGCGAGAAAAGGAATGGCAGTTGGCGCAGGTGGGCAGCCCTTCCAGGACCAGGCGGCTGGTGGGCTCACCCAGGTTGCGCAGCCGCCAACCGATCAGCGGGATTGCATTCGGGGCCAGCGGCTTGATCACTCCCCGTTCCAGTTCCGAAGGCATCAGCGGCACGTCCCGGTAGAATATGGGTGCATTCACCGGGTCTAGGGAGGTTTCCATGGTGACGCGGCCGTGGGAAACGGCCTCGCCCGGGTTCTGGCCGCTGAACCCGGTAATCGCCACCGTGGCCGGATGTCCGGCCGAGTGCTTCTTGATCGCCGCCCACGTGGTCTCATCGGGCTGCCAGCTCCGCGCCGCGGCCTGTTGCGGAGTCAGCTGGGGCGGCTGATTGGTATCCGAGATGCAACGCGGGTCGATCTCGCCGATGCGCATCCGCTCGCCCGGTGACTGCGCCTGGATCGCGGCCGAGCCGTCGGTGAACTCTACGTCGATCCGCCACCGGCCGGCATTCTGCGCGGGATCGCGCCACAGGAACGTCGGGGCGGTGATTTCCGGCGGGAAAATCGACTCTTCCGGCGGGTAATCGATGGCGATCCGCGCCGGCGATACCGGCGGCGGCGCGCCTGCGGCCTCCTGCGTCGCGGCGAGCCCGGCGCTGCGCATGGCAAACTGCCCCAGGCACGCCGCGATCAGGACGGCAACGATAAGGATGCAGCCTTTCACTTTCACTTTCACTTCCTTCACCCGGGACCACCGATCGCGGCCCGGCGGCAAGATGCGTTACTTCATCGAGGCCAGGAGGCTTCGGGCGCCCACCGGCTCGGGGCTCATTTCGACCGCTGCTTCAATTCCGCCTTGGCCAGCGCCTGGTAGAAAGACTGTGCCCCACCGCCCATCGTCTGCCCGCCGCGCCGGCCTGACCCGGGCTCTGAACTCCGCCGAAGCCTGGAACAGGGCGGCACCAGGCGTGGACGAACACGCCCGCGTCGGATCGTTGGAATCCAACGTCACACAGTTTTCGATCCTGGTAATTCTCATGGAGCTCCTTCAAAAAGTTATGGTCATTCCCCCATCCACGATCAATATTTGGCCCGTAATGTAAGAGCAGTCATCGGAGGCAAGGAATACGGCTGCCCGCGCGACTTCTTCGGGCCGCCCGGCGCGGGCGAGTGGAATCTTTCTCCTGGCCACGTACCACTCGCGAAAGACCTCCGTCTCGGTCTCATTCTGTCCGTCGACGATCAGCAGGGGCGTCTGTATGCAACCGGGCGCAATCGCATTCACCAGAATTCCATAGGGCGCCAGATCGACGGCCAGCGCCCGAGTCATGCTGACGACAGCTCCCTTGCTGGCCACGTAGGCACTCATGCGTCCATCTGTCCCGAAGGCTTGAATCGAAGCGATGTTGACGATCCATCCCCGCTGCCGGGACACCATAAGTGGGCTCACCAGCTTGCAGGCGGTGCGCACCGCCTCCAGATTCAGGGCCAGCACAGACTTCCATATGTCCTCGTCGTCGTCCAGGAAATGGGCGTATGGACAGATTCCCGCATTGTTGACCAGCACGTCGATGGCGCCGCACTGCCGAACCACCTGCTGTACACACTCCTCGAATTCCAGCCGCTGGGTGATATCGACCACGAATGCTGAAGCGGCCGCCCCGATTTCCCGGCAGACCTGCTCGACTTCGGTCTTCCGATCGACGGCGGCCACCCGAGCGCCCTCCCGCGCGAATTCCCGTGCGATGGCGGCACCGATGCCCTGCGCCGCGCCGGTAACCAGGGCTACACGTCCCGCTAATCGCATTCCAGCCGCTCCTTTTTCATGCCACACCGCCGGCCTGGGATATCCGGCAGCGATATTCTTCGCGGCCCGGGATGCCAAGATTCAAGTGATAGAGGCGGCCGCCTGAGTACACTTTACCGGGTTGGTATCCAGGGGGAGCCAGCGATAGAGAATCCGGCAGGGCTGCCGTGGTAATAAACATATCGGTCCAATTTGGACCGCCGAAGGCCAGTGATGAGGTCTGCGTGGCCGGGGTCTCGATTTTCCGTTCCACTTTTCCATCCGGGTCCAGGCGAACGACCGCCGCGCCAAACCACAATGCGCACCAGACGAATCCTTCGGCATCCACCGTCAGCCCGTCCGGCAGACCCTGCTCGGGAGCGAATCTCCGGAGCATGCGCCGATTCGCCAGACTTCCGTCTTTCCGCCTGTAGTCGTACGCGTACACAATGCGCGCCACGGAATCCGAAAAGTAAAGCGTTCGCCGGTCCGGCGAAAATGCCAACCCGTTGGCAAAATGGATACCTTCATCCACGACGTGTGCCGTGCCATCGGTATCCACGCGGATCAGATAGCCTAGCGGATAATCCGCGCACGACGGGTCGTAGAACCAGGATCCGGCAAAGAGGCGCCCCATCGGATCGGCGATGCAATCGTTCATTTGGCATTTTGTGCCATCGGCTTCGGCCATCGCCAGGCGCGGTTTGCCAGTTCCGTCCCAATACCAGACTCCCTGCGTATTGACCACCACGAATCCGCCGGCCTCCTGGAAAGCATATCCGGCGATCTCGAATCCGGACTGGATGAGCTTGTGCTCGCGTGTGCTCCAGTTCCAGCTATAAAAGCGTTTGCCCGTGATATCCGTCCAGAACAGGGTATTGGTGCGGCGGTCCCACAGCGGACCTTCGCCGCACAGATCGCCACAATCGGCAAGAACGCTCAGTTCAGGCATGGGGAATCTGTTCCATTGCCAAGTTCTTTTTATTCATCATGTTAGGCATATATCATACCAGTAGCATCTGTCTCCCTGGATTTATTGTATACTCCTATAATCGCCTCCAGGGAGGAAATAGATTGGCGCTTTCACAAGCATTTAGGGCCAGGTGGTTTTGGTGTTGCGTTTTTTGCGTGGCTTGCTGGGTTCCGTGGACTTTTCTATCGAAGCTCGGCGCGGAACACATCCCCGCCCCCACGATGCAATACCTTTTCAACTGGGGCAGCATTCCGGTGGGCCTGGGCTTCCTCGCGAGGCAACGGTTCAGGATTGAAAAGAGTCCCAAAGGCATCGCATTCGGCTTGACAGTGGGCATTCTTTCCGCAGTGGGCCAGCTTGCCTTGTTTGCCGCTTTTCGTTACAGCCCGAATGCATCCGTCGTCACCGTGGTCACTTCGCTCTATCCGCTGGTTACGGTGGTTCTGGCAGTCATCGTCTTGCGCGAGCGGCTGACGAGGCCACAGGTTCTTGGTCTGGGATTCGCGGCGGCGGCGTTCGTGATCTTTTCGTTTTGACGAGGGAGAATCCGATGCACCTTTCCTGGTTTTCGTACGCCGTGCTGGCGCTGGTTTCGTGGGGCGTTCTCGGCATCTTCCAGAAGCTGACCACGAACTATATTTCCGCCGAGTCCACCATGATCCTGCTCGTCGTGGGCTTCCTGCTGTTCCAGCCGTTCGTATATCCCGACAAGCCCCTGTCTTTCTATCCAACGCGTGCCATCGTTTACGGTCTGCTGAGCGGGCTGTTCAGTAACCTCGGCGCATGGGGTCTGTTCGAGGCCATGAAGTCGGGTGGCAAGGCGTCGGTTGTTGCGCCATTTTGCGCGCTCTATCCGCTGCCGGTGGTATTGCTCGCTCCAGTGGTGCTGCACGAATCGATCACGTTATTGCAAGGGATCGGAGTGGCTTGCGCCCTCACGGCGGTGGTGCTGCTATCGCAGGAGGCTCCGGCTGAAGCAGCGTCACATCCCGCGGCCCCAACTGAACCCTTCGGCGGTTCTGTTTAGAATGCGCCTGGCTCATGCCCAATTCGGCCGTCATGCGGCTGCGCTGCGATCCTACCTATCATACCGGACTTAATTCCAAGGCGCTGATCGACGTGTAGCGGCTGCGGGCTTGGCCGAACCGGCAATTTTCCTCTTGACGATCGCCAAGAGGTCCCTTACAATCGAATGTGTTGTATGACAGGGCTGATAGGTTATATAGACTGATGTTTGCCAAGTACGGCTCGTTCGGCCGCATACTCAGTCCGCAGTTTCAGGTGGGTCATTTTCAGGAGGTACTGCCATGTCCGTCAGTCGCATTATCAGGATTGTCGTTGCCCTTTCGTCGCTTTCAATCGCGGTTCAGTCGCCCCTCCGGGCGCAGTTGTTCCGCGGAACTATTACCGGTACTATCGTCGATGCCTCGGGCGCTTTTGTTCCGGACGCGCAGATCCAGGTCGAAGAGCAGAATACGGCGAGTATCTACAAGACGGTGTCGAACTCCGAGGGGAGGTATACGGCGCTGTCTCTCGCTCCCGGCGTGTACCGGGTGACGGTGGAAAAAACCGGGTTCAAGCGTCACGTCGGGCAGGGCATTCAGGTCAGCGCCGACGAACACGTGGCCGTGAACGTCAAGTTGGAGGTCGGTAACGTAATCGATTCGGTGGTTGTCACGACCGAGGCGCCGCTGATTCAGACGGAGACGGGTACGGTTGGACAAGTGTTCGGCATGGAGCAGGGCGACAATGTGCCGCTCAATGGACGGACGGCGATCGTGCTAGCTTGGACCGCTTACGGCGTTTCCTCGCCAAATTCCGTCAGCTACCAGGAGCTTCGCCCCTATGCCAACGCCGGCGCGGCGGGCTTTTCCATGGGGGGCGCCCCCTTGCAGACCAACGATTTACAGATCGACGGAGGAACCAACAACACCGCCGACCTCCGCGTAGCCTATAACCCGCCCGAGGACGCCGTCGCCGAGGTTAAGGTTGAATCACTGCCGGTCGATGCGGCCAGCGGGCATACCGGCGGCGGCAGCGTAAACGTGATCACCAAGAGTGGCACGAACACGCTTCACGGCAGCGCCTACGAGTTCAACCGCGTTTCCAATTTGACGGCGAATTTGTTCTTCAATAATCTGGCGGGAGCGCCCAAGCAACCCACCCTGTACAACCAGTGGGGTAGCAGCCTCGGCGGCCCACTCATGATCCCTAAGGTCCTGGACGGGCGCAACCGGGTCTTTATCTTTCTGGCCTATGAAGGGATCAAAGAGCGCGCCAACACCCCCGTCTATTCCACGGTACCCACCGCCGCGCAACGCAATGGCGATTTCTCCGGCCTGCTGGCCCTGGGTGCGAGCTACCAGATTTACGATCCTCTAACCGGGGTGGTGCAGGGCTCGCGAATCTCGCGCCAGCCCTTCCCGAACAACATAATTCCCGCCAGCCGCTTCAATCCGATCGCGCAAGCGTATCTGTCAAGGTTCTATCCGTTGCCGAACGTGGCAGGCACCAGCAACGGGCTGAACAATTTTTACGCCGCCGGCGACGGCTCCATCGCCGGCTTCAACAATACCATCGGACGCCTGGACTTCAATCTTAGCGACCGGCACAAACTGTTCGTATCCGGGCGGCACAATAACTACGACGGTTCCGGAGAAAACCTGCTCGGCCACCCGCTGAGCACAACATCCTCTCTGGCAGGCGGCAATCGCACCAACTTCGGCGCCATGGTGGACGACGTGTACACTTTTTCTCCCACCATGGTGATGGACACGCGCTTGAATTGGACACAGTATAACCAGGTTGTGGTGAACTTTAGTTCGGGCTTTGATATCACGAGTCTCGGCTTTCCGCAGGCTCTGAAGAATGTGGCGCCCCAGGCGATCCTGCCCAATATCAGCTTCAGCACCTACCGGGGCGTCGGCGCCGCCGGAACCGGACCTACCCCTTACGACGCATACCAGATCTTCTCCACCGTGTCGAAACAGGCGAATCAGCATAGTATCAAATTCGGCGTGGATTTCCGGCAAACCCGCTCCACGGCTCTGAGCGCCGGCAATCCGTCGGGCACCTATACTTTCGGCACGAGTTGGACGAACGGCCCGCTGGATAATTCGAGCGGGGCTCCGATCGGCCAGGACATGGCCTCGTTTCTGCTCGGCCTCCCCACGAGCGGCGGACTGGACATAAACTCCTGGAGCACACTCCGAGTCGGCTACTATGCCGGATTTATCCAGGACGACTACCATGTGACTCCGAGCCTGACCCTCAACCTCGGACTGCGATACGAAAAGGAAACGCCGACGACGGATGTGTATGACCGCTCCACCAAGGGATTCGACATGACTGCGGCCAGCCCGATTAACGCCGCTGCCATCGCAGCGTATGCGAACAACCCGATCTCCCAGGTTCCCGCCAGCCAGTTTCACGTGTTGGGGGGGCTGTTATTCACCGGTCCCGGAAACCGCGCCTTGTATTCCACCTCCAGCCACAGTTTTGCGCCGCGGATCGGCTTCGCCTTTAGCCCCCCTGGCATGAATCACAAACTGGTCGTGCGCGGCGCGGTGGGCATTTTTTACTTTCCGCTCGGCAACACGGGAAATAATCTCACGGGCTTCAATCAGAACACACCGTTCAACCCGACGACCAACGGCTACTTGACACCGGCCGCCACTTTGAGTAACCCGTTCCCGAATGGGATTCTCCAGCCAGTGGGCGCGGCGAACGGGCTGGCCACTTATATGGGACAGAGTGTGTCTTTCTATAACCCGCACCCGAACGAGCCTTATTCCATTCGCACGAGCCTCGATATCCAGCGCGAACTGACGAAATCGTGGGTGCTGCAACTGGGTTACATCGGGAACCACTCTGTCCACCTGGCGGTGAACCGATCGCTCAACTATATCCCCCCGCAGTACCTGAGCACGTCCCCGTTCCGCGACCAGACAACTATCAATCTGCTCACCTCCAACGTGCCTAATCCCTTAGCCAACCTGATTCCGGGAACCGGCCTGAATGGTTCGACGGTGGCATTGAGCCAGTTGTTGGTTGCCTACCCTCAGTTCACGGGCGTAACCGAACAAGGGGTGAATGATGGCAGCACGTACTTCAACAGTCTGAACGTGCGGCTGGAGAAGCGGTATTCACACGGCTGGACGTTCGTAGCGAACTACGCTTACTCCAAACTGTTAGATAAGACTACGCTGCTGAACGCGTTCGATCCAAGTCCCGAGAAAACTATCGACGCCATCGATGCCCCGCACCGGCTGGTGTTAACTACCGGTTACGAACTGCCGTTCGGCAAGGGGCAGTGGATCGGCACGAACGCCCCTGCGATTGTGAACCACATCGTCGGCGGCTGGATATTCAACATGATTCTCAGCGCGCAGTCCGGCGCGGTACTTACCTGGGGTAACGATATCTACCTGGGCGGCGACCTGCAATACGACCCGCGGAACGTTCACCACACGTTCAATACCGCCGCTTTCAACACCATTTCGAGCCAGCAGTTAGCCGACAACATCCGGACCTTCCCGGCTACGTTCGGCAACCTTCGGGCCGACGGCGTCTTCAACTTTGACATGTCGATGATCAAGAACTTTAAGATTTGGGAGCGGCTCCGGATGCAATACCGGGCGGAGTTCTTCAATGCCTTCAACCATACCGAGTTCAATGGCCCCAACGTATCGCCGACCTCGAGCGCCTTTGGAACCATCACCGGCCAGGCCAACGATTCGCGCCAGATCCAGATGGCGCTAAAGCTGACCTGGTAAGGACCCGACGCTGATCCAGCCAAGAAACGAGCGCACTGGCCGCTCAACTCGGCCCTCATGTGGCGGCGTGGCGAGGGTGATCGCCAAGCTTGCGATCCTACCTATCATACCGGCTTTGTTTTGGCGGCGGCAAAACTGATATTAGCTTTATTTTCCTGGTATTTTCAGGGTAGTATAAGGTATGATAAGCACTGACAGGCAGACGATCACATGAGATTGAAATGCTCCAACTGAAAGGCCCCATTAGAATCCACGCCCCAGGCAGCGTTGCAACGCCGTTCCAGGTCCGGTGCGTGGTCTGTGGTCAGGAGATTTCGGTGAAGACGTACCGAACCGATTGCTCATCCTGTGGCGGAGCGCTCGGTTTTACCTATCCGGACGAGTCGCGGAGTTGGGCTGGAGGCGGTGGCTCGATGTGGCGGTATCGCCAGCGCTTGCCGGTCGATGTCCGCGCTGCCATCGTCAGCATGGGTGAAGGCGGGACGCCGCAACTGCGCGCGCAGAGCCAGACTCGCTTCGAGCTTTTCCTCAAGAACGAGACATTAAATCCCACCGGGTCGCACAAGGACCGCGCGCTTTCCATCGGCATCACCAAGGCGCGCGAATTCGGCTTTGACACTTGTATGCTGTACTCGGATGGCAGCGCCGCGCTTTCCTCGGCTGCTTATGCGGCGCGCGCCGGGATGCGCAATATCGCGCTGGTTCCGCGGGGAACTTCGGACAACCGGCTCCTTCCGCTAATGGTCTACGACTCCGAGGTGCTTGAATTTGCCGGTGATGCCGCCGATGCGTTGGCTTGGGTGCACGAAGCCTGCCAGTCTCTCGGGATCTACGAGACATCGACCTATCGCAAGGCCAATCCCTACGAGTCGGAGGGTCCCAAAACCATCGGCTATGAGATCTTTGAAGATCTTGGCGAGGCGCCGGATTGGGTGGTCGTGCCGGTCGGGGGTGGCGGAACTTTAGCCGGCATTTGGCGCGGATTCTGCGATCTTTACGACATGGGATTGACGCGGAAAATTCCGCGCATTGTGGGCGTGTTGCCGGAAGGATTCCGCCTCCTGCAACTCGGTCTGACGCGCGGCGTTGAAACCGGCGAAGACTTGCGAAAGCTGGCGGATTTCGACCTGCCGGAAACCGCGCAAGTGAAAATCGCCATGAGCTGGCCTCCGGACGGCATCGAAGCCATTCGGGCGGTCAGGGAATCGGACGGGCAGTTTCTTTTCGCCAGCGACAAAGAAGCCTGGCAGGCACAGGGGATGTTGGGAGCGCGAGAAGGGATCTACGCCGAGGTCTCAGCCGCAGTCGCCCTAGTGGGCGTCGAGAATCTCCACAAGCAGGGTTACATCGCCGATGGAGAAAAGGTCGTGGCCATAGTCTGCGGATCCGGTTTCCGGGAAACCGCGGAGTTGGCGCCACATGTTCCGGCCAAGAGAATCGAAGTAAACCGGACGAACGGATTCGACAAGCTGAAGCGACTGCTGAAAGGCTAGCTGGCGGCGATGGAAACTCCGCACCTATGTGAACGGTATGAACTGTGGTAATGTCGATACCGGGAGAACTATCAGTGCGCAGTCGTAATCCAAGTGGCAATTCCTCAGCAACTCGCGACACGTTGTCTACCCAGACTTTGCAGCAACTGATCGGCTGGTTGAAGGATGGAACGTTCAAGCCCGGAAGTAAGCTGCCCTCCCAGGGCGAGCTCGTGGAGCGGTTTGGCGTCAGCCGGACAGGCATCCGCGAAGCGCTTCAGATGATGTCGGCGCTCAACCTCATCGAAATTCGCCCGGGGCTGGGCTGCTTCGTCAAGATGGTCTCGTCGGAGGATATCATCAACTCGGATGTAATGGGAATCCTGCTGGAGAAGGAAGCGATTCTCGAGGTAATCGAAACCCGGATCATCATTGAATCCGGAATCGCCGCGCTGGCCACCGAGCGCGCGACGGCGGAAGACTGGTGGCGTATCGAGGATGTGCTGACGCAGATCGACCGCACGATTCAACGGGGCGACAGCGTGGCCAGGGTCGCGGTCGAGTTCCACTATGCGCTGGCGCAAGCCAGCCACAATTGTGTGCTGGCCAAACTGGTCCGGTCTTTCACGCACCTGATGGCCAAGGCGGGTGAGTTGTTGGAAGCCAGTGCGGTGGACGTGGCCGCGTTCAAGAAACATGAGCTTGACTCCCACCGTGAGTTATACGAGGTCATCAAGCGGGGCGATCCGGAAAGATCGCGCGCAGCCATGATTCAGCACATATCTTATTCGGAAGATCTGACGGTGAAGGCCTTCAAACATGCGGAAGGTGTCGAAGTGCCACCGGAGTGTTTGACTGGCGTCTGATCCGGACTTTTCTTCTCGTCAGACGGAAGAGAGGATCATGACCATTATTTACGGGCACGTGCGGCGCAATTCGAGCCTTTGCCGCATCCGGAACACCGGGCGCGGTTTGGTATGCGCATTCCTGGTTTACCTTGTGGCGGCAGCGGTGGGCCCTCCGGCTCGCGCCGCCGGCGAGCCTGCCACGGCGGTGCCGACATTTGAATCCCTGGGATTGTATTACAACCGCGCCGCCGCGCCGGACGGGTGCAAGGTCCACTACCGCGCCGCCGGCGGCGCCGAGTGGCGGGAAGGATATCCTTTGGTCTACGACCAGCGGGAGAAGCAGTACCGCGGATCGCTGGTTGGCCTGAAGCCGGATACGGTGTATGAAATCCGGCTGGAGGCCAGCGGCGAGCACGCGGATTTGCAGGTTCGGACGCTGAGCGAAGTGTTCCCGATCGGCGAGACCACCTATCTGCCGGGCGGCGCCACCGACAAGACGCTCGAAATCCACCAGGGTGGCACCCAGAAGGGCTGGCGTCTGGTGACGCCCGCGCCCGGCACCAAGTATGTGAGCGACGTGCTCAACCGATCCGATTACAACGTGGTGGTGGAAGCCGACTACGTCATTCTCCGGGGCCTCGAACTGCGCAACGCCGCCATTCACGGAGTACTGATTCGCAGCGGCGTGCAGCACGTGGTGGTGGAAGATTGCCACATTACCGGATGGGGACGGCTCGGCGGCGCGCGCGTGTGGGGCGTCACGGGGGACATGGACAGCGGCGTTTATGCGGAAAACGACGCCGGCCACCTGGTGATCCAGCGCAATTTGATCGAGTATCCCCGCAGCGGCTCCAACGATTGGGAGAGCGGCCATCCGCAGGGCCCGCAGGCGGTGTCGCTGATCGATACGCGGGGTGGAAATATCATCCGCTACAACACCATCCGCTCCACCGACGATCACGGCTACGACGACGGCATCGGCGGCGCCCACAACTACAGTTTCAAAGGCAGTCCGAATCGCGATTCGGACATTTACGGCAACATCATTTCCAACTGCTGGGATGACGCCATCGAGAGCGAAGGGGCGAATTGCAACGTGCGCATCTGGAGCAACTATATTCACCACACGTTCGTCCACGTGGCCACGGCCGCCACGTCCATGGGCCCCATTTATATTTTTCGCAATGTGTTCGGGCTGAGCCGCGTTTCCCACCAGGACTCCTCGGGCGGCATGATGATTAAGACCGGCATGAACTATCTCACCATTGACGGCGAGCGGGTCAGCACGGGCTTGGGGTACCGCTTCATCTTCCACAACACGGCGCTGCAACCTGGCGGCGGACTGGACGTATTCAGCATCCACGAGGTGCATAATGCGGTATCGCGGAACAACATCTTCTATTCCCGCGGGCGCACCTATCCGCAGGACCGGGGCGAACCGCACAACGATTTCCGGAACGACCTGACGGGGGCCTATTTCGGGGGAGGGTTTGTTCTCTCTTTGTTTCTCCCGAGCGACCGGCTGGAATGGTACCTGGCCTCCACCGTAGACCACATGAACTGGAGCAGTTCGGCACTACAGCCGGAGCGGGTGAAGAACCCGGCCATCGATGCCGGCGTTCGTCTGCCCGGATTCAACGACGACTTTACCGGGGCGGCACCCGATATCGGCGCCTTTGAAAACGGCTTGCCGCCTTTGCGTTTCGGCCGCGAGATGGCCCCGGGATTTGCGCGCGCGCCGTGGGAGTTGTATTAAACGTCGGCCTGGCGTGTAGCTGCCGCGACTTAGGGTGTGGTATTTCGCACCAGCCCCCTCGTAACTTAAATATTTTCCTGTTGACGACCTCACAGACGTCCGTTACAATCGACGTGGTTGTATGACAGGGCTGATAGGTTAGATCGGCTCAAGTTTGCCAAGTATCAAGTGGGAGAAAACGATATGTACCAGCGAAATTTGTGGCTGTGCATTTTAGTTGCCTGCCTATTGAGTCCGTGCGCCTGGCCGCAGGCCAGCACCGGGACTGCCAGTGGAACGGTGCGGGACCAGACCGGGGCCGTCGTGCCCAATACTTCGGTCACGCTGACCGCCGTGAACACCAACGAGGTTTCCAAAACCACAACGAACGGAGCCGGCTTCTACATATTTCCAGGTCTGGTTCCCGGACCTTACCGGCTAGCGGCCGAATCCAGCGGAATGGCGAAGTTTGAAGCGTCCCTGACGGTGGATGCGACGCAAAGCGCCGTGGTGGACATCACAATGCAGCTTGCCGGGACTAGCACGGTAGTGTCGGTCCAGGACGTCACACCGATGATGGCGACGGACAATTCGGTCCTCGGCGGCACCCTGGAACGGGAGCGCATCGAGCAATTGCCGATCAATGGCCGCCAGGTGACGAACCTGTTGCAGGTGGTCCCCGGCATGGAAGGACTGGGGCGTGGGTTCGGCGTGCGGGACGCAGCTTTCGACTTCCTGCTCGACGGGGCGTCGCTCGCCGACCGGGTGGATTA
>Ga0182030_10014335_pt1 | contig 15659 bp, 10 predicted proteins | sample 812S3MmetaG_FD_121299 | JGI IMG/M metagenome (GOLD analysis project Ga0182030, IMG submission 121299) | Permafrost microbial communities from Stordalen Mire, Sweden - 812S3M metaG (Illumina Assembly) | ecosystem: Environmental > Terrestrial > Soil > Wetlands > Permafrost | place: Sweden...
CGTTCATGGCGCCGCCGTCGAAGCTGACGGACTCGCCTGGCTCGAGCTGGTTTTGGGCCATGCGCCGCTGCACGTCTGCGCGGTACTCGGCATAGCAGCGGGTGGCGTCCGCGGGGGTCGGGAGCTGGATTTCGTGATCAGGATAGACCCCTGCCGGGGAGACCCGGATAAGCCCTGGGAATGCCGCTTCGAGCAGCCGCCGGTTGAGCCGCACCCGGCTGTGGCCGCGGGGTTGTTCGCGGAGGAAGGCGGCCAGGTCCGGAGCGAGGGTGACTCCCGCGAGGCGTTGGGGTGTGAAAAGCGGCTCCGCCCCGGGGGCGGCGGGAGTCTCGCGCTCGATGATCTGGTTGAAGTCGTCGGCCAAGGCGTCGGCGACACCGGCGGTGGTTGGATTGGTCAACCGCGCGCGGGTCTCCGCTCGCAGCCGGGCTGCCACCGCGCGGGCCAGCTCGTCGGTTTCCGGCGGATGGGCGAGGCGGCGGGCGAGCGCGGGCAGATCGGGGAAATCCCCGCGTCGAAAGAGCGAGGAGGCGATCCGCCGACGCCGTTCGACGTCATCCCCCCAGCGCGTGAAGAGGCGGTCGATCGGTGAGGCGATTCCCGCCAGGAGATTGGTCTGGTCGGGCGGGCAGCCCGAAAAACGTCGCGCGAGATCGGCGAAGAAGGAGGGATCGGTTTGGCTGCTCCGGTTGTATTGCGCGCGGATGTAGTCTTGGTAGGGAGGGTCGGCGAGGGCGTTTTGGGTGAGGATGCAGACGTCGCGGCGGTCAAAGGACTGATCCTCCGCCGGCTGGCACGCGTGGGGAATGAAACTCTCGCAGAAGATCATGTAGGTGGGGCAAAACCGGCCGGCGTCGGTCCCGCCAAACACGATCGCGTCCTTCGCGACCGGTGGGTAGAGAGGGGTGCCATCCCCGCGCTTGAACGGCGGCTGGAGCATGTCGTGGCCGTACCAGTAGCCGAACCAATGGCCGCGCTGCTCGTTGTCCGCCCAATGGGTGAGGATCGACCACCCGGGCAGGAGGCAGTAGATCGCGAGGACGGCCTTGAGGGGGAGCCGCTGACGGGAGAGTCCCAGAGCCAGCAGGAAGGCCGCGGTTGCGGCGAGCAATCCGAGCCCGGCATAAACCGGCAGCGCGTATTGGTCCGGGGTGGCGAGCACATGCCGGACGGTCTCGATCACTCGGGCGGCGGATGGGCGCGGATCTTCGGACAGATAGGTCTCCACCACCAGCGCCCGCGCGCCGGCAGCGGCGAGCAGCAAGGCGAGCGTCCCTGCGGCCAAGCCCCACTTCCGGCCGCGGGCGTAGCTGGAAGCCAACTCGGCGGTGGTGAGCGCCAAGCCATAACCGGCGAGCAGGGCGACGATGGTGTGCGAAGCGGTGAAGAAGACGCGGTGGAGCTGTTGGGCGGAGCGGTCCGGGGGCGGGTTGAGCAGGATAAGCAGCAGCACGCCGAGGCAGCCGTAGATCGCCAGCAACCCGCCGATCCAGGCGCGTTCGCGCGGGCGCATGACGCGGAGGAAGACCAGCGGGAGCAGGGCCAGCCCGGCGCACACCCAGTTGAATTCCTCCAAGACTCCGCCGCCGAGGGTGAGGAGTTGCGCGCCGAAGACGCCCGGGTGCCCAACCAGATCGGTGGGGTGGGTTTTCTCATACTGGCCCCGGGTGACGGCGTGGATGAATCCTTCGAGCGTGCGCGGGTAACTCCAGTTCATCGGCGGGTTGGTCATGCTGGCGAGCGGCAGGTAGAAATAGAACGAGGCGCCGGCCACCCAGCAGACACCCGCGCACAGGACCACGCCCCAATCCCTGCCCGTGCGGGGGCCGCGGAGAACCAGCCGGATGAACCCGGCGAGGAGCGCAGCGGCGGGGAGCAGGCCGGCGGCTCCCCACTTCGGGAGCGCGGCCAGCGAGATCCAGAAGCCGGAGTAAAGGGCATCCTGGAGCAACTCCCGCCGCGAGGCCCGGGTGAGGCGGGCGAACCCAGCGTAAGCCACCAGCGAGGCAAGGCCCACCGCGTGGAAGATCGCGTACACCGCGGGGTTGGCGGAGAGGGCCGTCAGCACGCCCTCGGTGGTGAGCAGCCAGCCCATCAGATAGAGGATCGAGTTGCCCAGGAAGAGGTGCCGGCCCAGACGGAAGTCGGCGGCGGCGATCGTGACCTCGATTCCGATCGCGGCGACGACCAGGGTCTGGTGGTTGGTGAAGCAGATTCCGAAGAGGAAGAGCGCGGCGTAAAGGAACCCGCGCCGGTCGGGGGCGTAAATCCAGCGCATCAGACAGGCGAGCACCAGCATCAGCGACAGGACGCCGAAGGAATAAACCTCGACGATGACCGACTGGCTCCACATGAAGCCGTTGAAACCGAGCAGCAGCCCCGCCACGAAGCCGGCGACCACCCTGATCGACTTCGCGGACCGGTCCGGCAGTTCGCGGAGGCGGTCGATCCCGTCGATTAGCTTCCCCGCCCCGCGGGAGACGAGGAGACCGAGCACGGAGGCGGCGAGAGTTCCGGCAAACGCCTCCCCGAGGGCCACGCGCCAGGCGATGTTCTTCCACGGGATGAGCGCGGTCTAGAGCCAGGTGTAAAGGGTCCAGACGGGATAGCCGGGGGAATGCGGGACGCCGGCGTAAAACGAGGCGGTGGCGAGTTCGCCGGAGTCCTCCAGCGTGACCTCGGGGGCCAGTGTGAGGAGATAGCCGCCACCGACCACGATGAAGACCAGCAGGGCGGCCAGCCAATCCGGTCGGCCAAAAAAAGCCGCCCTGCCGCCCGGTGAGGGGGTGGGGGAGGAGGGGGGCGGGGGAACGGATTTGACTCGGGCCGGCGGGCGTTCGGGCATGGCGTCAGGCGCGCGTCACCGCGCCGGGCGCGGGGAAAACTGGCGGAGCGGCAGGATGTCCGCGTTCGAGATCGAGCCCGGCCGCAGGCTCCATTCATACCCGGCCGGGAGGCGGTTCTGCGTGTCCGAGACGGTGCCGGAGAGGTAGGCGGCCGCGCTTTGGTTGCTGAGGATGAGGGCGACGATCGGGCTGGAACCGCCCGACCCAATGGCGCTGGTGTTGTGCTGGCTGATCACCAAGGCCAGGAAGAGCAGGGAGGCGCCGGCGGGAGCCAGCCAGCCCAGGGTGCGGTGAGCCCGGGGGGCCGGCTGCGGCTCAGGCCGCGGGAACAGGCGCTGCTCAAGCCTCGCCGAAGGGCGGCGCGGCACCCACGAGCGTAATTGCCTCTCCAGGTCGTTCATCTCGTTCATAAACTGTCTCCTTCAATTGCTGGCGCAGTTTCTGCAACCCATAACGATACCGCCCCGCGGCGGTGTTCGGCGAAAGATCCAATAACCGGCCGATCTCTTCGAAGGTGTAGTCGTGCCAAATCTTGAGAACAATCACCTCGCGTTGTTCCGGCGGCAGGGTGGCCAGGCCGCGCATGGCCCGCTCCGTGCTCTCGTCCGCTGACGAATCCTCGGCGGGCTCAAACCAACTGCGCGATTCCCATTCCCGCACGAGACGCCGCCAGAGGCCGCGGCGGTGGTTCAGCGCCCGGTTGCGGAAACTCCGCACGCAATAATACTCCGGCTGGTCCGGCACCTCATCGCGCGCCATCAGCGCCACGAACGTCTCTTGGACGACATCCTCGGCTTCGCCATGGGACAAGCCGAGCGCGCGGCCGTAGAGGATTAAATCCCCGGCCTTCGCGCGGTACAGGCTTTCGCACCAGTGGTTCAAATCAGCCCCGCAGGGTTTTTCGTGGTTGTCCGGCCCGGGGCCGCGGCGTCCGACGGCTCCCGCCCAACACTATTTAACCGATAGACACCAAGCCTGGCGATTCTGTATGAAGTTTTTTTCTCCGGTTCCGTGGGGGCGGGGGGACAGGGGTGGTTGGGTCGAGGGAACAGGGTGCCGCCCGCCCGTTTCATCCTGCGGCACCATGCGGACGTGCGAGGGCGTCACGCCGCTATTGAAAGGAGGGCGCGGGGTCTGTTAGCTTCTGCCCATGGGTCGTCAATGGTTACATGCCAAACGCGCCGTGGCCTCGGTGAAGAAAGCCCAGGTCACGGGCAAACTCGTGCGGGAAATCATGGTCGCCGCCCGCATGGGCGGCGCCGACCCGGCGCTCAACGCCCGCCTGTTTGCCGCCATGGAGAAAGCGCGGAAAGAGAGCGTCTCCCGCGATGTCATCGAACGCGCGGCCCGGAAGGGGGCCGGTGTCGGCGACGACAAGCTCATCCTGGAGCACGTCGTGTTCGAGGGTTACGCGCCCCACAAGGTGCCCGTGATCGTGGAAGTGTACACCGACAACGTGAACCGGACCGCCCCGGAGGTGCGCAACCTGTTCCGTAAGGGGCAGTTGGGGACCGGTGGCAGCAACAAATTCCTGTTTGACCACACCGGCATCGTCGAGGCGCACCACCCGGATCCCGCCGTGGACCGCGAAGGCGCCGCCATTGAGGCAGGGGCAAACGAAGTTGAGCCGCTCAGCCGGGAGCAGAACGACGACATCCCCGAGGGAGCGACCGGTGCCCGCTTCCTCGTGGATCGCACCGCTGTCCACACCGCGTCAAAATGGCTGTCCGATCACGGTTGGACGGTGGTTACCAGCGAACTGGGGCACATCCCCAAGAACTATCCCGAGCTGACCGATGCCCAACGGGCCGAAACCGGCGAGTTCCTCCAGGCATTGGAAGACCAGGACGACGTCCACCGCGTTTGGGCCGCGATCCGATAGGGGGCCGGCCTAACCGAAGGGGAACCGGACCTTTTCCACAGGGCTTCCCCGCACTTCAATCCGCCCCAGATCGGCCAGACCAACGCCCGCCTGCTCGGCCAGCAGCAGGTGGTTGTCGCAGTTCTGAAAGGGCTTGCTGCCACGCACCGCGCGGGGGTTGTGGTAGCCCATGACCGACATCGCCACCGCGTCGGTCGATACGGGGTTGAGTCCGGCGATGAGGATGCCGGGGGAGACCGCGCTCAGTTTGGCGACATCTTCGCACCACGGTCCCTCGCCCCCGGACATGGTCATGATGCCGTCAATCACCGCGAGGTGGACCGGCCGGGCGGCGGCGAGATCGGCCACCATCCGCGGCACCCGCCAGCCGGGGTCGATGGAGTCAATGCCGGGTTTCAGGCCGGGCAGCTTGATTTTCTCGAACCCGCGGGGGTCGTGCAGCGGCCCCCGTCCGTCCGTGGCATCCTCGCTCCCGGCCTCGGAGCCGTAGAGTGAATTGGGGGTCAGCCCAAACAGGTTTTTCAGGGAAAGCGTGACGCCGGCGGTGACGTGGTTCTTGAGCTTGGCCAACGAGACCATCACATCGCAGTCGGCGTAAGAGTGGTTCAGTTCAAAAGCCGAGAAACAGCGGCCACCGTCGGCCACGGACACGTGGGTGTAAGCCCGGCCACGGCCGAGGTTGCGGGTGTTTTCGTATTCGACCTTTCCCAGGGTCCCCAACTCATGGAGGTCCCAGCCGGCCAGCGCGATGGTATCCTCCAGATCTGACCGGCTCTGGGTCGATTCGAGCAGCACCACCCGGCGGGCACCCGCCGCGAAGAGAGCGGCGGTGAGGGCTGCCACCGTGGCGTAGTGGGTCATGTAGGTCTCGCCGACCGGGCGGTCCGCCCAGGGCTTGAAGTTGGTGCCGGTGAGGTTGATTTTGACCGCCACGGTCCGGTTCTTCACCAGCGAGCCGAGGCCGCCCAACAGATCAAAGCAGCGGTTCATCGCCGCGCGCAACTCCGGGCCATAGGAGGCGCACGGCACCAATGCAACCTTGGCGTCGGTGCGTGAGAGGGTGGCGGGGGCGGCGAGGCTGGCCGGGAGGGCGGCCGCCCCGAGGAGGAGTCCCGCGTTTCGGAGAAAGGTGCGCCGACACTGGCCGGTGGTTCTAGTTGGCATAAGCGTGCCCCATTCTAGCCCGGAGTTGGCGCGCGCGCCACCGGGAAGCGGCCGCGGACGCGGTTTTTCCGGACCGCCATGGCAAGACTGGGGCGGGCTGGCGCCGCGGCTACCGGTCGCGCAGGATCCGATCGATGGCGGCCAACAGCGCGGCGGCTTCCGCCGGGCTGCCGATGGTGATGCGCAGGAACTCACGGATGCCCGGCTGGTCAAACCACCGGACTAGGATCTTCTTCTGCCGCAGTTTGGCCAGCCACTCGCCAGCCGACGGGGCGGGCGGGCGGGCGAAGATGAAGTTGGCCTGGCTCGGCAGGACCTCGAACCCGCGGCTCCGCAACGCGGCGGACAGGCTGTCCCGTGTCGCGATGATCTCCCCGAACCGGGCGCGGTAGTAGCCGAGATCGCCCAGCGTGGCCGTCGCGGCGATCTGGCCGAGGCCATTAACGTTGTAGCTATCGCGAATGCGGTGGAGATTCTCGATGAGGTCGGCCGGGCCGATCAGATAGCCAACGCGTTGGAAGCAGAGCGAGTAGGCCTTCGAGAACGTCCGGGCCACCAGGACATGGGGGTATTTCAGGGCGAGGCTGAGGGCATTCTCACCGGCGAAGTCCACATAGGCCTCGTCCAGGATGATCGCCCCCTTCTGGGCCGCACAGAGGGTTTCCAATTCCGCGGTGGGAAATCCGCGCCCGGTGGGGGCATTCGGGGTGGTGACCAGGGTGAGGGCCGCCCGGAAGTCCCACTGGCCGCCCCGGCGGAGTTCTTTCACGGAGGGAAGGGCGAACCCCGCTGCCAGCGGGACGCCATTGCGCACCGCTCCCTGGATGTCCGCCAGCACGGGGTAGAGGGAATAGCTGGGGACGAAATATTGCACCCTGGACCGGCTGGCGGCCGCTGGGCTGGGGGACGTTTTGCCGGGCGCGGCGGCCGGCTCCACGAAGCCTCTCACGGCCAGGCTGAGCAATTCGTCGGAGCCGTTGCCGACCAGGATTTGCTCCGGGGTGCAACGGTGCAGGCGGGCCAGCTTGTGCCGGAGCGCTTCGGCGGTGGGGTTGGGGTAGAGGCGGAGCCGTCCATCCACCGCCTCCCGCACGGCGTCGAGGACCTTCGGGGAGGGAGGGTAGGGGTTTTCGTTGGTATTGAGTTTGATCAGCCCGCGGATGCGCGGTTGCTCGCCCGGCACGTAAGCATGGAGCTGACGGACCAAGGGCCGGATCAAGGACGGCGATGTCTTGCCTGACATCGGAGTATTCAACCAGAAACAGGCCCGAGCGGAAGCTCCAAAGCGGATGCTTGCCCTCGCGAGTGCCTTTCCGCAAGTTGAGGCTGGCATGGCGGAAGTAGATTGGTTCGCCCGTGTGCTGGCAACTCCCGCCGTCCAGGCTCTGGCCCGGCGCGCGGGGCAGGGAGGGGTCTGCCCCTGCTCGGGCGTCAGCCCGGCGGCGCATGCTTTTGTCGCGGTCCTGCTCCAGCGCCTCCGCCCCGGTCGGCCGGTGGTGGTGGTGACCGAAGGAGTCCGCGAGCAGGAACTGCTCCAGCAAGAGATGGGCACTTGGCTGGCCTATCTCCGGGGAGGCGATGCCACCAAGGCCGCGGCCGTTCCGCCCGAGGTTCAGTTTTTCGCCGGGTGGGATGTGCTGCCCCACGAAGCCCGGCTGCCCCACGCCGATAGCATCAGCGACCGCCTGGCCGCCTTGCTCGCCCTCGCCGCCCCCGGAACGCCCCCCGCCGAAGCGCCCCTGATCGTCACCACGGCTCCCGCCCTGATGCAGCGGACGTTCCGGCCCGAAACGCTCGCGGCCCGTTCGCGGCAGGTGTCGCGTGGCGACCGTCTGGATCCGCTGGACTGGGCCGAATGGCTGGAGGAGCAGGGTTACGAGTCGGAGATCCAAGTGAACCGCAAGGGCGAGGTCGCCTTGCGGGGAGGGGTGCTCGACTTTTACCCCCCGACGAGCCCGTGGCCGGTGCGGCTGGATTTCTTCGGGGACGAAATCGAGTCGATCCGGTACTTCGACCCGATTTCGCAACTCTCCCGCGAGGAGATCCCCGGGGTGCGGGTTTCGCCCGCGGGCGAACTGGGCGTGCTGCGCAAGGAGCCCGGGGAGGGGACGGCCACGCTGATGGATTACCTGCCGCCGGGCGCGGTCCTGTTGCTGGCGGAGCCGGCCATCTTGCGCGCCCGGGCGGACGACTACGCGGCACAAATCCCGGCCGCGGACCCGTTTTTCTGCGACTGGTCGTCGGTGATCCAGGCGGCCCGGGTGCGCGGCGCCTGGGTGGTGGAGGTTTCGCTTCTCGGGGAGGCCTCCCCCGATGCCGACGCGGGGGGCAGGGAGGCGCCCGCCCCCATTGAATGGGGCCTGGAGGGACTGGAGGCCTACCGCCCGCTGGCTGAGAGGGCGCCGGATCTGCAAGTCGCGGAAGCGCGGCGGCGGGAGTTCTTCACGCAGATCCACCGGTGGATGCGCCAGGGGGTGGAAGTGTGCGTTTTCTGCAACAACCAGGGTGAACGCGACCGTTTCCTGGAGGTTTGGCACGCTGTTGGCGGCGAGGGGACGGCGGATGCCGCGGCCGGGGAAACCCCTCCCGGTGCGCCTCCCGTGGCGGTGAACCTCGGGACGCTTGCGCGCGGTTTCCTTTGCGAGGTGGCGGGCGTGGTGGTCGTGACCGACGCGGAGATCTTCGGCCGCTACAAGGTCCAGCGGCCCCGCAGATTGAAGGCCGTCCACGCCCAGGCGACCCGTTCCGCCCTGGACATCGACTTCACCGAGTTGGAAGAGGGGGACTATGTGGTCCACCTGCAGCACGGGATCGGCCGCTATGCGGGATTGCGCTTCCTGCCCGAGGGCGCGGGGGCGAAGCCGCTGGAGCACGCCGGTCCGGACGTGGCCGGCCAGGAATGCCTGGCGATCGAGTTTGCCTCCGGGGATCCCGCGCAGCCCGCCCCCGTCCTCTACGTTCCAGTGACCGAGGCGCATCTGGTCAGCAAGTACGTTGGCGTGGGGAAAGCGCGGCCGAGTCTGAACACCCTGGGCGGCACGCGCTGGGCGAAGTCCAAGGCGCAGGCGGAGGAGGCGGTGCGGGATGTGGCGGGCGAGTTGCTGGCGATTCAGGCGGCGCGGCAGTCGCAGGCGGGGCACGCGTTCGGTCCCGACACACCCTGGCAGCGCGAGTTCGAGGGGGCGTTTGTCTTCGAGGAAACCCCCGACCAGGCGCGCGCCATCAGCGAGACCAAGGCGGACATGGAGCAGGCCAAGCCGATGGACCGGCTGATCTGCGGCGACGTCGGGTTTGGCAAGACGGAGGTGGCGATCCGGGCGGCGTTCAAGGCGGTGATGGGGGGGAAACAGGCGGCGATCCTGGTGCCGACCACCGTGCTGGCGCAACAACATTACAATCAGTTTCGCGAGCGGATGGCCGATTATCCCGTGCGCGTCGAGTTGCTCTCCCGGTTCCGGAGCCGCCGCGCGCAGGCGGAGGTGGTGCGGGACCTCGCCGCCGGCTCAGTGGACATCGTGGTGGGGACCCACCGGCTGGTGCAAAACGACATCGGCTTCAAGAACCTGGGGCTGGTGGTGATTGATGAGGAGCAGCGGTTTGGGGTGCTGCACAAGGAGAAGTTCAAGCGGCTGCGGCGGATGGTGGATGTGCTGACGCTGAGCGCCACGCCGATTCCGCGGACGCTCTACCTGGCCCTGGCCGGCGCGCGCGACATGAGCACCATCCAGACGCCGCCGCAGGACCGGCTGCCGGTCGAGACGGTGGTGACGGCCTACGATGAGCGGGTCATCCGTGACGCGATCCAACGCGAGATGAACCGCGAAGGGCAGGTCTTCTTCCTGCACAACCGGGTTGGCACCATCCAGGCCATGGCGGTGAAGCTCGCCGAGTTGGTGCCCAAGGCGCGGATTCTGGTCGGGCACGGGCAGATGCATGCGGACGACCTGGAGGAGGTCATGACCCGCTTCGTGAACGGGGAGGCCGACATCCTCCTCTCGACCACCATCATCGAGAGCGGTCTGGATATTCCCAACGCGAACACCATCATCATCGACCGGGCGGACCGGTTCGGCCTCTCCGAGCTGTACCAACTCCGGGGCCGGGTGGGCCGCTACAAGCATCAAGCCCACGCCTATCTGCTCCTGCCGCGCCACGCCCGGCTGCTCACCGACGTCCGAAAGCGGATGAGCGCCATCAAGCAGTATTCGACGCTGGGGAGCGGGTTCAAGATCGCCCTGCGGGACTTGGAGATCCGGGGTGCCGGGAACCTGCTCGGTGCCGAGCAAAGCGGCCACATCACCGCGGTCGGGTTCGACCTCTACTGCCAGCTCCTGAAACAGAGTGTCGCCTCGTTGCGGGGCGAAACGGTGCGGCCCCGGGTCGAGGTCCGGATGTCGCTCGATTTTCTCAGCCTTGGACCTGGCGATTCGCCCGGGGAGACGCTGCCGATCCCGCTCCTGCCCCCCGAGGAAGGCGAGGATCCCCCGGAGGAAAAGCCCCGGGCGCGGGGAACCGCCCCTGCGGCGGCTGGGGTCGCCACGGCGGGGATCCCTTTCCGGTACATCAGCGATCCACGGCAGCGCATTGAAATCTATCGCAAGCTGGCCCAAGCCACGGCCGTTGCAGAACTGGCGGAACTGCGGAAGGGGCTGCGCGATCGGTTTGGCCGGCCGCCAAGGCCGCTTGAACTCCTGCTGGAGACCGGCGAATTGAAGGTTTTGGCAGCGGAACGGGGGGTCACCGGGATCGAGGTGAGGGAGAACAAATTGATGCTCACCAAGGACGGGGATTATCTGATGCTCTCGGGCAGGTTCCCCCGGCTCTCCAAACCGTCGGCCGCCGGACGGCTCAAGGAGATCCGGACGCTCCTGCTGAGCCTGCAAATTATTTCTTTTCAAACCCCGGGAATCGCGGAGAATGGCGGTGCGGCCCCACCTCCAGCCCGTCGGGGGTGACCCGCGAACGTTCCTCTCAGGGGTTTCGGAGGGGGGCGGCAGAAACTTGCAAGACACGACACTATGAGTGGAAGCAGCTATGGCTGGTGGCACTTCTTTTGGGCCGGCTTGGCCCGGGCCACCCAGACCGGGTCGGTCGTCCCCTCCTCGCGGTTTCTCATAGACAAGATGATCGAGCCGATCCCCCGCGACTACTCCGGCCGGATCGTCGAACTCGGGGCGGGGCCGGGGAATATCACGGTGCGGCTGGCCGCGCGTTGTCCGGCGGCCCGGATTCTCGCCTGCGAGATTAATCCCTCGCTCGCCCGTTGCTGTTCGCTGAACGTGGCCAAGGCGGGGCTGGCCGACCGGGTCACTGTGGTGGCCGAACCGGCGGAAACCGTGCTTGCCCGCCTGGTCGCCTCGGGCGAGCCGCGGCCTGACTACGTTCTGTCGGGCATTCCCCTCGCGAACATCCAGCGCAAACAGAAGATGGCGCTGCTGGGAGCGGTCCGGGATGCCCTGACCGAGGGGGGGGCTTATATCCAGTTCCAGTATTCCCTGGTTGACCACCGGCGGATCCGCTCCTGCTTCCGCACCCTGCGGACGAAGCCGGTTTTGTTGAATTTCCCCCCCGCGTTCGTCTATTACGCCGGCCGCTAGGCGCACCGGCCCCCCATCCCCTCCTGCTGTATGAAAACGATCCTTCCCTGGCTGGCGGCTATTGCCCTGGCCGGCAGCGCCGCCCTGTCCCCCGCCCAAACCCCGGGTGTGCCCGCAACCCTCTCAGCCCCGGCGGCGGAGGTGGTCAGGCTCAAACAGTCCGGCCTCGCCGATGATGTCGTTACGACCTACATCCAGACGGTGCCGGATGCCTTCGCGTTGGACGCGCCGACCACCCGGTATCTGACCTCCGTGGGGATCACGCCCGCCCTGCTCCAGGCGATGCTGAATCACGACGCCGCCTTGCGCGCCGCGGCCGTCACCCCCGTAACCTCCCCAGCGGCGGATCCGGGAGCGGTGGATCCCGCGGCCGCCGGGGATGCCTACGATTCCAATCCGCCCCCGGCCGTGAGTTACTTCTACCAGGATCTCGCTCCGCAGGGGGCTTGGCTCCAACTCGGCGGCGTCGGTTGGTGCTGGCAGCCGCACGAGGCGGTTTCCGTGCCGGACTGGCGCCCCTACTGTCAGGGCGGCCATTGGGTCTGGACCGACAGCGGCTGGTTCTGGCAGTCGGATTACTCTTGGGGCGGGGCGGTGTTTCATTACGGTCGCTGGACCCGCCACGCCACCGCCGGTTGGGTGTGGACCCCGGATACCGTTTGGGGGCCGGCCTGGGTCACCTGGCGGTTGACCGACAGCGAGTGCGGCTGGGCTCCGCTGCCACCGCGCAGTGAGTTTGACGTCGCGAGCGGCTTCCGCTTCAACGGCGTGCGCGTGGCAGGCTCGTTCGATTTCGGGCTCCGTCCCGACTCGTTCGTCTTTGTGGGGGCGGGGGATCTCTGCCAGGCCGATTTGAGCCTCCGGCTGTTCGCGCCGGCGGATGTGATCAAAGTTTACGGTCGCTCTACCGTGGTAAACAGCTACGCCGTGCGCGGTGTCATGGTCAACCGGGGGATCCCGATGGACCGGGTGGCCGAGTTGTCGCACCGGGCGGTGCCGCGGGTGGAAATCCGGGATGGCCCTGGCGGGGGAAGGCCGGGCTTGGTTGGGGGTGCGGCGGTTTACCGCCAGCGGTTGGCACCCCCGTCCCGCAGCGGCCCCATGCTGGCCCAGAAGGTCGACGAGCGCCATCCGGTGCGGCACGATTTGGTGGCTCCGTCGGTGGGCCGCCGCCCTGGAACCATCTCCGAGGCTTCCGTGCGCCCTTCTCCCACCCCGCGCGGCGTTGCGCCAGTGCCCAACCGTGGGCTGGATGCGCGCCCCGCCCCCCGCTTTCCCGAGCCCTCCCCGGTCCGGGTCGAGACGCCTCCCCAAGGACGGGTGACAGCGCGCGGCTTGGAGGTTTTCACCCGGGAGCCGGGGCCGTCCTTTGCCCCGCCCCCGACGAAACCGGCCCCCAGCGCGCCGACCATGGGGAACCGCCAATATGTCCCCAAGACGACCCGGCAGGAATCCGATCTCCGGCCCGCCCGGGCGAGCGGCGCGGCTCCCGGGCCAACCGTCGCGGCTCCGGCGCCCCGGAGCCACGCCAGCGCTCCGGCGGCCGCTCCGACAGCCGCTCCGGCCTCGCGAGTCCCGGCAGCCGCCGCCCCGGTGGCCACCCCAGCTTCCCACGCCCCTGCCGCCTCCCTCTCCCGGGGCTCCGGCGCTGCGGCCGCTCCGGCGGCCACAACTCCTGCACGAGGGGGCGCGTCGACGAACGCCCAGCCAAGCCGGACCGGGGCCAGCCGCGGCACCGGAGCCGCCAAGGAGGCCGCCTCAGAGCGCTGAGGAATCCTCCGGGGCGTATTGCGGCGTTGCCCCCCGAACGCCGCGTCAGGGGACGCGGCCTACAGAGCGTTGAGGAATACTCCGGGGGTATCGCGGCGCTGGCTGGCTGGCTTCCTTGCACCTCGGTCAAAGGTTTCTCCCGGCCCACCTCCCCCGTTGCGCCTCGCCGCCCAGCCGGCCGCCCACGCAATCCGTACTTCGGTCCGATTCTCAAACACCCTCTTACCCGCCGCCGATCATGATGACCCAGCGAATGCTCTCCTCGGTCGCGTTTGTCGCCCTCGTCTGCGGGCTCACCGGGGGGCGGCCCGCTTCCGCAGCCGCGCCGGACCACGCGTTTCCCCCAGTGGATGCCGCCGCGATCCGCCATTGGCAGGAAAACCGGTTCGGCATGTTCATCCATTGGGGTCCCGTCAGCCTGACCGCCAAGGAGATCGGCTGGTCGCGGGGGGCCGAAACGCCAGTTGAGGTTTACGACAATCTCTACCGCCGCTTCAACCCCACGAACTTCAATGCCGACGAATGGGCCGCCCTGGCCCGCGAGGCCGGCATGAAGTACGTCGTGCTAACGACCAAACACCACGACGGCTTTTGCCTGTGGGACACCAAGCAGACCGACTTCAACATCATGCACAGCCCGTTCGGGCGCGACGTGGTGAAGGAACTTTCGGCCGCCTGCCGCCGGCGCGGGGTTGACTTCGGCACCTACTACTCGGTCTGCGACTGGCACCACCCCGACTTCCCGCTCACCAGTCCCGGCGGATCGGTGAAACGCCTGAAGAGCGACCTGGACGCGTACAACCGCTACTTCCTGGCCCAGGTGAGCGAGTTGATCACCAATTACGGTCCCTTGGTCACGATGTGGAACGATGTGCCGCAGCATTTCGAAGGGCGCGGCGTCAACACCATCAAGCTCGCCCGGCGGCTCCAGCCGGGCATCACCATCAACGATCGCACCGGGGACGGTGGGGATTACTCCACCCCTGAGCAGCGGATCGGCGGGTTCGATTTGGATCGCCCCTGGGAATCGTGCATGACCGTCTCCGCGCATAACCAGTGGGCTTGGGGCGGGGCGGACGACGGCGTCAAACCGCTGGCCGCCTGCCTGAGGATGCTCGTCAGCGGCGCCGGCGGGGATGGCAACGTGTTGCTGAACGTGGGACCGCGTCCCGACGGGGTCATCGATCCCGCGCAGGCGGGATTGCTGCGCGAGATCGGCGCCTGGCTCAAGCAGTACGGTGAGACGATTTACGCCACGCGCGGCGGCCCCTTCAAGCCGGGCAAATGGGGTGCCAGCACACGCAAAGGCTCCCGGATTTACCTGCACGTCTATGCCTTCCAGGGCGATGAACTGCACCTGCCCGCCATCGGTGCGAAGGTTCTCGCGGCGAACGCCCTCACGGGGGGGAGTGCGGCTTGGACGCAGGATGCCGGGGGGATTGTGGTGCGGTTGCCCGCCGCCTCGCATCAACCGGTGGATACCGTCGTGGCGTTGGACGTGGACCGCCCCGCCATGGAAATCGCCCCGGTCGCGGTGGGGCGCTTCGGTGGCTCGCTCACGAAAGGGGCGAAGGTCAACGCCTCGAACGTCTGCCGAAACCGCCCCGAATACGCGCCGGGCAAGGCCGTTGATGACGACCTCGAGACTCGCTGGGCGACTGACGCGGGCCTGCACCAAGCCTGGATTGAGCTCGACCTGGGCGAACCCCGGACGTTCTCCAGCCTCGCTCTGCACGAATGGGCGGGGGATCCGGAGCGGATCCAGAAGTTTGAGGTGCGCATCAAGGACGGGGGTGAATGGACCACGCTCCTCACGGGCGGCACGATGGGCCCCGATTTTCACCGCAGCTTTCCTCCCACCACGGCCCGGTTTGTCCGGCTGAACATCCTCGACGCCAAAGATGGTCCGACCATCGATGAAATCGAGCTGCTGAAGTAACCGGCAGATCAAGAAACCTGCAGGGCTCTGGGTTGGAGGCTCGCCCTATTGCCTCATTTTACCCGGGTTTTCCACCTGCAAGAACCACATCTCATTCGAGGCAGGAAACAACGTGCGCAATAACAAGCGGCTCGGGCAGCACTGGCTCAGCCGCGTCCCCATCCCGTTCGGAGGACGGTCGGACGGTGGGATTTGGCGCTTGCGCACGATCCCCGGCTTGGCCAAGACTACGCGCAGCCAACCACCCTATGTTTACGCCCCATTCATTTTCACTCTCGATCTGCCTCCGTGCGTCCCTGCGGGTCGCTCCTTTGCTTGTGCTTCCGCTCCTGCTGATCTCCTGCGCCACGTCGCGGCTGCCGGGCGTGGCGGATTCCATGCAGGCAAAGGTGGCCTCAGGCGACATCGCCGGGGCGGTCACGGTGGTCGTCTCGAAGGACCGCGTGCTCGACCTCGAAGCC
>Ga0182030_10014340_pt1 | contig 15657 bp, 16 predicted proteins | sample 812S3MmetaG_FD_121299 | JGI IMG/M metagenome (GOLD analysis project Ga0182030, IMG submission 121299) | Permafrost microbial communities from Stordalen Mire, Sweden - 812S3M metaG (Illumina Assembly) | ecosystem: Environmental > Terrestrial > Soil > Wetlands > Permafrost | place: Sweden...
ACCAGACCGCCGCAGAAGCTATCACCGGCTCCGGTGGCGTGGACCACGGCGACGTCGGGGGCGGCAACCTTTGTCCTAAGGCCGGCACTTGTAGCCACGACCGCGCCATTCGGACCGCACTTGACGACGATCGCCTCTAGTCCGGCGTCGATCAGCTCGTTGCACGCCCGCTCGGGGTCGTCATAGCCGAGCAGTACCTCGAGTTCTTCCCGGCTCGGAATGAAGACGTTCACCTGGCGGGCAACAGCGAGAAGCGCCTCACGATCCGAAGACCAGTCTTCGTGGGTGTCAAGTGTCACGATTGCCTGGCGAGACGCGGAGCGGATCGATTCAACAATGCGAGCAGCGGCAGGGAGCGGCATGGCTGCCACGTGGAAGACCGGCACATCCGGCTGTGCGAGCCAAATAGCGGGCAGGTCTTCCGGCTTCGGAGCCACCTCGAGGCTGCGCTGCGGGGGAGTTCGGTACACCCACGTCCTCCGCCCGTCCTCCTCGTAGAGGATCCAGTTCCGTACCGTCGCACCAGGAATCGGACGGAGGCCGTCGGTCAGTACGCCGGCGTTGCGCAGCCGATCCAGCGCAAACGGGGGGAAGTCCTTTCCGACGCGGGCGACGACGCCGACCTGTACGCCCCAGATGCCGGCGGCGATAGAGGCATAAACGGTGTTGCCACCGAGCGAGCCCATCGAAGTCGTGCCATCGGGATACACGACGTCGTCGACTGTCAGATTGCCGATCACCACAACGCGGGGCAATACGGCCTTCCCGTCTATGTTCAATGGTAGGTCATCTTTCTTTGCCATCAAGTGTCATCCTTCTTCAAGCTGGAAGCCTTCAGCCCCCGTGTTCTGGGCAGTGTGACAAGTGCTCCTTAGCCATGCCCTCAGAGCACTAACTCCTTCGATCGATTGCGGTGGTTCGCCGACGCTTCGTCTCGTCGAGGAGGATCACCTAGCCCGATCTCGCCGAATCCCGTCGAGTCGCCGCTCAAGACTGCTCGTCGAGGTGCCGGTGCTGCAATTAGTGATTCGACGGTCATTTCGTTTGATCCTCATCACCTCCCTCAGGGCTCACCGGCGTCGATGGGGAGGTTGGGACGCCCTCAACTGATCGAGGTGTCTGGCTGGCGAGGAACGTTGATCACCTCCGGAGCGGTCCTCACGCTCTCGAAATGGAAGCGGAAACAGTCAGGACGGTAGAGAATCTCGGCGTACTCGACGGGCTCCTCCTCGGCGAAAGTCGTCGACGTAACTCTCAGCACGAAGCTGCCGAGGGAAACGTTCAAGAGGGCATGTTCGTGGTCGGCACGAACGAGGTCCAAGGTGCTGACAGCTCTCGCCATCTTCGTGCAATAGGTCTCCGCGAGCGTTTCATAGAGGGATCGGCCCCTGAAATCAATTCTTTCGATGCCTGGGAACCTGAGCGGGTCTAGGTAGGCAGTGAGCAGCGCGACGGCCGTGTCCCTACTCCGCGCGAGGCGGCGGAGCGCGAACACCTTGGAGCTGGAGAGCTCGAGCTCCCCAAGAGACGTTCTCGCCTTCTCGAGTCGCTGCGAGACGACTTCGAGCTCGGGGTTGGATAGCTGCGCTGCGTGCGCCTCGGTGAACCCAGACAACATCGAGATCCACTCGACGACTTTGGTGCGGACGAAGGTCCCGTCCCCTTGGCGACGCTCCAGGTAGCCTTCGCCTACGAGTGCCAGAAGGGCTTGACGCACGGGTGCGATACTCACGCCGAAGTGTTCCGCCAGTTGGCGTTCAGCCGGCAGCCGCGCGCCTGGCGCCAATAGCCCACCCTCTATGTCATCCCTGATGAGAGCGGCAATCTGTGCGTGGAGCGGTGCCGATCCCATTCCGGTTACGACCCCGCGCTGCGATGGCCAGCTGATCAGCAAGACCTCTCTTGAAACCATCGCTGACCTAATCCCTTGGCATAGCGTGCGACGAGTCCTTATAACATTATGAAGTTACCTCAGTGGTGTCAAGAATCGGGAAACGGTTCTGACGTTGCCAGCGGCTGTGGCTTTTTCCACCGTCCTCCCCAGAAGGGACCTTCGGCCCTAGCGACGGCGTGCACGCGGGTGCATCGTAAGAGACGGGTAGACGACGGTCGTCATGGTCACCGGTTCCGGTGGCTGACCGCGTCCCCGCAGTGCCAGCACCCCCTCGGCACCCCCCGCCAGGGGGTGCTGCCGCGTCACGACGCCTACTCAGGCGCCGACCCTCGGCGGGTTTTGGTTTTCCGTTGGGGCGACAGTTCCCATCGACCGGAAGGGACAGGCCGAGCTTCGTCTCGGGCACCGCGACGTCTTGGTGACTCGCTTCTGGCTTGCTTCGGACCTCTGCCTTTTGGGTCGACTCGCGACTGCGACCTGTGCGGGTTGTCATCGACGTCCAGGTCATCGAGTCACGCCTGGAGCCGCCTGGGCTCGGCCTTGGGGTTGGTGGGTCTTCCAGCCGGGCTCCGCGACCTTAGGCTTAGGGCCAGTGAGGTGCAGAGATGCTGCTGTCCGTGTGTGCGGTCGTGGGAACTACGAGAGCGGGAGGTCATGTTCGCCGACAATCCGGTCAGTTGAGGCGGTGGAGGCGATCGCGACATCGCTGAGCAGTTGATCGAGCCCTTGAACGGGGCGGGCCGCCTCGTCCCAGTCGATGACCCAGGCGACGAGCGCCTGACCGAGTACCGGGATCTCAACGATCGCGAGCTTCGTCAGCGCATCGACGCCGAGGGGCAGGTCTTTGTCGTTGAGGGCAGGATTGCCGTCCAGCGGCTGCTGAGCTCCGCGTACAAGGTGCGCTCCCTGCTGGTAGACGATCATCAGGCGACGGCTCTAACTGACGTCGTCGAAGCGGTCCTGGCGGCAGGGGCACCGGTGTATCTCGGCTCCCGTGAAGTCGTTGCCGAAACAGTCGGTTTCAACATTCATCGAGGGGTGGTCGCAATCGCCCACCGCCTCCCGCCCTCTGATACTGGCAAGCTGATCACGGGAGTTCTCAACAGTGTCGTCCAGACCGAAAGACGCGCCTTGCTTGCGATTGTCGAGGGTGTGAACGACCACGAGAACTTGGGCGCGCTTTTTCGCAACGCAGCCGCCTTCGGAGTCGGAGGAGTTTTGCTCGACCCGAGTTGCGCCGATCCTCTCTACCGCCGATCCGTGAGGGTTTCGGTCGGCCACGTGCTGCTGGTGCCCTTTGCTCGGCTGGATCCGTGGCCCGCAGCTCTCAGTAACCTGCGTGCTGCAGGATTTACCCTCGTGGCTCTTGCGCCTGACAGCCACGACTATGGCCGGATCCAACAGCGCGTCGGGCTCGAGCAGCTAGTAGAACGAACGTCGTTCGGGACTGGTGTTGCCCTGCTTCTCGGCGCCGAAGGAAATGGCCTGTCAGACCGCGCAGTGGGCCTCGCTGATGCTGTGGTCTCAATCCCTATGATCACGGGCTTCGACTCGATCAACGTCGCCACCGCGGCCGCGATTGCCTTCTATCGACTGTCGACAGTCGGGTTGAACGCCAACGGGAAAGCGGACCAGGAATTGCGAGAGGATCCTCAACCCGTGCGAACCGATGCCAAAGGTTGGGACCCGAACGAGCACACGCCTCGGACCGGGGAGCCGCCCGCTTCCCGGTCCGCCCACTAGAACTCGCGACCGCCGGGACCTAAGTTCGTCCCCGTGGTACTCGGCGCCATCAGAGGGAAGTGGTCTTTCCCGGTGCACCGAGGCCGGCCGCACACTTCTCCGGCCCGTTCGGCAGCCAATCTCGCCATGACTGCAAGCTCTTGACCGGTTAGAAGCCCCAGGAGAACGGTTGCGAGGAAAGCATCACCCACGACCAAAGGTATCTGTAGGGACGGCCTTTGACGCAGCCTGGTGATGCACGGTATCGCCATCGAAGATTGCCGTCTCGGCCTCACCTCGAATGACGACAACTGCCTTGAGTCCAACACGGTGGGCCCACTCAATTAGTCAGAGCACCCCTTTGGCTCGTAAGCGAGAAGATGTGCTGAAATGAGTCGAGAGATACCACCTTGGGCAGCTGAGATCTGATAAATCGTCATCAATTACGTGCCGCCAGGTGTCACAAGGCGGCGAGAGGCGGAAGCCATGAATGAAGACGGTCCATTCCTCAGGCGCACCGATTCTCCGGTGGCCGGACCTCCGAGGGAGCTTGTCGGTTACGGAGAGAATCCGCCGATGATCCGATGGGGCGGCGGGGCGAAGGTCGCAGTTCAGATCGTCGTTAACTATGAGGAGGGCTCGGAGAAGACCTTCCCAATGGGTGACAACGTGAACGACACGATGTACGAGTTACCTTGGGCTGTTGAGGGCCAGCGCGACTTGGCGGTCGAGTCGATGTACGAGTACGGCTCGCGAGCAGGGATCTGGCGCCTGTTTCGGGTGTTCGACAGTGCGGCGGTTCCGGTCACGATATTCGCTGCCGCCGTCGCCTTGGAGCGCAACCCCGCGGTGGCAAGGAAACTCGCTAGGCGCGGTGATGAGGCCGTGGGTCACGGGTTCCGATGGAGCAATCACTTCGAAATGACTCGCGACCAGGAGCGGGAAGCCATCAAGCTTGCCATCGAATCCATCAAGGCAACGACTGGATCCCGACCGGTCGGTTGGTACTGCCGGGAGATGAGTGTTAACACGCGCGAGCTGGTAGTCGAAGAAGGTGGATTCCTGTATGACTCCGACTGTTACAACGACGACTTGCCATACTGGACGAAGATCCTGGAACGACCGCACCTGGTTGTTCCGTACTCCCTAGTAGTAAATGACGTCAGATACATCGTCGGGACCGGGTTCAGCAACCCTGAAGACTTTTTTCAAACGGCGAAGGCGACTCTAGACCGCTTGCGTAACGACGGTGACGACGCAGGCCGGATGATGTCCATCGGTCTTCACCCGCGTGTCACCGGGAACCCGGCGAGGTCGGATGGGCTAGCACGCTTCATCGGTTACGCCCAGCAATTCACAGATGTCGCATTCATGCGCCGGGCCGACATCGCCCGTGAGTTTGCAGAACAATACCCGGCATCACAGGCTCTGGAGGTGTGAGGAAGACCTCGTCCACGAAAGTGAGCGACTTCGCGGCAGTAATCGTTCGCGTCGTCTGACCGAAATAGGGTGCCATGCACCGCCAAGCTCGAGCGCAATACTGGCGCGGACGCGAGCCCAGGAGATGTGCGGATGAATGGGGCAGTGAGTTGCCCTGCGAGTCCGGGACGACCCATATATGCTTCAACGCCCCCAGTCAAAATGTCGCAAGTCCAGGGCGGCCTGCTTGCTAATGATCGACTGGGAATCGCTCGGCAGCTCGCAAGCGCGGCATGGAACAGACTTCTCCTCCAGGTGGGTTTCCGCGTGTCGGAGGGCACGCAGGGACTGCTGCGTGACGGGACGAAGCTTGGTCGTTCGGTCGCCGATCTCGACAAATCTCCCGAAAGCGACCCGAGCGCGAAGGCCGATTTTCGTCCTTACTCCTACGTTCCTACTCGGCCTATGCCAAAGCGTTTCGACTCTGGTAGTTTGTCGGAAATTACTTGCCTGAGGAGGGTCTTACTAGCGAGGGAGGGGTCATGAGCGTCCAGACGAACGAGGCGTTGCCCTACGCCAAGCCAAAGAGGAATCTCAAACTATGGGGAGCCGTAGGCCTGTCTCTGGCCATTACGGGACCCACGCTGGCGATGGCCGGGAATGGCCAGGGAACCGCAGCGGCAGTTGGCAAGGCTGTGCCACTAATCTTCGTATTTGGGGCTATTGGCATCCTCCTCGTCGCCCACGGCTTCATCCGCCTAACCCAGTGCTACAACCAGGCAGGGAGCGCTTACGCACTGGTTGGCATGACCATAGGACCTCGAGCCGGTTTTTTCTCTGGGTACGGAGTATTCGTGACATACATGTTGTTCGGCATCGGGAACATTGCCGCCACAGCAGCGTTCGTTAATGCATTTATCGCTAATGCACAAGGGAATCCGCAGCATCCTTTTCAGGTGCCATGGATTATCACCGGGCTAGTGACCTTGACGATCTCTTCGTTCTTGAGTACGCGAGAGTTCCGCAATGTCGTACGAGCGTTACTCGCAATAGAGGGAATCAGCATTGTTTTTATGACGATACTGGCCATCATCATCCTAGCGAAGGGTGGAGCTGCCCACGGTGGTGGATTCAACTTCAGTACCTTTAATCCGAGCGGCCAAAGTTTCACCAAGATTGGGGGAGCTGTCGTCGTTGGGTTTTTGTCTTGGGCTGGTTTCGAGGGCTGTGCAGCTCTCGGCGAGGAGACGGACAACCCAGCGCGGAATATTCCCAGGGCACTTCTAGGGTGTGTGCTGGGAACGAGCATTCTTTTCATCGTTGTGATGTTCGCTCAGTCCATCGGCTTTGGAACGACGCATTCCGGTATCGCCGCCTACATTGCTTCTCCGAACTCACTAGCTACGTTGGGTCACAATTTCGTAGGACTGTGGTTCTCGCTTGTTCTCTCCTTCACGGCCGTGATGTCGTCCTTCGCCTGCCACCTGGGATCAGCAGGAACCGCAGGGCGTCTGCTGTATGCACTGTCCCGGGATGGTTTGGGGCCGAAGGCTTGGAGCAAGTTGTCGAAGCGGAATGAGCCGATCAATGCCCTTATTGCCGTGTTCGCCGTGATACTTGTCGTGAACGTCCTGTCGTTCGCGACCGGGCGTCCCGTTGTGGGAACCGGGGACGCTGCGTTGGACTCGTACTTCTATTTCGCCACGGTCGGGGCAATGTGCCTGATGGTTTCATACCTGATGGTCGAGATTGGCACGATGGTCCACTTCGTGCGCGATCGGCGAGAGTTGCTTTACGAGATCATCATCCCGATCCTCGGGGCGATTGTCATCCTCGGGGTTTTCTACTTCAACGTGAAGGGACAGACTAACTGGTTGGCTCAGCCCTTCCTTGCAGCCGCAGTTATGTTCGTCGGCTTGGTGATCACGTTCGCTTTTCCAGGAATGGCGGAGAAGGTCGGTGTCGGCCTTTCGCGAAACTTGGGTGAACCCGAGGGTAAGGAGTTAGTCGCCTCCACAGGGCCGGGCCGTGCTCCGTTCCCGACCGAACAGCTGTGAGGGCGAAGTCGCTGCCCCCAGGGCTCGACCGGATTGACCCGGCCGCCAGGGATCTCTACGTAAGAGACTTGGCGGCGGTCGCAGGAATAGAGAAGCTGCGCTTTTTTCCTGTGGCTTTGGAGTCCGGCTCGGGTTGCAAGCTGTTTGAAGTAGGAGGCCGGGAACTTCTGGACTTGACGGCGACCTGGACTGCGGTCGGACTCGGGCACGGGCACCCAAGGATCGTCGAGGCAATTGCTAAGGCGGCGCAGAATCCGCCGGGGGCCGGTGGCCTTTCGGCAGTGCATGCAGACTCGGTTGGTCTTGCTGAAGATCTGTTGGAGCTTGTGCCCGGTTCGGGCGACCGCCGCGTATACCTGGGACACGCCGGCAGCGATGCTTGTGACGTGGCGATTCGCGCTGTGCGAATTGCGACCGGAAAAAAGCGCATCATCGGTTTTCACCACTCGTACCACGGTGGCATCGGTGTCGCCATGGCAAATTCGGGCGTGTTCGTAGAATCCGGTGGAGTCGTGCCCGACCCAAACACCACATTCGTCGACTATCCGAACCCGTACCGGCCTCCGGGTCATGAACCTTCACCAGCTGAGGCGGCGCTGAGCGCTTCGCTCAGTCAGGTCGAGACGGCGTTGGGCAACGGCGATGTGGCTGCAGTGATGTGCGAGCCGATTCTGGCCGACGGGGGGATGGTTGTTCCGCCCGCGGGATTCCTTGCACGACTCGCCGAGCTGTGTCTTCGATTCGACACGCTGCTCGTGTGCGACGAGGTCAAGGTTGGACTGGGGCGACCGGGGATGATGCATGCCTTCCAGTTGGACGGTGTCTCGCCTGACCTCGTGTGCTTTGGCAAGGTTTTGGGAAACGGTTTGCCCCTCTCCGCCACGGTCGGTCCCGCGGAGGTTCTAGACGGCCCGGCGGCGAGCGCTCTCTTGACGACCGCTGGGAACCCGATCTGTACGGCAGTTGGGCGAACGGTACTCAAAGTACTGCAAGAAGAAGGGCTTCCTGAGCGGGCACGGCGGGCCGGGGAGAGGCTTCGGACGGGGTTGGCAGAGCTGCACAACGGGCGTGTTGGTGACATTCGCGGCCACGGTCTTGCCAACGGTGTGGAGCTCGTGACCGACGCCGAGAGTAGAACTGCCGACCCGAGATTGGCCGCGGCAACCGTCTACCGAGCTTTCGAACTAGGCGTCGTCATGTACTACGTGGGTGGCAACGTCCTGGAGATAACTCCGCCATTGGTGATCTCTGACGCAGAGGTCGACCGCGCAGTGGAGATCGTGGGAGAGGCGATTGACGACGCGGCTGCCGGCAAGGTCCCGGCAGATGTCGTGGCGGCGTACGCCGGGTGGTAGCGACACGAGTGCGGCAGAGCTGCGAGGAGTTCAGTTGGCTCTCGGAATGCGGTCGTCTGAGCGGGAGCTGAATGCGGTTGCCACCTACAATCAATGCGGTGAGAATTCGGACTATTGAGCTTGGCCTACCGGCAATCGCGATCCACGGAGGCGCAGGGACCCGCCCCTCCAACGACGACGAGGCTCTTCACAGCCGGGAAACGGCAGCGCTTACTGCGTCGGTGAGAGCCGGCTGGGAAGTCTTGGTTGGCGGAGGTACCTCGCTCGAGGCGGCCGTCGCGGCCGTGGCAAGCATGGAGAACAGTGGGGTGTTCAATGCCGGTCGAGGCGCTGTACCGACAACAGCTGGCGAAGTTGAGACCGACGCCGGTGTTATGGGACAAGCCTTGGATGACGGGGTCTGGCGCGAGGTTGCGGGCGCGGCTTGTGCAATGACGTGGCCGGCCAATCCGATTCACGTGGCCCAAGCCGTCGCCTCGCGGGGAGATGCGTTGCTCCTCGCTGGGCCGGGTGCCGACCGATTTGCCGCAGAATGCGGTCTGGCTCGACGCGACGAAAGCCTCCTTACTCATGGCACCGCTACGTTGAGCTCGAAGATAGGCACCGTCGGTGCTGTGGCCGTCGACGGTGAAGGGCGTCTTGCGGCAGCAACTTCTACGGGAGGTCGTGATGGCCAGCCTCCGGGGCGGGTCGGCGATACTCCGATAATCGGTGCCGGGACCTGGGCCGCCAGCGGCGGCGTTGCAGTCTCGGCCACAGGTGACGGGGAGGCGTTCGTCAAGGCCGGCTTTGCTCACATGATTGACGACAGCGTTCGCCTCGGAACGGCCACCGAGCAAGCAGCCACCGACGCAATCGCAAGAGTCGAGCGTTGGCAGGGGACCGGTGGTGCCATCGTGCTAAACCCTCAGGGAAAGTTGGTTTTCATCTGCGACACCCCAGCAATGGCCCGTGGTTGGGGTTGTGCTCAGGGCCTGTTCGCGGAGATCCTCTTGCCAGATGCGTGCCAGTAGGTTCGGGGTCAGCCCGATCGATCCCTTTCTCGTTCGGAACTCGAGACCTTTGTTTTGGCCCAAAGCTTCGAGCGCTAATTTGTCTCCGAAAGCGAGGCCATGGTGGCGTCCGCAGTGTGAAGTCGCGCGCCGCGGAGGAAGGAGCCGGCGCTAGCCACATGGCCTTTGGTTGGTCTGGCCAGGTACCCGGCGAGCGGCCGCGCCAAGTCGAGGACCATGGAGCGACGCAGCTCAGCAGCGACCTCGGCGCGCGCTTCGAACAAAAACGAACTACCGGTTGGGCGCAGTTGGAATAGAGGAAGCGTCTGCTTGGCCAAAACCATCGACGAGGGCGTTCTTCAAGCCGTTCCCATTCGATGCCACAACCTCGTCGAGTGATTGTGCACGCCTGATCAGGGCAAACTGGACGGTACCGTCGATGGCGTTGGCGAACCCGTAAACCGGGGGGACGGGAATGCTGTTGTAGGCCCACGGGCTGGTGAAGTAATAGGCCCCGGTGTCATGTAACACGACAAAGTCACCCGGCTCGATCTCGGGCAATGGTCGGTTGCGCGCCACTACGTCGCCCGCGAAACACAAAGGGCCGCCTATGTCCTGTGGAAGTCGCGGACCGTCCTTGAGAGTTCCCTTGCAGTCGTACGCTGTAACACGAATGGGCCAAGCCTCGGGCATGTAGACCGTTCGGGTGGCCACTTGCCCGCCCGCGTGAGTTAACGCAATACGTCGTCCGCCGGATTCCTTTGTGTACTCGACCGTCGAGGCCAGAAACCCGTTCTTGGCCAGCAACGAACGCCCGAACTCGGTCACGAGGGAGTACTCGCCATCGAAGATCTCGGGCACGGTTATCTCGAGTTGTCTCACATAATCCTCGAACGTCGGTCTGATCTCTTCGTCATCGAAGTTGACCGGAAGGCCGCCACCGATATCGAGGCTCGTGACTTGACGGCGCCCAAGTGCCTCGTTGATGTCCTGGGCGAGGCTGTGCACAGCAGCGATACCGTCGGCTATCAGGTCGAGAGAACACCCTTGCGAGCCCACGTGAGCGTGAAGGCGCGTTAGCCAGGGGTTCTCACCAAATGCCTCCATGATCAGCTGACGCGCGTGATCATCACGCATAGCGACACCAAACTTTGAGTGCGCTGTCGCTGTACTCGTGGCGTCGATCGACCCGACGCCCACCTGCGGGTTCACCCGGAGCCCAACAATGGAAGTAGACGGCTTGGCTCTCAGCATCAATCTGACGCGCCCGACCTCTTGAAGGTTGTCAAGGTTGACCGCCACGCCAAGGGCGAGGGCGTGGAGAAGCTCATCTTGAGTTTTCGCCGGCGAGTCGAGCACGACATGATCCGGCGCGAATCCGGCAGCGCAAGCTACAGCCAGTTCTCCTGGACTTGCCACTTCGCAGCCCAATCCGCACTCTCGTGCCAGGTTCAAGACCGGGACAAGCGGGTTGGCTTTGGCCGCGAAGGCATGAAGCACTTCCCGTGCCTTGGCAAACGCGCTATGCAACTCAGCCGCAGACCGTTTGACGCCGTCGACGTCAATGAACCCTGCCAGTGGCTCGTCTTCACCGACGAGGCCGAGCCGAACTGCCTCAGTAAGAACATGTTGCGTGGACAACGAACTGGCAATCACATTGACAATCTAGGTAGTCACTGCGTTGTTCATCGAAATCTCATGTCTCACCTGGTCTTCTAAACATCGTCCGTCCTTGCACAGAGATATTGAATCGAGGCAAACCAGGTGTTTTGCGTCTCTTCCTTGAGTGCATGGCCCTGGACGCGTTCTTTTTCATCGTCGCCGTGCGGCCGTCTTCAGAAGATGGGCCGGGGTTGAAGCCCGGATATCGGCGACGAAACGATCTACTCGCGCCGACCCGGTTGGAGGCCAGAGGTAAATGGGTAATCGCCGATCGTGCAGGACCGTCGAGCCTGGGACTGGCGGATGAGCCTTAATGGTCGACTCAAGCTCTGATTACCTTTCACGCCGGTAGCCACGGCGCCGGCCAGGGAGGATGGCCGCGAAGGAGCTCGTTCGCTCCCGCAGGACCCCACGATCCGGGCTTGTAAGGCATAGGAGGTGGCGGATTGTCCACGAGGGGCTGCAGGATGCGCCAGGTCTCTTCGACGGCGTCCTCTCGAGTGAACAGGGAACGGTCTCCGACGAGCGCATCATGAATCAGGCGCTCGTAGGGCTCCGGGGGCATGCCGAGCTCATGAGCGAAGTCCATATCCATGCATACGTCGCGTGATGCCCGTCCTTGTGTGTCCTTGGAGAGCAAGACAATGCGCAAAGCCGGGTCCGGGTCGATCCTGAAGATCAGGTGGTTTGCATCGAGAGGCTTGGGTTCGTCAAGGAATGCCAACCGCGGTGGACGCCGGAAGATCAAGCGGAACTCGGTCGCTCTGGCTCCGAGCGCCTTGCCGGCGCGGATAAAAAAAGGCACGCCGGTCCAGCGCCAGTTGTCAACCTCCAACCGAAGCGCAACGAAGGTCTCGGTCGTCGAGCCCCTTCTCACGCCTGGGACCTTGCGATATCCCTGGTACTGGCCCCTAACGCAACGAGTCGGGTCTGCGTCGGGCATTGCCCGGAAGACGTCGACCTTCCTGTCCCATAGCGCTCCGTATCCCGGACCGGCCGGCGCTTCCATCGCAACGAGCGCGAGTACTTGGAGGAGATGGTTCTGCACGACGTCACGTAGTGTTCCGACCGCGTCGTAGAAGGCGCCCCGGTCGTCGACGCCAAAGTTCTCAGCCATGGTTATCTGCACCGCGGCGACGTGCTCTCGATTCCAGACCGGTTCGAACACCGTGTTCGCGAAACGAAGAAAGTGGATGTCCAAGACTGGCTGCTTGCCCAGGAAATGGTCGATACGCAGGATCTGGTCCTCGTCGAGCACTTCGTGAAGCTGGTCGTTGAGAGCCCTCGCTGACGGTAGGTCGTGCCCGAAGGGCTTCTCGATCATCACCCTCGCTCTAGCCGTAAGACCCGCTCGGCTAAGCGCTGCCACGACGGGAGCGAAGAGTGAGGGCGGGATCTCCAGATAGAAAAGTGGCCTGGCGGCCCCCTTTAGTCGGGCCGCCAGAGCCTCGTAGGTGGATGGATCGGCGAAATCGCCCTGGAGATAGCTGAGCCGCCCCGCGAGCCTGTTAAGTACCCTCACACTCGGTGCTTCGCCGGCCGTTTGAAGGTCCTCTCGCATGGCCGCTACCAGGTGGTCTTTGGACCAAGCATCCTTCGCAACCCCAATCACGGGGCATTTCAGCTGGCCGGCTAGCTCGAATCGGTAGAGCGAGCGAAATGTCATCTTCCGGGCAAGGTCACCGGTAATGCCGAAGATCACCAAGGCGTCCGCGGCTTGTGCCGTTCTGTCGCTCATACGAAGATCCCCCCACTTTGGCCAGGTCACGGTGCTGTTCAGCTAGTGGAGAAGGTTAGACGCTCATCGGAGCAGAGGGGCCGGACTGTCAAGGTACGGCCGAACGGACCAGCCAACTCAGGATCGAGTCGAATTCTTACCGCCTGGTTTCCCCGGAGCCCCTCTCTAGAGGCCGACCGGTGGTCGCTCCACAGATGGTGCTGCCCAGGCTCTCAGAGCACGAAAGTCACCGTAGATGGGGACAGACCGCCCCGTCGCTCGCTCGTCGGCCGGGGGCGCGCCAACGACTCAAGATGACCAAGGCGGGGCGGGCGCCGGACCGGGAGCCCGGCTTGGCACCAGACCTGCCAGGAGGATCGTGGCGAGGCGCCTGAGGCGCATGGGCAGGTCGACGCGTGCTGAGGAAAGCTCCTGATCAGACGCGCACAGCTCAGCGAAACTCGGCGATGGATTTGCCATCTGCCATAGTGCGCCAGCGGATATCACCAGGGTGCTGACGTATTCCCGGCATTCACCGACGCTCAGAGCGGGCAAGGCTCGGTGCACCACGCCGACGACGTCGTCTATCACCCCCAGAGAAACCTGCTGGTAACGGCGAACGCCATCCGGGGAGACCTTGCGTTCCAGGTCCAAGGCCGCGTGGGCGATCAGATCGCAGAACAGGGGTCGCCGGGCGAGGCTGCGAACCGTGACGTCGATTACGACCTCGCTCGCGCCAGACGCCGCGCCGTCCAAGGCTGCATGCATCGCCCCTGCCCACTCAAGCCACAGCTCTGCCGCGAGCACGAGAAAGACCTGCTCACGCGTCTCGAAGTAGCGCAGAAGCGCAGATTTGTGGAGTCCCACCCCCTCGGCAATGTCGGTGAGGCTCACATTGACCACGCCATCGCGAAGAGCTAGCTCACGGGCCGCGCCGATGATGGCGAGCTGGCGTTGCAACTTCTGTTCAGGCCGGCGAGCGCGCTGGAAGCTAGCGGCTTGACTGTTCATGGTCTTGACAATTTAACACAACAGTGTTTTCTTGTTAAAGAAATGATGTTGTGTTATCTGAAGGGCCTTGTTAGCAGGCATAAACGTCCCGGCTGGCACCTTTCTTGGGCAGGATGATGCCATGGGGTCGATCACCTACCGTCCGGTCACTCTCGAGCAAGCCGGCGAGTTGCTCACTTTGCAACGCGCCGCCTTTGTTGCCGAAGCACGCACTTATAGCACCGTGGATATCCCGCCTCTGGCAGAGTCACTGGACGACCTGCGCCGTGAGCTCGAGATGACCGCGACGATCGGTGCCTATCTCGGTGATCGTCTTGTCGGAGCTGTCCGTCTCACGATCGAGGGCCCGATCGGCTGGATCAGCCGTGTGGCCGTGGCCCCCGACCAGCAGAACAAGGGCATAGGGTCGGGCCTCCTCGAGGCGATAGAGGCGAGCGCCCCAACCGTGGTGGAGCACTTCCAGCTCGCCGCTGGCCACATGAGCACCGCCAACATCGCCATGTACGAGCGGCGCGGCTACCGGAAATTCTCTCGTGCACGCGATTCCGCGGGAATCGAGCTGGTCATCATGGGGAAGGACCGTTGCACACCCTTAGGCACTCAAGCTCAAGGGCCTCGGGAAGCGTGACAACCTCAATTCCCCGGGCCGGATGTGATGGCAACGCTGCAGATGCGAAAGACGGGTGTCTGCGGGGCGATGCTCGCGAACTCCTCAAGTTGGCTGTGGCGGTCGACCGGGATGTGGGGGCGGGCACCAGGAGCAACCGAAAGGTAGTGGCGAAGAATCGGCGGTCGGTCTTCTACCGGTACCTCGACGAGTTGCACAATTTCTCTCCGACCATGGCACAGGACTGCGTTGCCTTTGGCCGCCTCCAAGTTGCGTACCCAATTCACCTCCGCGCCGAGCATCGAGACCAGGTAACGCTCACCTTCGTAGTCGGCGATGACGACCGGGAAGCTGATCTCACGGCCGCTGCGGCGCCCTCGGACCTTAAGGGCCGCCAGGCGCTTGGGGTAGATCCCGATTGTGGATGCAGCGGCCATGGTCCGGTTCTGCAGGCGGGCAAGGCGGTTCGGGCGCCCATTTTTGTACAGCCAGCGTAGATAGTCGGCATAGCGCGACATGCGCCTCATTCCTCGCCTCGTCCGGTTTGTGGCCCGGTTGTTCCCAACTGGAAGCTTCCTGAAGCGCCAGGTAAGCCGTTAGAGTCGAAAGGCCCAGCGGTTCATTCAGAGTGCGCCTTGGGCATCGCTGTGTGGAAACGAGCGGGAGGCCGCTGCCCGCGAACGGGGTGCGGCGCCATCGCCGGAGGAACTCAGCGCGCGGCGCATTCTCGCAGCTTGGCTCCAACCGTCTCGAGGGTCGCAGTGACAAGCCTCGGGGCGTCATTTCCCGGTTGGCGGTCCAAGAACATCTCGTGGAGCTCTATCGCGAGCAGCGATCTCTGGGCGGCGGTGGTCGTTGGCAGCAGATCGCCAAGTTCCTCTCGGTGATCGGAGAGGTATTGAGCAGCCGATCTCACGGCTCGGAACTCGGCTCGGTCCAGATCGCAGGGAAAATGGAACTCCCACCTGCGCACTTGGTTCCCAATCAGGTCCTTGCCCGGGTACTCGACTTCCCAACCGCCCGCGGCGAACACCCGACAGTCGTAGACACGGCATGTCCGCGGCCGATGTTCGTAGATCGAGCACTGGTTCTCGACCAGCTGTTACCGGCGTGACTACCTGAGAACGACTGTGGGCGCGCCGGCGCGGATCTTTGGGGACGACTTCAGCCTCGGCGACTGACTTGAGGATGGCTCGGCGCAGCGGTGAGGATCGCGTTCGA
>Ga0182030_10014341_pt1 | contig 15655 bp, 13 predicted proteins | sample 812S3MmetaG_FD_121299 | JGI IMG/M metagenome (GOLD analysis project Ga0182030, IMG submission 121299) | Permafrost microbial communities from Stordalen Mire, Sweden - 812S3M metaG (Illumina Assembly) | ecosystem: Environmental > Terrestrial > Soil > Wetlands > Permafrost | place: Sweden...
CTGACTTTGAAAATCGCAGATCACTCGATCATAAGAGCAGTGACACGTAACGAGTAATCAGGGACAAGTCCGAAGAGGGACCAGTCCTAAGGCGGAACAGCGAGCCGTGCCGACAGCCAAAACCCCGCGTGACACACTTCCCCATATCGGCTATCGGCAGTGTCAGGCGACAAGATGAATCAGTTTGCTGACTTTGAAAATCGCAAATCACCCGATCATAAGAGCAGTGACACGTGACGAGTAATCAGGGACAAGTCCGAAGAGGGACCAGTCCTAAGGCGGAACAGCGAGCTGAGCCGGCAGCCAAAACCCCGCGTGACACACTCTCCCGTATCGGCTATCGGCAGAATCAGGTAATAGAATGAACCAATTTGCTGGCTCCGAAAATCGCAAATCACTCGATCACAAAAGCAGTGACATGTGGCAAGGGACGAGGGGCAAGCAAGATTACCGATTTCGGATTGCCTTAATCGAAAATCCAAAATCCAAAAAACCCGACGAACCGATGACCCGATGGCCCGATCCCGGTCCCCTTGCAGTTGTTTTCCAGAGTGGTACAATCTCCCCAGGATCCTGCCCTCGCCGATTGTGTATTCCTGTGCGCATTTGCCATGGAGGTGTGCCGGCAGGACCATGTTCCTTCCCGGCACAATAATACGATGGACAACAAACAAAGCAGGCAAGAGGTGGTCAGCAAGGGTGTGATGGGCCTCGTTGTGGGACTGGCGCTGATGGTGGCGGGAATCTGGGCGGGGCGCCAACTTCACATTGTATGGAATATATGGCCGTGTACGGATGGCGTCGTGGTGCGTGGAGCCGTGCAACAAGTCTTGGACGTTCCTTACACCAAGGGGGAAATGCCGATTCACAGCTATACCCCTAAAATTGAGTTCCGCTACACGGTGAGGGGCAGGGATTACACTACCGAAGCCCTCTCGGTTTACACCGCCAACACGTACGATCAGGCCGCTGCGAATCTGCTTCGGATGTACGCGCCGGGGACGCATCACCCGATTCGCTACGATCCCCGCGACCCGCGCGACATCCGCTTTGGCATTATCGATTTTGGCTCACTGGCGTTTTCATTCCTGCTCCTGATCGGTGGTGTCGTGCTTTCGGTGGTGGGATTAAAGGCGCTGGCCCTTGCGTACTCGCCACGCGTGGAGCTTGCAGCGCCGAAGGAGCAGGGGATCCCGGCCACGGTGCTGCCTTTCGCAGACCGCGCACGGCAGGAGCCTTCGGCAGTCACGCTGCACTGCCCCGCCTGCGGCAGGCCCGTCAAGGTGGCCGAGGACACCTGCCCCAACTGCCTGAAATCCCTGCGCGCCGCATAAGGACTGGGGGATTCATCAAGGCGCGGATGCGGCGGAAGCAGCGACAAGGCCTCAGCCTGTCTGCCCAGGGAGGAGTTTGCACGGCCAGGGCTGCGTGATTCAGCCCGGATTTCACCAATGAAAAGGCAGGGGATTGCGTTACCGCCGTTGGAGCAAATTCCCGGGCAGTGCGGGTGGGCTTAGCAGGGACGACTCCCCCCAGCCTTCCGGAATCGGTGTCCAATCGCGGGAGAAGAAATCGGTGGTGGTCAGGCTGATCAAGATGGCGAGCCAGAGGAGCGCCGACAGCAGCACCACGCGCATCAGGGTGGTGCTCCAGCGCAGGTGCATGAAGAAAAGAGCCACCAGCGTCGCCTTGCAGCAGGCGATGATGAGCGCCACGATGGTGTTCCATTCACCCAAGTCCACGAACGCCATGCCCGTGGTCAGTGCGGTCATCGCCAGGAGCGCGCCGAAAATGAAGAAGTAGGTTTTCTTCGGAACAACGTGACCCTGCATTCAGTATCGTCCTCCGATCAAATACAGAAGCGGAAAGAGAAAAATCCAGATGATGTCGACGAAATGCCAATAAAGGCCGGCGCTCTCCACCGCATTAAAGTGGTCAGGGCCGAAGCGGCCTTTCCAGGCCTGCACCAACAAGACGCTAAGAACACCCACGCCCACCACCATGTGCAGCGCGTGCACACCCGTCATCAGGAAGTAGAAGCAGAAAAACAATTCCATGGCTTTGGCATTGGGTCCGGCAAAGGTGAAATTCAGGCCGGGCGCCAAGCCTTCCAAATAATCGTGCCGCCATTCGAGCGTCAGCTTGATGATAACGAACGCCAGTCCCAACGCGATGGTCAGGATCAGGAACGTTACGAGAATATTCCTTTTTCCCATTTGCGCAGCCCGCACCGCCAGCGCCATGGTCAAGCTGCTGCAAATCAACACGGCGGTGTTGATGGCGCCGATGGTGACGTTCAGATGGTGGCTTCCCGCCTCGAAACCGGGCAGGTAAAGGTTGCGGTAGAGGGTGTAACCCGCGAAGAGCCCGCCGAAGAACATCACCTCGGTGGCAAGGAAAATCCACATACCGAGGCTGGCGGCTTCGTGCTGCTGCTCTAGGTCCTCGAATTGGTGCGCCAGCGGGCTCCTGGCGTGACTGTGAGTCAAATTAAATCTCCTTCGCTCCGTACGCGTAAGCTTCTTCCGTCACCACGGGCGTGTGCTCAAAGTTCTCGGTGGGAGGCGGCGAAGGCGTCTCCCACTCCAGGCCCTTGGCCCCCCAGGGATTCGGTCCCGCCACCGGCCCGTATCGCATCGACCAGATCAAGTAAACCAGGGGAATGGCATAGCCCACCGCCAGAACCGAGGCTCCTGCCGACGACATGACATTCAACACCTGGAACTCCGGCGGATAGATGGCGTACCGCCGCGGCATGCCAAGATATCCCAGCATGTATTGCGGGAAAAAGGTTAGGTTAAAACCGATAAAGATGATGGCTGCGGCCAGGCGCGCCCAGCCGTCGGGATAAAGCCGCCCGGTGATTTTGGGCCACCAGAAATGAATGCCGCCCAGATACCCCATCACCGCGCCGCCCACCATGATGTAATGAAAGTGTCCGACCACAAAGTAAGTGTCGTGGACGTGGGTATCCACGGCGAGCGTCGCCAGGAAAAGGCCCGTCAACCCGCCCATGGTAAACAGGCCAATAAAGCCCAGGGCGTAAAGCATCGGCGCCTGGTAGGAAATGGAACCCTTATAGAGGGTGGCTGTCCAGTTGAACACCTTGATGGCGGAAGGGATGGCCACCAAGAAGCTGAGCGCGGAGAAGATGATGCCGGCGTAAATCGATTGGCCGCTTACAAACATATGGTGCCCCCAGACGAGGAAGGAGACCACTGCAATGGCCACGCTGGAAAACGCAATAAAACTGTAACCGAAGATGCGCTTTTTGGCGAAGCAAGTTATCAATTCGCTGACCACGCCCATGGAGGGCAGAATCATGATGTATACGGCGGGATGCGAGTAAAACCAGAACAGGTGCTGGAAGAGAATCGGGTCGCCACCCACGGCGGGATCGAAAATGCCGACGTGAAAGAGGCGCTCCACAGCCACGAGCACCAGGGTGATGGCCACCACCGGGGTCCCCAGAATTTGGATGAGGCTGGTGGCATAAATCGCCCAAAGAAACAGCGGCATGCGGAACCAGGTCATGCCGGGCGCGCGCATCTTGTGGATCGTGACCACGAAATTCAGGCCGGTGAGAATCGAGGAGAACCCGGCCACGAACACTCCGAACGCTGCGGAAAGTACGTTGGAGTTGGTCGTGGTACTCAGCGGGGTGTAGAACGTCCATCCCGTGTCCACTCCGCCCCAGATCACGGCGTACAGCGTCAAGATTCCGCCTACCATGAAGATGTACCAACTCAGCAGGTTCAGCTTGGGAAAAGCCAGGTCACGGGCGCCGATCATCATGGGCACCAGAAAGTTTCCCAGTACCGCGGGGATGGAAGGAATCATGAAGAAGAACACCATGATAATGCCGTGCATACTGAAGAGCTTGTCGTAGGTGGCCGGCTCGAAGACCGCGCCATTGGGCTCAATAAGGTGAATCCGAATCAGCACCGCCGCGATGCCTCCCACCAGGAAGAAGAAGGTGATCGACGCCATGTAGAGAATCGCGATGCGCTTGTGGTCCGTCGTCAGCAGCCACGATTTGATGCCGTAACCGGCATTCAAATAGTGCACGCGAGTATCAAGATCCATCGCTGCCGTTGCCATTATTTCGATGCCTTCCCTTCTTGCGGGCTTAAAGACTTGATGTACGCGATCAATTGCAGCAACTGTTCCTCCGTAACCTGACCCTTGAAAGTGGGCATGATGGGCCGGTAGCCTTCCACGATTTTCGCGGAGGGATATAGAACCGATTCGCGGAGGTAAGCGTCATCCGCCACCACCGTCGTGCCGTCGCTTAGCTTTACCGGTTTGCCATAGATACCGTTCAGGGAGGGCCCCTTGCCGGTTCCGTGGCAAGTGATGCACGCCAGTTGGTCGTAAAGCTTGGCGCCCGACTGGGCCATGGTTCCGCCGCGAATGCCCCCGCTCAACCACTGCTCATATTCCGTGGGCTCCATCACGATCACCTCACCCCTCATCAGCGAGTGATTGGTGCCGCAATACTGGTCGCAAAATAGATGGAACGAACCGGTCTTGGTCGCCTGGAACCACAGCGTCGTGTACATTCCGGGCACCACATCCTTCTTGACGCGGAATGCCGGCACGGAAAAGTCGTGGATAACGTCCTCGGAGGTCATCGTCAGCTTGATGGGCCGGTTTACGGGGACGTGCAGCTCATTGATCTCCTCCACCCCTTCGGGATGCTGCAATTTCCACATCCACTGCTTGCCCACCACAAAGATTTCCGTGGCTGCGGTGGGCGGGCGTGAATTCTGGATGAACAGGCTGGTACCCCACAGAAATACGACAACAACCAATCCCAGCGGTATCAACGTCCAGGCAATTTCCAGAGGTATGCTCCCCTCGATCTGTACGGCCTGGTCCAGCTCCGAGCGGCGCCGATAGCGCAGCGCGAAGTAGAAGATAGCGAGAAAAATGATCGCCGTGAAAAAGATATCAATCGCGGTGAGGAAGTAGTAGAGATAATCCACTCCCTGGGCGATGGTGGACGCTTGGTCAGGCCTGATTTGGAAACCTTGCCACATTCTGTTCAGTCACCCTTGGCATTTGCGATTGGCGATTTTAGATTTTTGATTTTGGATTAGCAGGTTTAGCGCGGCCCTGTTCTCTAGGTCCGCGGCTCGTCCGCGATAGCAAGGAAAGGCCGCGGACCTACAGAACAGGTCCGCGCTACCCTTCTCCTTTATCAATCCAAAATCGCCAATCCACAACCCGCAATCGCAAATCAAAAATCGCAAATCACAAGTTCGCCCGCCGCCCGCCTCGCGTAAGGGCAATAACCAACGTTCCCATGCAGAGGAGGGTAATCACTCCGGCAATTCGTGGCAAACGCGAAACGATTATGCTGTACTTGCCTGTCGTCGGGTCGTACTGGCAGCAATAAAGCAGAACGGCATCGACGGGGTTTCCGATCTTCTCGTTGGAGGCCTCGACCAGCGCCAGGCGGATATCCCTCGACAGGTAAAGAATTCCGTAAAAATAGCGCGAAACCTTTCCCTGCGGTGTCAGCACAATAATTCCGGTGGCGTGCGCGAACTGTTTCGTTTCCGGAATGTAGTTGTAGTGAAATCCCACTGCCTGGGCAAGGGCGCGAATCGAGGGCTCATCGCCCACCAGGAAATGCCATCCTTGCTTCGAGCCGGGCCGCCCATACAGCCCCACATAGACGGCTTTCTTGCCCATAGCCATCTCCGGAGTTTCGGTGGGATCAATACTTACCGTCACCACTTCGTATTGTTCGCCGATGTTGAACTTCACGTCGCGCAGCGCGTTCAAAAGGCCGTTTTCCGCCATCGTGCACAACATCGGGCAAGTGTAATAAACCAGCGAAAGGATCACGGGCTTCTTGCCGAAATAAGAGCCTAAGGTTACGGACTGGCCGGTTTCATCGCGAAACCTCAAACCCAGCGGCACTTGGTTGTTCAAGCGCTGGTCTATTCCCACGCCGCGCAACTGCGGAGGCGTAATCGCAGCGTTGTCCTGCGCCGCCGCCCCCACTGCCAAGGTGAAGAGAAAAAGGCTGAGTCGGCCCGCCACTCCTATGCGGCGAAAGATATCCCGCAGACCAGTCGGCGCATTGAACCGCTGCGGCTCACACCTGACGGCGAATTGCATATTCACAGTTTCCCCTCAGCGCCCACATGAGTAGGCGTAGGCTGATGATTCGCCGGTAGAGCCGCAGGCCGGGGCGCTATCGCCTGGCCAACCTCCGCCGGGGAACTGGCACGAACCGGGTACCCTTTTTGCAGTAGCAGATCTATCGCGCGGTCAACGGGAATCCTTACAAAGCCGCCCTGAGAGTCCACCCACCCGTAACCCTGCAAAGTCTTTTCCTGGCCGTCGCGGTAGCTCTTCAAGTCGAGTGGCGCCGTGGTTTGCAGGCGCGGCTCGGGTGGCACTGTACGGGCGTCCTCAAAGGGTGAAGCTGGTGGCCCCAGGGGCTGGTGCCGGACAAAGAAGTGAAATACGGCGGCGCTTCCCAGCACACCCAACACGATCAATGCCACCACTCCCCCGGCAAAGGCAAACAGCCGACCCGCGCTCACATCGGAGTCTTCGTAGCCGCGCCCGGGATGTTCCGGTCCTTTAACAGGTTCAGACATGTAGCACGCTTTCCCTTGTTGCTTGCCACTGACCACTCGCCACTAACACTCCCTTTACGGGTTCATGCATGTTGCAATAATTCCTTCAGGCGCGGATCGTTAAGCGGCAGCAACGGCCGTCCCTTCAATTGCGATGTGAACCGCCACAGCCACAATCCGCCCATCCCGAGAATCGCCAGCCAATCCGTCAGATGGAATTCCGGTCCCGCGTGCTCATAAGCCGGCACCGTTAGCCAAAAGATATCCACCAGGCTCATGACAATCAGGCCCGCGGCCAACCAACGCAGAATCTCCGCGCGGCGTTTTGCAAAACGTGTGAGGAGCAGCAGGAAGGGCACCGCGAAGTGGAAAATGATCAATATCAATGCCACGGCGGTCCAACCTCCCCGCGCGCGCGTCATGTACCAGGGGATTTCTTCCCGCAGGTTTCCACCCCAGATAATTAAGAACTGCGAAAAGGAAAGGTACGCCCACAGCATGGTGAAGGTCAGAAGCAGATTGCCGTAGTCGTTCAGCAAATGGGGCTTGACCAGGCCGGAAAGCGATTTCTCCTTGGAGAGGAAAATCACGGTTACGGTCAGCATCGACATCGCCGCCAATGCCTGGCTCACCATGAAAATCATGCCGTAGATGGTGGAAGTCCAATGCGGTTCAAGCGACATCACCCAATCGATGGAAGCAAAGGTGACGGTCAATCCATAGATCACCAGGCCGGGTCCGCACAGGCTCTGTATACGGTTGGTCAGCTCCGCGTCGCCCGTCTCATCCTGCTGCCGCGACCACTTGTTCAGGAGGTAGGTGAGCAAGAGCCATGCGGAAAAGTAAATCACCGTTCGCAAAACGAAAAATGGCACATTCAGATAGAAATGCTTGTACTGCAGCAAGGCATCGGCCTGAACTTTACTGGGATCAGCCCAATTATAAAGTACCGGCAGTCGGAAGAGAATGGGTAGCACCAGCACCGCCATAAGGAAGAAGGTCTTCGTCCCCGATTCGAGCGGGCGGCGCAGGGGGAATCCCCATGTGCCCCCGATCAGATAATGAAGCATCAAGATGGCGGTACAACCCAACGGCAACCCAATCCAGAAGACGAAGGCCAGAAGGTACGAACGGAAAAACTGTGTGGGGTCGCGAAAACCCAGGGCCGCGCAAAGCACCAGCGCCGCCAATCCTCCCGCCAGCGCGGGCTTTTCCAGGCGTTCGATTCCAGGTATGGAGGTTTCAGCCGTGTTCATTTTGCTCCACTTGTCAGTTGCTGCCGCTGTTCTGGCGGCATGTCATCGAGCGTGGCGTGCTGGCTCAGTTGCAGGGCGCGGATGTACGCCACGATCGCCCAGCGATCTTCCGGCGGGACTCTGCCCGCATAGCTATACATGGCGCCGTAACCCTCCGTCATAACCTCGAAGAAATGTCCAGCCGGCGCCTGGCGCAGGCGGTCAATGTGGTAAGAGGGCGGAGGCGGAAATCCGCGCTGCACGATCATCCCCTTGCCGCTACCCGTATAATCGTGGCACGGCGAACAATAGATGTTGAACCGGGCGCGCCCGCGCTCCAGCACTTGCCGCGTGACCGGAAAGGGAAACTGGTCAGCCACCGCACCGTTCACCCGGCCCGTGTAGAGCAGCTCGTCAGTGCGCATCTGTCCACGCGCCACGGTGTCAGGAATCTCGGGGCGGTCGGCGCGTCCGTCTTGGAAAAACTTGCTGCCATCGTCGGGCTTCAGCCTCGGCTGCACGTGCATGTCTACGCGGCAACCCCAAGCGCACACCGCGGCCAGAGCCACAAGCGCCCAATGCGCACCCACCTGACGGGTTCGATTTTTCCGACCTCTAAACCTCAATATCCGATACCTCACGGGGCTTCAAGCTTTGTAAGAACTCGCGCGTCTTCTGTGCGTCGAATTTCGCATCTCGCGCCTTAATGCAGAGGAAGAATTTATTGCGCGTGGCCAACTCGAAGCGCGGCGCGTTAAACACCGGGTGGTACGGCGTCGGCAACCCGTTCAGCGCCAACATCCCAAAGACCGTTGCCAGCCCCGCGCACAGGATGGTCAACTCAAAGGTGATGGGGATGAAAGACGGCCAACTGTTGTACGGCTTTCCGCCAATATTCAGTGGATAACCAATCACATTAGGCCACCATTGGAGAAAGAACCCGCCGGAGCAGCCAATCAACCCGCCGATCAAACAGATCAGGGGCACACGTGTTTTGTGAAAGCCAATGGCCTCCGCCAACCCTTCCACCGGGAAGGGAGTAAAAGCGTCCATCTGGCGGTAGCCCTCCGCGTAGGTGCTCTGGGCGGCGCTCAGCAGATCGTCCACCGTGTTGAATTCGGCGATTAAGCCGTAGAGCGGATGTCTTTTCATCGGTGCATGATGGAGGGGCGATCCCTCTATCTTCCCTACCCCTCTTTCTCCTTCAAATCATGCGCCAGCCCGCGCATCTCAAAGATCGAGATCATGGGCAGATAGCGGATGAACAGCAAGAACAGCGTGAAAAACAATCCGATTGAACCAAAAAACGTCATCCAATCCCAGCGGGTCGGGTAATACATCCCCCACGACGAGGGCAGATAATCCCGGTGCAGGCTGGTCACCACAATGATGAAGCGCTCGAGCCACATGCCCGTCTGGACGACCAAGGAGATGACAAACAGCGCGGCCGCGTTCCGCCGAATTTTGGAGGACCACAAGGTGCCGAGCGGAATCACGATATTGCAGAGGATCAGGATCCAATAAACGCGAGCGTATGGGCCGGTCATCCGGTTCATCATCATGTAACGGTCGTATGTATTCCCGCTGTAAAACGCCATGAAGGTTTCCATCATGTAGCCGTAAGCCACGATCAGGCCGGTGGCCATCAGGATCTTCGCCATGTTGTCGAGGTGGCGGACCGTAACGAAGTCCTCCAAGCCGTAAAACTTGCGCAGCGGGATGGCCAGGGTCAAAACCATGGCGAAGCCGGAATAGATGGCGCCGGCCACGAAGTAAGGTGGAAATATCGTGCTGTGCCACCCCGGAACGATCGCCACGGTGAAGTCGAAACTCACCACCGTGTGCACGGAAATCACCAGGGGCGTGGCGAGTCCCGCGAGCAGCAAGTAAGCCATTTCATAGCGATGCCAGTGCATCGCCGACCCGCGCCAACCCATAGCCAGGAACCCGTAAACCTTGCGTGGCAGGCGGTCCTTGGTGCGATCGCGCAGCGTGGCCAGATCGGGGATCAAGCCTACAAACCAGAACAGCAGCGAAATGGTGGCGTAGGTTGAAACCGCAAAGACGTCCCACACCAACGGGCTGCGGAACTGCGGCCAAGTTCCCATGGTGTCAGGGTAGGGAAACAACCAGAAGAACAACCACGGCCGGCCCATGTGCAGCAGAGGAAACATACCGGCGCAAGCCACGGCAAAAAGCGTCATGGCCTCGGCGAAACGATTGATGGATTGCCGCCAGGCCTGGCGCATCAACAATAAGAAAGCAGAGATCAGCGTGCCCGCGTGCCCGATTCCGACCCACCATACAAAGTTGACGATGGCGAATGCCCAGCCGACGGGGATATTGATTCCCCAAATCCCCACGCCAACCATCAGCAGGTAGCCAATGGCCACATTCAAAATCATGAAGAGGGTAAAGGCGAGGGCAAACCCAAACCACCACCCCCGCTTGGTCTTTTGCAGGAGGACGATAGAGCTGATCTTGTCGGTAATCGAGGCGTAGGTGTGCCCCGGGGCGAGAACCGGAGCGCTCGCATTTACCGCCGGCGCGTTTTCCAATCCGTCCGAACCCACTACTTACTCCTTGATCTCCGGGTTGGGATTCCGTAGCTTGGCCAGATACGTGGTGCGCGGCCGCGTGTTCAATTCCGTCAAGAGTCCGTAATTCCGCGTTTGCGCCTTCAGCTTCGCCACGCGGCTGTTCGAGTCGTTGATGTTGCCGAATACAATCGCCTGGGCCGGGCAGGTCTGCTGGCACGCGGTCAGGATTTCTCCGTCCTTCAACTCACGGTCTTCCTTCTCCGCCGCGATTTTGACCCTGTTGATACGCTGGATGCAGTAAGTGCACTTTTCCATCACGCCCCGGCTGCGCACGGTCACATCCGGGTTGCGCAGCGGCTCCAGGCTGGGCGTGGTCCAGTCGGAGAAGAGTTCGAAATTGAAGCGCCGGACTTTATAAGGACAATTGTTGGAACAGTAGCGCGTGCCGACGCAGCGGTTGTAAATCATCTCGTTCAGCCCCTCGGGGCTGTGCACAGTGGCTCCCACCGGGCAAACGTATTCGCACGGCGCGTTCTCGCAATGCATGCAAGGGACTGCCTGGTTGTAAACCTGGGGGTTCGCCAGGCCTCCCTGGAAGTATGTGTCCACGCGAATCCAGTGCATTTCCCGGCCGCGCGAGACCTGGTCTTTTCCCACCACCGGAATATTGTTCTCCGACTGGCACGCCACCACACAGGCATTACATCCAATACAACTATTTAAGTCGATGGACATGCCCCAGGAGTTTCCGTTGTACGGGTACGCGGGATAAATGGAAGGCCCGTTTTCCTCGTCTTCCTCGCGGCCCAAGGTGGGGTCCTGGCGGAATTCCTCCAGTGTCGCGCCGCGCACCAGCTTGCGTTGTAGAGCTGCCACGCTCTCCTCTTCGCGCTCTTCGCCTTCCTTGCCCATGATGTGGTGATGCTGCGTGGTGACAAGCTGGTAAGTCTTCCCCGTTTTCTGGACCTCGGCGCTGCCAATCCAGGTGTTCTCCGTAGTCGACAGCAGGTAGGCGTTGAAGCCCCGGCCGTTGCCCACGTGGCCGGCCTTGCGCCGTCCATAGCCGAAATGCAGCGTAAGGGAATCATCAGCGTGGCCCGGCGTAATCCAGATAGGCGCATCGACGGCTTGCCCGTGCCCGCTCAATTTCACCACATCGCCGTTGGTCACACCCAACTTCCGGGCGCTCGCGGGGCTGACCAGCGCGGCGTTGTCCCAAGTCAACTTGGTGAGAGGCTTGGGCACTTCCTGCAACCAGCCATTGTTGGAGAAACTGCCGTCGCCAATCGAGGGGTCAGGGCGCAATACGATTTCGATCCCGGCTGGGTTCGCCGTACCGGTTATTGCCGCCGCGGCGGCAAGCGACGGGCTGGGCTTGGCCGGCTTGGGACCGAAGGCCGAATCCGCGATCACACCGTTATTCAGCGAGGTTTGCCAGAACTGTTCGAAATCGGCTCCCGGCCGCTGCCGCTGCCAATAGCCGCGGACAACCTCATGCCCGGTCGTCCCCGGTTGCCCTGCCAGCACCGCCAGGATTTCATACGCCGACTTGCCGTCGTACAACGGCGCAATAAGCGGCTGGATAATACTAAGAGATCCGTCGTAGGCGCGCGCATCCCCCCATGCTTCCAGGAAGTGAGCCTCCGGAATGTGCCAATGGCAGAGTTCGGCGGTTTCGTCCTCGTAAAGGCTGAGGTGAATTCGCATTCTTACCTTGAGAAGGTTGGCGCCGAAATGCAAATCCGCAGGGGAGTTGTAGACCGGATTCACCCCCAGCATGAGGAGCGTGTCAACCTGTCCCCCCTGCATGTCGGCCACCAACTCCTTGAGCGACGTCAAGGCGTTCACTGGGTTTGCTTCCACCGGGCCGGTATAGTCCATGGTCTTGCCCACGTTGCCCAAGGCGTCGTTCATGGCGTGGGCCAAGGCGTGGACGGCGGGCGGCTGCTGCTCGCCGGCAATCACGATGCACGCGCCGCGATGCTTTTCCAGGTCGCGAACGAGAGCGGGGATCCACGCGGCCGGGACGTGGGCGGGGGCGGCATTTCCACTTTTGACTCCCAACCCGTCCGCCAAGGCGCGGGCAAAGGCCTCCACGTCGCCCGCGCGTAGCGGCAGGCGGTGATCCGCCATCGCTCCCGTGACGGTCGGGGTGCTTTCCACCACGTAGAGGCGGTTCATCGTGGACTCGGGGCCGGTGACGCGCCGCTTGTCCGCGAAATCGTGCGCATACCGGACCGCACCCGGTCCGGCGCTGAGGAAATCCGCGTCCAGTGAGACGATCACATCTGCCCGATCGAAGTGGTAAACGGTGTTAACGTACTCGCCGAAGGCCAGCTTGGCGCCTTCGCGGACCGAGTCGCGGCTGCACGGCTCATACTGATGCCACTTCGCCCCCGGGAACTGAGCCAGCACTGAGCTGATTTGGTCCGCCAGCGAGGGAGAAGTCACCATGCCCGTCAGAATGCGCAGCCCCGCACCCCTGCGGGTGAGGAGTTCGGCGCGATTCTGGTCCATCGAGGTGAGGAATGTGCTCCAGTCCCCAATGCGGCCACGGTATATCGCCACTTGGGCGCGATCCGGATCGTAAAGGGTCAGCACGGAAGCTTGCGCCGTCACATTGGCGGCTCCCAGGCTGGCGGGGTGGCTGGGATTTCCTTCCACCTTTGTCGGCCTGCCCATGTGGCTTTCCACCAGCAAACCGGTGGCATATCCCGCCAAGGGCATGGCGGTGGCATAGAAGAGGGGTTTGCCGGGGACAAAATCCTCCGGCTGCTGCTGCGCGTAGGGAACGATTTTTTCGGTGGGCAGCTTGGTGCAGCCCGTCAGGCCCGCCAGGGCCGCGGACGCCGCCATCAGCTTCAGTGCGCTGCGGCGGCTGACGCCCTTCGCCTCCGCGCGCGGGTCGTGCGGGAACTCGCACTCCAGGAAGTCGCGATACTCCGGCGTCCCCGCCAATTCATCCAGGCCGCGCCAGACGCGCTTTTCCTGCGATTGTTCCAGCTTCGCCTGGATTTGCACGAGGTCGAGGGCGTTCCCGCTTTTGGGATTACGGATCATAATGAAAAACTCGCAGCCTACAGCTAACAGCTTACAGCCGACAGCTAACAGTTGTGGGGCCGGGCTTTAGCCCGGCAGGTGCCGGCCTAAAGGCCGGCGCTACAAACAAACGCATTTTACGAACGCTACAGCCCGCAGTTACTGTGAGCTGTCGGCTGTGAGCTGTCAGCCCCCCTAACGGTGACACGTATAGCAATCCGTTATTTGTTTCGGCTCCTTGATTTTGTATTCCTTCACCAGTTGCCGGCCCAAAGCAAGCTGGTCGGGCGGTTCCACGTAGTCAGCTTTGAAAACGTCTTCGCGGCGGCGCACGTGGCGCTCCGGGTGGTTATGGCAATCGATGCACCAGCGCATGTAGAGCGTATTGGCGCGATAGGTCAGAGGCATCTCGCCAATCGGGCCGTGGCAGGTGGTGCAGCCTATCCCTTTGCTCACATGAATGCTGTGGTCGAAGTAGACAAAATCCGGTACGGCGTTGACGCGGGTCCATTCCAGCGACTTGTCCGTGGCGTAACTTGTTCGCACCGGCTCCAGCATGGAACTGTTCAGCCACAATTTAGAGTGGCAACTCATGCAGATTTGCGTAGTGGGAACACCCGCGTAGGAAGATTTCTCCACCGACGTGTGGCAGTAACGGCAATCGATGCCATCGTCCGTAACGTGATGCTTGTGGCTGAAGGGAACCGGTTGCTGCCGGGCCTCATTAACATCGGTATAGTAGGCAGATTGGTTGACGGCAAAAATGAGATACCCCAGCCCTCCCAGGATGAAGACCGCGCCGTAGATCGTCACCTTGGAGATCGTGTTTGTGCTGCGATGGAAGATTTGCGCCATCGAACGATATTGCCTTACGCCCCGTTACGAAATCTCACCCCGGCCCCTGTCATTGCGCCGGTCCCGCTTGCTACGGGATCTCACTACCCCGAAAATGCGATTTCAGATGTTTTCAGCCCTGCATCATTTCCCCAGGCAGTCGATCTAACCCAGGGTCGTGCCGTACTTTACACCCGTCTCTTACCGACCACCCCGTCGCGGCAGTTCACCGGACTATGCACGCCTGAAGCCCCTGGGAACGAACAGTGGGGAGTGGAAGAGATCTGAACCTTTGGCATCACCAGCCGAAGGAATATTTTTGCCCAAGGCAATATTCTGGGACCTATGCACGAAGGGGGTCCTAGAGATTTCTGGTTCATCACCATCTTCACCTTGCATAGAATGTGCCCCAGAAGTAACGGATTATATTTTGCGCGGGATTTGTTTGTCAAAAGAAAATCGCGAGACCACTGTTGACGCGGCTCGCAGCACCTCGCAATCTGATGCACGTCAACTTTGTCTCGCAATGCGATGTTTTTTGATCACGCCATCTGGCACCTGACCTCAATACTGTTCACATAAGAGGTTGGAGGAAAATATTCATCCATCTGTTCCCGAGAGGCCTCCTCACCCCCGCTACTTGCAAGCGGTAATGAATCGCAGCGTTTTCATGGGAAGCATGGCGGCAGGAGTGACAGCGGCTCAGATCTTGAAGATGACTCCCCCTAAGTTGCCGCGTTCTCGGCTAACCGCCGCTGCCGATCCCAGAATCGTCCCGGTCGGGATAAAACACACCCTCTGACGACGTACGGTTGCGAAGAAAAGGGTCTAACAATATACTCGGCCCCTCGGAGTGGATTCAATTTCGCAAATGGAGGTCTCGGCCCATGGGGAAAATATCACGAAGGACACTGCTTAGCGTCTCGTCTGGTTTCGTGGGAGCCGCAGCGGCGGCTTCTGCGCAGCCCCGGGAACCCGCGCGCACGGAGGATTTGCCTGCCGCGCCTTCCGCCCCGGACGATCTACCGGAGGTGCACCGGAAGAAGAAACTCAAAGTGGTCTTTGTGGGAGCACATACGGACGATTGGACAGACTGCGGTGGAACCCTCGCCCGCTACACCGCCCTGGGACACGAAGTGCTTATCATTTCTTGCACCCCCGGCGACTCGGTCTCGATGGCGGATGTGGCCCATATGCCCCTGGATGACCTCGCCACCGCGAGGCGCAACCAAGCCGCCAAAGGAGCGGAGATGATTGGGGCGCGTATTGTGTTCTTGAAAGAGAAGGATCTGTGGATGCGGGTTGATCCCACCACCTACCAGGATTTCAATAAGCTTTTGATGGCGGAGAAGCCAGACGTGGTATTCGCATTGTGGTTGCTGGAGTTTCATCCCGATCACCGGGCGGC
>Ga0182030_10014342_pt1 | contig 15655 bp, 4 predicted proteins | sample 812S3MmetaG_FD_121299 | JGI IMG/M metagenome (GOLD analysis project Ga0182030, IMG submission 121299) | Permafrost microbial communities from Stordalen Mire, Sweden - 812S3M metaG (Illumina Assembly) | ecosystem: Environmental > Terrestrial > Soil > Wetlands > Permafrost | place: Sweden...
AATTTCCACCTGGTCTTTCCGATACCACCGCCGGTGTTGCCACCCCAACCTGACGAGACCATCGTCGGTGGCACCACGGTCACGATAAACAACGCCGCGTTGAGCGGCACGCCGGTCTTGGTTTATTCGCTGGTCAATCCGCCGCCCTGGGCCAGCATCAATGCCGCCAGCGGCCTGATTACCTTGGCACCGACCGTCGGCGAGGCTCCCACCAACGCCGTGATCACCACGATTGTCGGTGACGGCAACGTGCCGCAACTCTTCGCAACCAACAGTTTCCTTGCGGTGGTGGTCATCACCAACGGCCTGCCGGCCTTCCCCGGCGCGGAAGGCGCGGGCGGCTTTGCCATCGGCGGCCGCGGCGGTGACGTGTATCACGTCGTCAACCTGCACGATTCCGGCCCGGGCAGTCTGCGTTATGGTGTCCAGACGGCCACCGGCAGCCGGACGATCGTCTTCGACGTTTCGGGCACCATCAACCTGTTTTCGAACCTCAAGATCAACAAGCCGTATCTCACCGTTGCCGGCCAGACCGCGCCGGGCGACGGCATTGCCATCATGGGCCTGCTGACCTCGGTGCAAAACACCCACGATGACCAGGTCCGTTTCCTGCGCTGCCGGCCGGGCGACATCAACAGTCCCTATTTCCAGGACGATTCATTTCATTTTGTCTACGTGACGAACTCGATTGCGGACCATATTTCCGCGTCGTGGAGCATTGACGAGGTCCTGTCCACCACCCTTTCGACCAACATCTCGGTGCAATGGTCCATGATCGCCGAGCCGCTCAACCATTCCGCGCATTTGCAGGACAGCGGCGCTCCCGGCTACCAGGCGCACGGCTATGGTTCGCTGCTCCGTTACGGCTACGGCGCGGTAAGCTATCATCACAATCTTTACGTGGACAACTACAGCCGCAACCCGCGCCCAGGCGACAACCTCCGGCTGGATTTCATCAACAACGTGGTTTTCAACTGGGGCATTCTGGCCGGTTACAACGAGGACGACGCGGCCTTCAATCCGCAGGGGTACACCAATTTCCTCGACTCCATCGGCAATTATTTCATCGCCGGCAGCAACACCACGGCCAATCCCAGCATTGCCTTCCAATCCGGCGTGCCCGATCCCACGTTCACCCAGATTTTCCAATCCGGAAACTTCATTGACAGCAATCCCTCCGGCACGCTCAACGGCGTCAACACCGGTTGGAGCATGTTCGGCGGCTTGTCCACGCAGTTGGGAAGCCAGCTCGTGCTGCCTGAAATCCCGGTCACCATCACCAACGCCCAGCAGGCATACGAACAGGTGCTGGATTTTGCGGGTGCCTCGGTCGCGGGTGCCTCGGCCATCGGCACTTCGCTGATGCGCGACACGGTGGATACGAACGCCGTCACCGGCGTCCGCTATAAGAGCGGCCAGATCATTGACTTCATCAGCGCGAACAGTTTCCAGGGCGTTTACCTCGAGACCAACTTCGGGGTGACTTACTCCGGCTATACGGGTGCGGCCTCGTATTGGGTTTCCCAGGGGCTGACCAACTTTGTCGGCGCCAACCCCTGGCCGGCGCTCAAGTCCGCGCCGCTGCCGCTGGACACCGACCAGGACGGCATGCCCGATTATTGGGAAATCACCCTGGCCATGGTGGGTGGCTACCCCGCCATGAATCCGTCCGTGCCGAACAACGACCACGGCAACCCGGACGGTTACACGGACCTGGAACATTATATCAACTGGCTGGCGGCTCCGCATGCCATCACCGTCACGAACACGCCGGTGGACGTGAACCTGTATGCCGTCGCCGGCGGGAGCGGGAATCTGGCCTTCAGCGTGGCCAACGGCACGAATGGCACGGTGATCCTGACCAACGACTACATCGGCCACGCCATCTTTACGCCGTCGAATAATTATTTCGGTTTCGCCTCCTTCGGGTTCAACGTCACGAACAACGATACGGGCGTCACGGTTGGGCCGGAGACGGTCAGCGTCATCGTCAGCGCGGTCACCATTGCGACCAACAACGGCCCGCTGGTGATCATCACGCTCACCAACAAGATTCCGTACTTCGAGACCAACTCCGTCGGCACGAACGGTCTGGATTATTATCGGTTCTTTGTCACGCCTGCCGCGGCCGGCGTGCGGTTCGACGTGACGAACATGAGCAGCGACGTCAACCTGTATGCGCGTTTTGGCGTGCTGCCGTCCACCAGCAGTTTTGATTACAGCAGTGCGAATGTCGGCCTCACACCCGAGTCAATCACTGTTCTGCCTTCGTCCCTGCCGGTGCCGTTGACCAGCGGCTGGTGGTATCTCGCCGTCTCGACCGTGGCCGGTCCCCCGGCCACTTACACGATCCTGGCCACCGAGCTGGATTATCCCGCGCCGTATGTGTTCACGGAACCCGCCACCTCGGTATCGGGAACCAACGCCCGGCTGAACGGCATGGTCACACCCAATGGCCTGCCCACGACCGCCTGGTTTCAATGGGGCACCACGACCAATTATGCGAGCTTCACGCCGCCGATCAATGTCGGCAGCTCCACCAATGTGGTTTACACGACCAACTGGATCAGCGGCCTGGTGACGAACGTGCCGTATCACTTCCGGCTGGTGGCGAGCAATGCCACCGGGGTGGTTTACGGTTTCGACCAGATTCTGGATGAAGCCAATGTGGTGGCCTGGGGTGCCGACTTTGTGGGGCAGGGCAACGTGCCGCCGGGTTTGAGCAATGTGGTGGCCATCGCCGGCGCCTACGATCACAGCCTGGCGCTGAAACAGAACAGCACGGCCGCGGCCTGGGGCGACAATACGTTTGGTCAGGCGACGGTGCCGAGTGGGTTGAACAATCTCGTGGCCGTGGCCGGGGGCGAATATTACAGCATGGCCTTGAACAATAACGGAACCGTGGCCGCGTGGGGCGCGGACATTTTCCCCGGCCAGACCAATGTGCCGGCCGGATTGAATAATGTCGTGACGATTGCCGGCGGGACTTATTCCAGCCTGGCCTTGCAAAGCAACGGCGTCGTGGTGGCCTGGGGCGCCAACTTCTCCGGCCAGACGAATGTGCCGGCCGGCTTGGGCAACGTGGTGGCCATCGCGGGCGGAAGCCTGCACAGCCTGGCGTTGAAAAATGATGGGACCGTGGTGGCCTGGGGTGACAATGGTTACGGGCAGACGAACGTGCCGGTGAGCGTGACCAACGTGGTGGGGATTGCAGCCGGGAGTTTGCACAGCCTGGCGTTGAGATATGATGGCACCGTGGTGGCCTGGGGCGCCAATTTTTCCGGCCAGACCAACGTGCCGGCCGGCTTGAGCAACGTGGTGGCGATCGCCGCCGGCGGCTTCCACAGCCTGGCCTTGAAAAACGACGGCAGCGTGGTGGCCTGGGGTGACTCCTCCGCCGGCCAGACCAATGTGCCGGCGGGCTTGAGCAACGTGGTGGCCATCGCCGGCGGTAACCTGCACAGCCTGGCGTTGACCTCCTTCTACAATGTCAATCCGACCAATCCCATCGTGTTCGGCGTCGTGGGCGGGGTGCCGCAGACGGAAACGGTCGGTGCCGGCGGCACGCTTTATTACCAGGTCAATGTGCCGACGAATGCGGATTTCGCCACCAATATTCTATCCGCCATGAACCCGAACCAGCCGTTGAACCTCTGGTTCTCCACCAATGCGCCGCCGGCCATCACCACGTTGTTGCTCGCCGACGTCACGAATAACAATGCCATCTCGATTTTGAGCACCAACAGCTCGCCCACGAACATCGTGCCCGGCGCGACCTATTATCTCGGCGTGCAAAACACCAACAGCTTTTCAGTGACGTTTAACATTGAAGTGGATTTCCATTTGCTGGCCCCGCCGCCGGCCCCGCCGATCCTCATTTCCAGCATCACGGCCACCAACATCGGCGGCAAGTTCGGCTTCCTGCTGACGTGGTTCGCGCCGAGCAACGACCTGTTCCAGGTGCAATGGACGGGCAGCTTCACGCCCACCGTCTGGGGTACATTCACCGTTCCTCCGTTCATCAGCTACAACACGAACTTCCCGGCCAACGTGACGAACGCGCAGTTTAACTTCTTCGACGACGGTTCGCAAACCGGCGGAACCCTTGGCCTGATGCGTTTCTATCGCCTGCTGCTTTATTTGCAGGCGACCAACACGCTGACGCTGCCGGTGCAGGCCAATTTCACCATCAATGTTGCGGCCACGGTCGTTGTCACCAACACGGCGGTGGATTCCCGGACCAATGCCTTGCTGGCCTACTATCTTACCAATTCGCCCGCCGGCGCCACCATCAGCAGCAACGGTGTCATCACCTGGACCGCTGCGACCCCCGGTCTCGCCGCCCGGTTCAACACGGTTGTCACAGACGACAGCGTGCCACCCTTGACGGCGACCAACACCTTCACGATTTTCGTTGCGCCGTTGCCGTCCATCACGAATGTCACGGTGACTGCCACGAACGTGCTGTTGCAATGGTCCGCGCCGACGAACGATCAATTTCAGGTGGAGTGGACCACCAATCTCGCGCCGCCAAGCTGGACCTTTTTCCCGAACAATATAACTCCGTATATCATCACTTCCACCAACGGATTGTTCTCATTTACAGACACCAATGCGCCGCTGGTGATGGTGTTCTACCGTCTGCTGTTGTTGCCGTAAATATTCCGGCCAACAACTCCGGCTTTGCTTTCGCCGGGATCTGGAATATGCTTGCCGGTTGATGCGAACGGGAAATTCGCGGCTATGAGCAAGGAATTCATCAAGATCGGCGGAGCGCGTGAGCACAATCTCAAAAACCTCACGCTGAACATCCCCCGCGACAAGCTGGTGGTCATCACCGGCCTGAGCGGCAGCGGCAAATCGTCGCTCGCCTTCGACACCATCTATGCCGAGGGCCAGCGCAAATACGTCGAAAGCCTCTCCGCCTATGCCCGGCAGTTTCTCGACCAGATGCAGAAACCGGAGGTGGACTTCATCGAGGGCCTTTCGCCCGCCATTGCCATCGAGCAGCGCAGTTCCGGCAGCAGCCCCCGCTCGATCATCGCCACCACCACGGAGATTTACGATTACCTCCGCCTGCTCTACGCGCACATCGGCAAACCGCATTGCCCGGACACCGGCGTGCCCATCGTCTCGCAGACCACCAGCGACATCGTGGACAAAATCCTCGCGCTGCCGCCCAAAAGTCGCGTGATGCTGCTCGCGCCGGTCATCCGCCGGCAGAAAGGCGAGTTCCGTGATGTCATCGAACGCCTCGCGCGTGAGGGATTCGTCCGTGCCCGGGTGGACGGCGCATTTGTCGAGCTGGCCGCCGACACGCGCGTCAAACTCGACAAGAAGAAATTTCACAACATCGAGGCGGTCGTGGACCGCCTGGTGATTGACAGCAAAATCCGCGTGCGGCTCGGCGATTCGGTCGAAACCGCGCTGCGCTGGGGCGAAGGCGTGATGTTCGCGCTGCACCAGTTGCCGGAAGAGTCCAAGGTCCAAAGTTCGAAGTCCAAAGTCATCGAACCGGCTGCTAATCCGCAGCCCGCAGTCCGCGGTCCGCAACCGGATGTTTGGATTGAAACGTTGCACTCGAACAAAATGTGTTCGCCGGCCACGGGCAAAAGCTACGATCCGCCCACGCCAAAACATTTTTCCTTCAACGCGCCGGCGGGCGCCTGTCCGGTCTGCCACGGCCTCGGCCAGAAGATGATTTTTGACGAAAGCCTGGTGGTGCCCGATCCGGAGAAGTCGCTGGAGGACGGGGCGATCCAACCGTGGCGGCGGGCCGGCAAGCGGATGAACATTTATTACAAGGCCATGCTCCGGTCGGTCGTGGCGCATTTCGGCGTCAGCCTGGAGACGCCTTACAAGAATTTGCCGGAGGATTTCAAGAAGGTCCTGTTGCACGGTTCCGGCGAGGACGACATCGGATTTCATTTCTGGCGCGGGGGCAAGATGAACACCATTGACCGCCCGTTCGAGGGCGTGCTGCCGAACCTGGAGCGGCTGTACACCGAGAGCGAAAGCGAGTTTGTCCGCAACCGCATCAAACCCTACATGAGCCCGCAGTTCTGCGATGTGTGCAAGGGCCGGCGGCTCAAACCGGAAATTCTGGCGGTGACGCTGGGTGGTGAAGAATTTGGAACACAGTTCAAAATTAAAAATTCAAAATTAAAAATTCCGGGATTGTCCATCATGGACGTCTGCGCGTTGTCGGTGGAAAAGGCGGACGAATTCTTCGCCGGGCTGAAGCTCACGGAATTCGAGGAGAAAATCGCGCATGAGGTCGTCAAGGAAATCCGCGCCCGGCTCGGCTTTTTGAAAAACGTCGGCCTCGGCTACCTCACGCTGAACCGCGAGAGCAGCACGCTGAGCGGCGGCGAGGCGCAGCGCATCCGGCTGGCCACGCAGATCGGCGCGGGGCTGGTCGGCGTGCTGTACATCCTGGACGAACCCAGCATCGGCCTGCACCAGCGCGACAACGACCGCCTGCTGGCCACGCTCAAAGGCCTGCGCGATCTCGGCAACACAGTGCTGGTGGTCGAGCATGACGCGGACACCATCTGCAACGCGGATTATGTGGTGGACCTCGGCCCGGGCGCGGGCGTTCACGGCGGCGAACTCGTGGCAGCGGGCACCCTGCCGGAATTGTTGAAGAGCCCGAACTCGCTCACGGCGCAGTATCTGCGCGGCGAACTGGCCATCCCCATCCCCAAAAAGCGCCTGGTGCCGGGGAAGGAGCACAACTGGCTGGAAGTCCTCGGCGCGCGGGAAAACAACCTGCAGAACATTGACGCGCGCATTCCGCTCGGCACGTTCACGTGCGTCACCGGCGTGAGCGGCTCCGGCAAGAGCACGCTGGTGGACGACATTTTGCGCCGCGCGCTGTTCCGCAAATTTTACGGCTCCAAGGAATCGCCGGGCGAACACCGGGCGTTGAAGGGTTTTGAGGTGATTGACAAGGTCGTTGTGATTGATCAGGCGCCGATCGGCCGCACGCCGCGTTCGAACCCGGCGACGTACACCGGCATGTTCAACCACATCCGCGATCTGTTTGCCCGGCTGCCGGCGGCAAAGGTTCGCGGCTACGCCCCGGGCCGGTTCAGCTTCAACGTCAAGGGCGGCCGTTGCGAAAAGTGCGAGGGCGACGGCCTGCTGAAGATTGAAATGAACTTCCTGCCGCCGGTTTACGTCACGTGCGAGGTGTGCGGCGGGCGGCGTTACAACCGCGAGACGCTGGAAATCACCTACAAAGGCAAAAACATCGCCGAGGTGCTTGCCATGACCGTGGACGAGGCGGTGACCTTTTTCCGCGCCGTGCCGAAAATTTACGACCCGCTGTTGACGCTCGCCGAGGTCGGTCTCGGTTACATCGGGCTGGGGCAGGCGGCGACGACGCTGAGCGGCGGCGAGGCGCAGCGCGTGAAGCTGGCGGCCGAACTGAGCCGCAAGGCGACCGGGCGCACGTTTTACATCCTGGATGAGCCGACGACCGGCCTGCATTTCCACGACGTGGCGAAGCTTCTCGAAGTCCTATTCAAGCTGCGCAACACGGGCAACACGCTGCTGGTGATCGAGCACAACCTCGACGTGATCAAGACGGCGGACTGGATCATTGACCTCGGTCCGGAGGGCGGAGACGCCGGCGGTCGCATTGTCGCGCAGGGTCCGCCGGAGGCGGTGGCCCGTTGCGCTGAAAGTTTCACCGGGCAATATCTGAGCCGTGTTTTGTCGCCGCCCGTCAGTGGACCTTCATGAAAATGGTGGAATCCATTTGATTTCACGCTTTTGTCGCTGCGCCTCGTCGTTTAAAGTCGTGTTCATGGCGTTCCGCTGGCAATGGCTCTGGATTATGCTCGTGTTGTCGCTGGGCGGCGAACGGGGTTTCGCGGCCAGCGCGCGGGAGGATCGCGCCTATGCCGCCGCGGCGAGCGCATTTCAGGACGGAATGTGGAGCCGCGCGGAAACGGGGTTCGCGCAGTTCATTCAAAAATATCCCAAATCCGAACGCGTGGCGGAGGCGGTGTTGCTGCAGGCGGAGGCGGAATTCAAACAGGGCAAGCTCGCGGATGCCATGGCGCTGCTCGCCGTGCGCAAGGCCGGCGCCGGGAACCTCACGGACGAGTATGTTTACTGGACTGGCGAGGCCCAGTTTCAACAGGGGGACCATGCCGCGGCGGCGAATACGTTTGTTTCCCTCGCGCGCGATTTCCCGGGGTCTTCCTACCGGCTCGCGGCCGTGGTGGAAGCGGCGGCGGCGTGGGCGAAAATCGGCGAATGGCCCAGGGCGGTCAACCTGCTGGAGGAAACCAACAGTGTGTTCCAGCGCGCGGTGCAGATGGACGCGGCAAACGAACTGGTTGCGCGCGGGAGTTTGCTGCTGGCGCAGGCGAAATTTGCGCAAGATGACTTTGCCGCCGTGGCGGCGATCCTCGGTTCGATCAACCAGCAAACCCTCAAGCCGGAACTGGACTGGCAGCGGGCTTATTTGCAGTTTCAGGTCAAGCTGGCCACCGGCGACACCAATGCGGCCTTGGCCGTCACGACCAACCTGGTTCAAATTGCCGGAAAAAACGACCTGTTGCGGGCGGAGAGCGTGGCTTTGCGCGCGGGCGTGCTGGAGCAACTGGGGCGGACCTCCGAGGCCATCGCCGCCTATCAGGAAATTTTGACGCTGAACGCGACGGCGGACCGTCAGCGGCAGGCGGTGTTGGAAATCGCAAAACTGGCTCTGGCGCGAAATCAATTTTCCGATGCCGAGCAGTCATTGGAAAAGTTTCTCGCGCAGTTTCCGGGTTCCCCTTCAACGGACCTGGCCCTGCTGACGCTCGGTGAATTGCAGCTAAAGGAGTTCGCCGGGCAGCCGGCGGCAACGAACCAGTTGTCGGCGGCGCAGGCGAATTTTGACCGGTTTCTGAGCACATTCACGAACAGTCCATTCGTCGGCAAGGCTTATCTGGATCGGGGCTGGTGCTCGTGGCTTGCGGGGAATTACTCCGAAAGCCGGGACGCCTTCGTGGCTGCGGCGCAAAAGCTGCCGCGGTCGGAAGACCAGGCCGTGGCGCGTTTCAAAATGGGTGACGTGCTGTTCGCGCAGCAGCATTTTGCGGATGCCTATGAAAATTACCGCGCCGTGGCCGATGATTTCAGCGACTTTCCCGGCGTGGTGCAGGGTCTTGGTGACCGGGCGCTTTACCAGATGTTGCGCGTGAACCTGGAATTGAAGGATAACTACGGCGCGAGCAACGTGATGGCGCGGATTTTGAAATTGTATCCGGCCAGTGAACTGGCCGACAGCAGCATCCTGCTCGTGGGCGAGGGTCTGGCGGATTCACGACAGCCGGCCGCCGCCCGCGCCATCTACCGGAAATTTGAGGACCTGATTCCGAATTCGCCGCAACGGCCCCAGGTGGAGCTGGCCATTGCGCGCACTTACGAACAGGAACAGGACTGGCCATCGGCCGTTGCCCAATATGAAAACTGGCGGGCCAGTTTCCCAACCAACGCGCTGCGGCCCCGGGCGGATTATGCGCTGGCCCAGGTGTATTTCCAGGCGGGGAACGAGACGAATGCGTTCGAGCTGTACACCAACCTGGCCGCGCAATTTCCGACCAACGACCTGGCCCCGCTGGCCCAATATTGGGTGGCGGACCATTACTTCCGCCTGGGCGGGACGAATTACGTGGACGCGGAACGGAATTATCAGATGCTTTATCAAAACACCAACTGGCAGGGATCGCCGTTGATTTACCAGGCGCGCCTGATGGCCGGACGCGCGGCCATGGGCCACCTCAGTTACAAGGATGCCATTGACCATTTCACATCGCTGACGAGCGACACGAACTGTCCGCCGGACTTGGCCGGGCCGGCCTTGTTTGCCTACGGCGGCGCGTTGATGCTGCAGGATTCGCCGGATACCAACAAACCGCTGGCGAATTTTCAACTGGCCACAAATGTGTTTGGCCAGATCTGCCAGTTGTATCCAACCAACGAACTTTGCTCGATGGCATGGAATGAAATTGGCGATTGCAATCTGCAGCTCGGCGCCTTTGATGCGGCCACGAACGCCTACGCCCAGGTTTTCAACTCGCCGTATGCAAATGTTTCCGCGCGCAGCCGGGCGCAAATCGGGTTTGGCCTCGCGCTGGAAAAACGGGCCGCCCTGCCGGGTGCCGGCGACCCGACCGCCTCGCTCCAGCTTGCCTTGGACAATTATCTCGACGTGCTTGACACCAGCGTCGGAAAGAATCTGCGCGAGGGTGAGCTGGCGGATCCGTTCTGGGTGAAAAAAGCCGCCTTGCAGGCGTTGCCCCTGGTCGAATCGCTCGGCGTGGCCGACCCGGACAAGTTTTTTGATCATCTGGAAGAATTGTTTCCCCAGTTGAAGGATTTGCTTGAAAAGAAAAGGGCGGTCCTGTTGTTGCTCAAAAAATGATCGCCATTTGACACCCGCGCCGGTCGGGATTAGTTTTGCCCTGAGGTTTGAGCGGACACGATCAACCCGCTTGGGGCTGACATGCCGTTCCGCGAGATGCGGAACGGCTTTTGTTTTATCCGGCCGGGTCAACCATCAAATCCATTGTTTCCGCACCAGCCAGCTCTTGATGAGTTGCGTCAGGCCGACATAACAAACCAGGGTCGCGGCGAGGATGGGCCAGAACTGCCAGGGCAGTGGCGCGAATCCCAGCGAACTGGCCAGCGGCGAAAACGGCAGATACGCGCCGATGGCCATGATTAAAATGGTGGTCATCGTGAGCTGCCAGCTCGCTCGTGATTGGATGAAGGGCAGCAAACTCGTCCGGATGACATGGATGATGAGCGTCTGGGTCATGATGGATTCGACGAACCAGCCGGTGTTGAAGAGCGCGGCCGCATGGGTGTGGTTCGCGGCGTCATCGCCAAAACGCGCGACCAAATCCGGCGTCACCCCCACCTGATTGCATTTGAAGAAGAACCACATCACGGAAAAGGTGGTATAGTCGAAAATGGAACTGATCGGACCGATGAAAATGATGAACTTGGCGATTTCCCCGATGTTCCACGGGCGCGGCTTGGCGATGTATTGAGCGCCGACATTGTCCGTCGGAATCGGCACCTGCGAAAAATCGTAAAGCAGGTTGTTGGTCAGGATTTGCAGCGGTTGCATCGGCAGAAACGGAAACCACGCGCTCGCGCCCAGCACGCTGAACATGTTGCCGAAATTGGAGCTCGCGCCCATGCGGATGTATTTCAAAATGTTCGCAAAAACCTTTCTGCCTTCGAGCACGCCTTCTTCCAGCACCATCAGGCTCTTTTCCAGCAGGATCATGTCGGCGGATTCCTTGGCGATGTCCACGGCGGTGTCCACGGAAATGCCCACGTCGGCGGCGCGCAGCGCCGGCGCGTCGTTGATGCCGTCGCCCATGAAGCCGACGACGTGGCCTTTTTTCTGGAGCGCCTGCACCACGCGCTTTTTGTGCGCCGGCGAAAGCCGGGCATAAACATCCGTGCCATCCACCGCGTCGGCCAGCTGTTCATCCGACATCTTTTCCACGTCGTTGCCGAGAATGATCTTTTCGGCATTGATGCCGACCTCGGTGCAGACCTTGCGTGTGACCAGATCGTTGTCGCCGGTCAAAACCTTCACCGTCACGCCGTGCTGGCGCAGCGCGGCGATGGCGGTTTTGGCCGTGTCCTTGGGCGGATCGAGAAACGCCAGGTAGCCGGTGAGAACCAGGTTTTCCTCGTCGGCTTTGGAATAGGCGGCCTGCGCTCCAACTTTTTTGTTGGCGATGGCCAGCACACGAAAGCCGTCTTCGCTCAACGAATTGACCTGTTCGATCAAATTGCCGACGAGAATCGGCTCCATCTCGAAAATTTCGCCGTCACTTTCGAAGTGCGTGCATTTTTTGAAGACCGATTCCGGCGCGCCTTTGGTCAGCAGCTGGCGCTGGCCATCCGGGCCTTCGACGACTACGGACATCATCCGGCGCGAAAAATCAAACGGGATTTCGTCCACCTTGTTGTATTTCTCCACGCCCAGTTCGCGGTGCAGTTCCGAGTATTTCAAAACCGCGCGGTCCAGGACGTTTTTCAGGCCGGTCTGGAAATGGCTGATCAGATAGGCGTCGCGCAGGACTTCCTCGCTCTCGTTTTTGAACACGTCGCAGTGGATTTCCAGGATGACGTGGTCAATCGTGAGCGTGCCGGTCTTGTCCGTGCACAGCACGTTCATCGCGCCGAAGTTCTGGATGGAATTGAGCTTTTTGACGATGACCTTTTTCTTCGACATCGCCAGCGCGCCCTTGGAAAGGCAGACCGACACGATCATCGGCAGCATTTCCGGCGTGAGGCCGACGGCGATGGCGAGCGCAAACAGAAAGGTGTCCTTGCCCCAGCTGTGCTTGGTGAAACCGTTGATGAAAAACACCATCGGCGACATCACCGCCATGAAACAAATCATCAGCCAGGTGAATTTTTTAACGCCCTTGTCGAACGCCGTCTCCACCTGCTGGCCCGCCAGGCTGCTTGCCATTTTTCCGAAATACGTCTGCACGCCCGTAGCGGCAACCACCGCCGTGGCCGAACCGCTTTCCACGCTCGTGCCGAGAAAGCAAAGGTTCGAGTGTTCGATGACCGAAAGATTTGGCCGCAAATCGCGCGCGTCGCTTTTTTCCACCGGCAGTGATTCGCCGGTCAGCGTGGCCTGGATGACAAACAAATCCTTGGCGGCGATCAATCGCACGTCGCCGGGGATCATGTCGCCGGCGGAAAGCTTCACCACGTCTCCCGGAACAAGCTCCTTGAGCGGGATTTCCTTCGGCTCGCCATTGCGCAGGGCCGTCGCGGTGACTTTGATCATCGCCTTGAGTTTGGCGGCGGCGTTGTCGGCCTTTGTTTCCTGGACGAAACGCAGCGAGACGCCCAGCACCACCATCGCCAGCATCACCCAGCCGCCAATTGTGTCGCTGGGGCCCTGGGCAGTGGCGAAGGTCACGATGGCGAGGACGGAAAGCAGAATCACGAGGGGATTGCGCACGGCCACCCACAGCCGCCACAGCCAGTCGTGCTTTTTTTCCTGGCCGACTTCGTTGGGCCCGAACACCTCCAGCCGCGATGCCGCCTCCGTTTCGGTCAAACCCGCCGGTGACGTGCCCAGCCGTTGCAGCACGGCGGACGATTCCTCCAGCGCGGCCTCGTGGACGAGATCGGCTGCTTTTTGATTGGTCGAATTCGGGCCCGGCATAAATCAATAAATCAAAGCCATGACGGAACACCAAAAAATTACTGCAAACCAAATTGGTTTGGCCAGCTTTGGCTGTGTAAAATTTTCGAAACCGGATTTTCGTTGGCTTGACGCTTCCGGCAAAGCAGCCTAGCTTTGACTCTATTCGGGGAGCCAACCGGTTTGCGGCAACGGCGGTCTGAGACCGTCGGCGGCAGGCAAAGGCTGAGAGGGTGACGCGGGAGCGTTGCCGACCCAGGAACCTGATCCAGATAATGCTGGCGTAGGAATTTCGATTTCTCTTTCGCCTGCCCTGAATCAAGTGCCGATGGCCATCAACCATCGGCCAAAAACTGTCAACCATTTTATGATCGCAACCAAAGAGTCGTTCGAACCGCACAGCAGCGAGCAACTGCCGAACAGCAAAAAGGTGTTTGTTCCCGGCAGAATTCATCCGCACATCCGGGTGCCCATGCGTGAAATCGAAGTGTCGCCCACCAAATCCTACACCGGCACCGAGGAAAAGAACGAGCCGGTGCGCGTCTATGACTGCTCCGGGCCGTGGGGCGATCCAAATTTCACCGGCAAATCCGAGGAAGGCCTGCCCGCGCTGCGCCGCGACTGGATTTTGAAACGTGGCGACGTGGAGGAACACGACGGTCGCGAGGTGAAACCGATGGACAACGGCTATCTTTCCGGCAAACACGCCGAATTCGCCAGCCAGGCGGAGAAAAACCGGCTCGTGGAATTTCCCGGCCTGCTCGGCCAGCGCCGCCGTCCGCTCCGCGCCAGCAAGGGCCATCCCGTCACGCAGCTCTGGTATGCCAGGCAGGGCATCATCACGCCCGAGATGGAATTCATCGCCATTCGCGAAAACATGGGTCGCGCCAAAATGGCCGACATGGCGAAGGACAATGTCCGCAACGACCTCGACAAGCAGCACGCTGGTTCAAGCCAGCTCGGCAAGAGCCCCTACACGCCCAGCATTTTCAGTCGCTTCCCCCAGCGCATTCCCACCCAGATAACCGCGGAATTTGTCCGCAGCGAAGTTGCCGCCGGCCGCGCCATTATCCCGAACAACGTCAACCACCCCGAGTCCGAGCCGATGATCATCGGGCGCAATTTTCTCGTGAAGATCAACGCCAACATCGGCAACTCCGCCGTCGCGTCGAGCATCGAGGAGGAGGTCGAGAAAATGCGCTGGGCCACCAAGTGGGGCGCGGACACCGTCATGGACCTGTCCACCGGCAAGAACATCCACGCCACGCGCGAATGGATCCTGCGCAACTCGCCCGTGCCCATCGGCACCGTGCCGATTTATCAGGCGCTGGAAAAGGTCGGCGGCAAGGCTGAGGAACTCACCTGGGAAATTTACCGCGACACGCTCATCGAACAGGCGGAGCAGGGGGTGGATTACTTTACCGTCCACGCCGGCGTGCTGCTGCGTTTCATCCCGCTCACCGCGAATCGCATGACCGGCATCGTCAGCCGCGGTGGCAGCATCATGGCCAAGTGGTGCCTCGCGCATCATCAGGAGAGCTTCCTCTACACGCACTGGGACGACATCTGCGACATCATGGCCGCCTACGACGTGAGTTTCAGCATCGGCGATGGGCTTCGACCGGGGAGCATTGCCGACGCCAACGACGAGGCGCAATTCGGCGAACTCAAGGTGCAGGGCGAACTCACCACCCGCGCCTGGGCCAAAGGTGTGCAGGTGATGAACGAAGGCCCGGGCCATGTGCCCATGCACATGATCGAGGAAAACATGGCCAAGCAACTCGAGTGGTGTCACGAGGCGCCGTTCTACACGCTCGGGCCGCTCACGACCGACATCGCGCCCGGCTACGACCACATCACCAGCGGCATTGGCGCGGCGATGATTGGCTGGTACGGCTGCGCGATGCTCTGCTACGTCACGCCCAAGGAACACCTTGGCCTGCCGGACAAGAAAGACGTGAAAGACGGCGTCATCGCCTACAAAATCGCCGCGCACGCCGCCGACCTGGCCAAGGGCCATCCCGGCGCGCAATACCGCGACAACGCGCTGAGCAAGGCGCGCTTCGAGTTCCGCTGGGAAGACCAGTTCAACCTGAGCCTCGACCCGGTGACCGCGCGCGAGTTCCACGACGAAACCCTGCCGCAGGACGGCGCCAAGACCGCGCACTTCTGCTCCATGTGCGGCCCGCATTTTTGCTCCATGAAAATCACCGAAGACGTCAGGAAGTATGCGGCGGAGCAGGGGATTGCCGAGGAAGAGGCGCTGAAGAAGGGGATGGAGGAAAAGTCGAAGGAATTTGTGGACAAGGGCGCGGAGGTTTACGCGAAGGCGTGATTTAGAGCAGATTAAATAAAACTATAGCCATTTGGTTTGGGGTGTGGCAGACTTGGGGCATGAAAAAGACCATCTCCTTGGATTTGCGGGAACGGATTCTGGCCGCCTACGACGAGGGCGAGAGC
>Ga0182030_10014344_pt1 | contig 15655 bp, 12 predicted proteins | sample 812S3MmetaG_FD_121299 | JGI IMG/M metagenome (GOLD analysis project Ga0182030, IMG submission 121299) | Permafrost microbial communities from Stordalen Mire, Sweden - 812S3M metaG (Illumina Assembly) | ecosystem: Environmental > Terrestrial > Soil > Wetlands > Permafrost | place: Sweden...
AGAGCTATGGATAAATTTTCATGTTTCATGAAGGCGAATTCGTCGCATGCATTTATAATCCATAGACTTGGTGTGAAGCATTTTCAAGTATAAAGAGGCGTTGGTTACGATGGGCAAATCAAATGACTATATTTAAATTTCCTGGTGGCTCCGACGCGACACTGGCTCAAGTTGGTGGCAAAGGATTGTCCTTAATCAAGAGCAGCAACGCCGGCTTGGCGGTGCCGCCAGGTTTTGTCCTGGCAGTCGACTTTTTTCAGCCGTGGCTTGAGGCTCTCAAAACAACCTCCGCATGGAGCGCGTTTGCAAGAGCGGGTGCCGATGAAATGGCCGCCGCTTGTGCTGCTTTGAAAAAAGCCAGTGACGATTTCGCTTTCGACGAAATGCAGGTTAGTGCCATTGAGACCGAGCTCAAAAACTTCGCTTCCAACGCTCTTTTTGCAGTGCGATCCTCTTCACCTGAAGAAGATCTTGAAGGGGCTTCTTTCGCGGGAGGTTACGAGACAATTCTCGGCGTCAATAAAACAAACATGGAAGGAGCCGTTCTTCGCGCTTTCGCCTCATGCCTGGATTTTCGTGTAGCCGCCTACAAAAAAGAACATGGCTTCGACGCCAGCAGTCCTAAGATAGCGGTCGTAATTCAGCAGCAAATTGCCAGTGAAGTAGCGGGAGTAGGGTTTTCAATCAATCCCCTCACCAATGATTTTGATGAAATTGTCATTAATGCTAACTTCGGCCTCGGTGAGACTGTAGTCGCGGGTCTGGCGACACCTGACACCTTTCGCGTCGACAAAATTGCGCGCAAGGTCTGTGGTCACGAGCTGGGCGGCAAAGAAACATCCATATGGTTGGAAAATGATGGTGGCACAATTGAGAAAATCGCGCCGAGTCCATCCGATTTTACCCTGAATGACGAGCAGGTATTAAGCCTCGCCGACCTGATCGAGAAAGTCGAAAAGCTTTATGACAAGCCAATTGACACCGAATGGGCACTGGCTGAAGGTAAGTTTTATTTGCTCCAGGCAAGGCCGATCACGGCGTTTGTGCCGTTGGCGCTCAATATGCTGACTGAAATTGGTGAAGCGAAACGATTATACGTTGATGCAACGATTGTTGTGCAAGGGCTGTACAAGCCTCTCTCTACAATGGGTATCGACATAATCAGGCGAGTGTTTCACGCGGCAAGTGCAGAAGTCTTTGGTTCAGATCTTTTGAATGAACCAAAGCAATCGCCAATTATTCTGCAAAATGGCCGCCTTTATCTCAATGCTTCAATCGTTTTGGCGGTGGCTGGTCAAGAGAAATTTGCGAAAGCCATGGCTAGTATGGACCCTACGACAAGTCGCGCAATAGCTGAATGTGACGCGGCAGAATATGTTACCAAGGGTGATAAGGTGCATCACTTGCCGTGGCATCTTTTATTGATATTACCTGAGCTTGCCACTCATATTATTGAAGCGCGTTTACTGCCGGAACTCGCGCATAAAAATGCTGCTCGTGCAATCAAAAATTTTATGACTGAGTTAGGTGACCAGGTCCAGGGAGAAGAGCCTGCGTGGAAGATCACCGACTCAATTCTTGCCCGGACATTTAATTTCGTTCTGGTTCAATCCATACCTCTTTTCGTGTCATCGCGAATGGCGCTATCTAAACTGCAAGGTATCGCCGGCGATGCCGGTGTCAATGACGAAATGCTGTTAAGTAAGCTTGAACGCGCTTTGCCAAACAATGTCACAACTGAGATGGGGTTGAGCCTTTATCACTTGGCTGAACTCGCTCCAAGCAGTAAAGCATTTACCGTTGCCTGGCAAAGTTTCATTAATCTCTATGGGCACCGTGGCAGCGAAGAGCTCGACATCGCCGCACCGCGCTTCAGAGATGAGCCGCGTTTGTTAATGGAACAAATCGAGACCCTGCGCAACTCGGCGAATGCCGAGGACAATCCACAGCTACGTTTTGAAAAGGCACAGACAGAGCGGCACGAAGCATTTGAGGCGGTCGCCGAAACTGTACAAAATAAGTTGGGCTGGCTACAGACGAAGCGATTTCAGTCACTCTATAAGGTTTACGAAACGCTGGCCGGCTATCGAGAAGTCCACAAATATTTGCTTATTTACGCCATCGATTTGCTTAGGGAGCGACTTCTTATGGACGGCGAAGCTTTGGTGAAAGCCGGCCGTTTAAACAATGTGCAGCAGATTTTTGACCTGACCCTCGAAAATTTAAAAGAAGCGAATACCGACAATAGTCTTGATCTGAAATTGCTTGGTGTCAGTAATAGGCAATTTGCCGACCGCCTACGTGCGGTCTCTGTGTTACCTTCGATTTTCGACTCACGCGGCCGCATTCTCAGACCAAAACCTGTGCCTCCCAAGCCTGGCGAGATAGCGGGTACGCCGATATCGCCCGGCATTATCAGGGGGCGCATCAAAGTTTTGCATTCTGCTGACGAAAAGCCCCTTTTGCGCGGCGAAATCTTGGTTGCCAGGGCGACAGATCCTGGATGGACGCCCTTGTTTATTAACGCAGCTGCGGTAATTTTAGAAGTGGGAGGTATGCTCCAGCACGGGGCCCTGGTGGCGCGTGAATATGGTTTACCTTGCGTGTCTGGCGTTGCGAACGCAACGAATTTATGGCCCGATGGTACCTTGGTGGAAATCGATGGAGCCGCAGGTGTAATCCGCGTTCTTGAGAAAGTCGCGGTTAAAGTTTAGTGGCAGCATTGAGCACTGCGAATTATGGATTTATTTGTTGGGTTCTTTGTGGTTCTATTTGTCAGTCTTGGGAGCCAGCACTTTCTTGCCCGAAATTGAGTGACGGATTTTGCGGCACTTGTGTAGCTCAGACGAATCGCACCGCTACATAATGTCTCCGGTAATACACGACAATTTGCGTTCAATTTGCACACAATTTGGGCTCGATTTGCAGTCTCTGCTTAGTTGCGAAACTAAATCTCGGATTGTATACGGTCACTGCAACCATGACTGGATCTTCTGATCGTCTTTCTGGCTGAGTCCGGAGAGTCGGCTGCTTTCGGTCAGGCCGCTGTACAGCGAATAGGCGCTCAAGGCCGCGGTGCCGACAACCAAGATTGCTCCCGATGCGGCGCCCAGTAATCCTATCCCCGCCACTCCCGAAGCGGCTATTTCACCCGGCCCAGCGACAAGAAAGAAAGTACCAGCTGCAGCGGCTACACCATATATTCCACCCATGGTGACGTCTGCGATTTCCGTACCCAAGGCGTCGAAGCCGACCTGATTGTTTGCGACATCTCGCAAGAGATCTATGTCCCCACCAGAAAGCGCACGATCGGGTTCGTCTGGAGAGTGAATTTGGTTTCTCAATGCAAGCAGGTCGTTGTAATGTGCGGCCGAGATTGTTGCAGCCGCTCGGTCGTTCTGATTCATAGTGTTGTCTGTAGCGTCGATTTGTAAATCGTTCAGTGTCAATGTCTCGTGACCATGCGACAATTTTGAAAAGTCGTTTTGCAGAATGTTGAGATATTGGTCTGGATTGCTAAACACCTCCGCATGCATTTTCGATTGCGCCACGTTGCCTGTTGTTTTAGAATCAACTTCTTTGTGTGCGGTGCTGTCCATATTTAGACTCCTTCGTATTAGACTGAGAGAATTACCCTGCTCGTTGAGAGGATTTACACTTGATGAGTCCGCTTCTCGACAATGTGACGAAAAAGCTTACGGGCGTGACACATTGGTGACCGCAAGAAGTGAGTTTCAATGGCAATCGCGTCCACGTAGTTCCTGAAGACCTTAGAGGCCAACCTATTTCAGATGCCCAAAGACTGATTTATACCAATACGCCCGTGAGTCTTTGAACCATTCGTCATTGTGCTGCCCGTGCTGACTCGAGAGCGATGCCATTGGCAGCTTGTATCGCGCTAGTAGCCCGATTAGTGCGCGGAGACTACTGTTGCACAGGAATTGACATGACAATGAAAGCACAATCTCATTTCGCTCTTTCCACGTTCGTCTGCCATAAGTTGTTATGTTTCTAACTTCTGGTAAATCCTTCAAAGTATTGTAGAAGTTGGCTTCATCGATAGATGCAAAAAAGGTCATTGGTTCTGGAACACTCAGCTCAAATTGAGATTTCTCAGAAGTCGTTGGCTTTTCGGTCTGCACAATCCATTGTTGAATCAACGGCTCTACTTCTGAGAGAATTTCTGTCACGTGATCTGCTGTGCATAAAACAAAATGTTGCAAGATCGGAAAATCGTAATTGTTGTCGTGATTTTTCACAAGTTCGGACAACCAACCTGAGTTCAAAATCTTATGAGTGTTGCGCCAATTCGATTCGTCCGTATCTAAGTCCCACGCAAGGTATGCGGCTGCGTTGGTAGACCGGTGTGCATAGTGTTCTTCCCAAATAAATTTGAAGCACCGCGATTGATTTTCGGCATGGTAATAAACTTCGATCTCTAACTTGGAAGAGTGAACTTGAAGCTCTCTTAGTATTAACCACGGGTAATCGCACACCGGAGTTTGCCAGTGCTCGCGTTGTCCACGAATGGTTGTATTGCTCATTCACACATCGTATCGCACAAGATGTTATCTTAGCTAAAACGGTAATAAGGCTGTTCCCCCTGGTAAGGCTGTGACCGCAAAATTGTTATGTCATGATGAACATAGGTTGGCATTACTGAGGTGAGTGGCGGCGTGGAGTTCTATTACCTTGTTTGAAGTATTTACCGACGAGGCTATATCGGTACTAATGCATGCGCAAGAAGAAGCGTTGCAATTCAAGAGCGATTTCCTGGAACCAGAACACGTGCTATTGGGACTGCTTAAAAAAGCGGACAAGGCAAAGATCGTCTGTAGCCGGTTGGGATTCAATTATGGCGATGTATGCCGAGCTCTGGAGAGCGTAATTGGTCCACGAAGCGAGAGCCCGGAGAAAGGCTGTCACCCATTAGGTGGACGGCTAGTTTTAGTTTCTCACCCAGACGGAGAGGATTTGAATCAATACGCTGTACCGTTTTCTCGAAGCGGAAAGTTGACATTACTCATGGCTTGCGACTTGGCTGAGCAGAACCGAAACAACCGGGTCGGTCCAGAGCATCTCTTACTGGCAGTGATTAAACAAAATACGACAGCAACTAATCAAATCTTGGGCAGGCTTGGAATTGAGATTAGTTCGTTAGAGGCTGCCACTATAGAAATATTAGATCCGCCTTGCGATGACTTTGCCGAAGTGTTCAATCGTGCTCGCGCGTCTGACGTCGAGTGTCTCAAAATAAGCATCCAGGCGTCACGGAGTAAGTTTGACGAGGCGACGAAGCACGAACGTCACGAAGTTGCGCAAGAGGCGTTGAAGAATCTGAATGAATTGGAATGGATGCTGTCTTGCTACAATTCACCTACCGAATAGAATGAACTATAAGAAACATTGTGCGACAGAATCATATAACACCAGCTGACTACGTATTGACGGGCTTTCAAATAAGCAAGATCGCTGTTATCGTCGGAAAAAATGTTTGCCTTCAGTTAGATGCGCTAATTAAAATAATGCCTGTTTGGGCACCAAGATTGCCTCACTACGAACTAGCGGCAAAACGCATCATAGAATTAAATCCAGAGGTTTCATTGACCCTATTCAATACTGGTAATTCGTTATCTCCCGAAAGTGAGTTTTTGTCATTGCTGTCGACGATTGATTTGCATCACGGAGAATTTAGCTCGACTCCTTGGAAAGAACTCCAGGTTTATGGTGCTGCAGCAACCGAGGAGATAAGCGAGGCGCTGAGAGAATATGAAGTTGACCAGATCACTCCAACTGCATTTGGTTTTAGTGCGACACGAGTTGTCAGGCAAACATCACGAGAGTAAAGGGCTCCGATGGTGATCATGTGGATAGGTATTAGGGATGGGAAAAAAGAAAAGTACCAAACATTTGGTTGTTGTGCTTTTAGGACTACTACAGTCATTATCCATCTCTTGCGCGGCGACAGCAACGGAGGTCGTATCCAACAAAATTCGGTCGGGATTGATTGAAAAATCTGATGTCATTGCCCTGGTGGATCTCAGAACAATTAAGAAATTGACTGAGGCGGATCGGCTCCCAACGGGATTTTCCGTTTCAATACTTGGCATATGGTCGAGTTTTGCAGAGTGTCGTGGGGCATCCTGGCATTTACTACCCGATGTTCATATACAGTCGCAAGCCGTTTTACTCTGACTCCGGCGATTTCGGACCTGGCAAGTTTCTCGTATTCTTAAGATATGAGCAAGGTAAGTTAGTCAGCACCGCGGAGAATGAGGGTTTGTTTGCTGTGCATGAAGACTCGATGAAGGGCTACGCTTCCAGTCTTCACGAAACGGCCACAGAAATTGTTTTGAAACAAATACAAAAAAAACTTCCTCCACTAAAAAAACTACCCGAACCGCTGCAAAACTTGTGGAACTCCGAGTCACTTGATGCAGAGCATGTGGACCATTCCATTGCACCGACGACTTACTGGGAATTGCATTCACCGTCAGTTTATTGGAGCAGTTACCGAGAAGCTTTAAAGGACGCCTCGCAAAATCGGGCGAATATAAAGTACGTTTTGAAAACAGATAGTCCATCCGGTCAGCTATATGCTGCCATGCTGTTGTACCAATTCGACAGAAAAGCTGCTATGGATGCATTCAAGAAATTGGAGAAGAGCAATGCCGATGTTCGGTATCGCCAGGGCGATCTCATGTCGGATATTCGCATCTCTAAGATCGCCGCAGAGCTTATGAAAGATAAGAAGAGCCTCTGCCTTAGGCTGTAAACGCATTGCTGATTACGGGATCTTTTACTGCAAGGAGGTCTGTCATGAAACCCGTGCTCTATTTTCTCGATGACCTCATTAGTACCTGCGAGAATCCAACTTACGAAATTGTTCGATAACGCCAGGGGATATCGGATTTGTAGTTTTTCTTTTCGAAGTCGAGCAGACGGTTAGGGTAAACTGCGCGTAACGGTCGGACGATGGTAACCAACAATTGCGAATGGTAAGTAGAAGATGCAGAGTTTAAGTGAAATATTGACAGCTGTTGGCATTAAGTCGGAGTTGAAAACGTACCGGCTTAGTTCCGACATGTCCTGTTATTTAATCGAACTGGAAAGCGCCAATCTGCTGAAGCTTTGGGACCGGATTCAAAAAAGAACGGCTTCATTCGGATGGCAACCGGTGGTTATCGGCGCTAAGGATGAACTTGATGAAATTCTTCAATTCACGGGCTCTGAGTCTGAATGGTTCTCGAAGCAACCGCCAGAATCTATTCTTGAGGAATCCACGGGCGAGTTGACAGAGCCTCTAACAGAGCCCGCTGCAGATTTGACCGAAAGGCGGGCTACATGGGAGCAGTTTGAAAAGTCCACTGTCGAAGAACGGCAAAAATGGGCAGCGAATCAAACTGCAGAAATTGACAAATTAGCAAAGTCGCCTTCAGATATCCGCAGCATGTTGGCTGAAAACCTTGGAAAACCTCAGGACGGAAGCAATCCCCTGGGGCATTTTCTGGGGGGACTGAAAGGTGGGATCGGTTCGAAAATTCAGGAACTATTGGGCCAGACCAGTGACGATGACCTGAATTCTGGCTACCAGCGGACTCTAGACAACATGAAGGAGATGTTTTCCTTTGTCGCCGGCATGCCTGAATCACGGGCTGCACTTCAAAGGCTGCACGATTTCGAAAACCCAAATGGAGAACCAGAAACGCTGGAAGATGCGATTCGTTTAAGCGCGTTACTCGATCCAGAGGAATGGTTCAGGGAAAAGCGCAAAATGGAAAGTCGGTTTGAAAATGTCAAATTAGGAACATGGCCGAGCGATCCATATCGACCTAAATTGCAATTCTCAACTGACGCTTCCGACGTACCAAAGAAGGTTGCAGTAGCGATTATTCCTGCCAGGGAAAACTGGGATGTTCCTTGCGTTGTCCGCTACGGAGGATGGAACGCATGCCCGCCAGCACAAATACACACATCGGTGCTGCGGCGATGGAATAAACTGTATGGCGCCACTCTCGTATCGATGACAAAAGACACGATTGGTCTGTATCTGCGCAAGCCGATTTCAACGCGCGAAGAGGCGGTCAAGGTCGCGAGAGAACACTATATTTTTTGTAACGATCAGGTCGATCAAGGAACTGGTTTTTTAAACGACTACGCATCCCAGGTTTTGGATGCAAACATTTGGAATTTTTGGTGGGACTAATGGAGTCTGATACCGTCTATTCTTTGCTAATTAATGAGGCCACGCAGATGCAATATCGGAAACTGGCAAAACGCTTTACTGTGGTCGCTTTGACAATTTCTTTTTCATTCAATTCCGTTACTGCCTTGGCACAAGATTCTAAACAGGCTCAAGAGATTCAGGCTCCGAAGACAAACGCCATGAGCTCTGCAGCGCACGGACGTGCTGAAGTGCGCCTGGTGCCTAATCCGGAAATTGGTTTCAATATCCAGAGCTTCAAAAATCGCAGCCTCGATGGCATCTTAATATCGCTTGGTGGCGTGCCAACTAAAGGCAAGAGCAAGGAAGAACTCGAAAGGTTGCTTCTCGGTCCAGTTGATTCGGAGTTGGCAATAGTTTTTCTCGACTCCAGTAGAGACGTGCGCATCGTTGAATTGAAACGTACGGCGTTAAAAAAGTTGGAAACGAATTCTTACCAGGACAAAAATTTACAGAACGTAGTGGGCATGCTAGATCATGGCAATGGACTAGTGGCAGGAGGAAACGGTGAACAAAGTATCGGTCAGTACGAAAAATTCAATTTAGATTTGTGCGTTCGAGCGGCTACCAGGCGGTGGTTAGATTCAGAGACAAACATATTTAATTTGAAGCCATCTCGAATACCAATGACGCTCGAATGGGCTGTTATATATTCGGACATGATTGGCGATCTTTCGCTGGGCGATGGATACCTCAAACAGTTCATAAAAATTGGAGACTACAATCAAACGTTCGGTCAAGGGTGGAATTCTCCAATTTCCAGGCTGTTAGGCGACCTTAGCGGAACGAAGCGCAAGCCGGAAGGTGAAGTTATATGCGATGGGCTCACCCGTGCTGCTCGGCTGCGCGCAGACACTAGAAGATTCAATCGTGAAGACTACGAGAATGTGCGCAAAGCCTCACTGAAATTCTTGTCCAGCCAAAACAGTGCAAAATCGGCAGCGATGTTGCAATCATATGTGCATGATAAAAAAGCTGGACAGCAAAGATCTTATTACGTTGTCGGAGAAAGCGAAGATTGGTTTGCGAAGCTGCTCAAAGCAGAAGGCAAAAGCGAAGAGGCAGCTGTAGAATACTCGCAGCTATTGAAATCTAGAGACATTTCGAAGCAACAGAAAGGCAAGATTGATTTCGGCTCGGCTCTGTTGTTTATTCGATACACCATAGAGAGTGCAGCCGCGCAATCGAAAGTTGGTCAAATTGATGCGGCAATTGCCACCGACGTCGACGGTCTAAAGTCAATACACGATTTGCTTACTGATGAACAGTTGGATCTCACAGAGAAAATTGGACCTGTTTCAGTTTCGCGCAGCAGCATCGAAACACAATTGGCAGGCTTTTATCTTCAGCAGAAAAAGTATGAAGAAGCAATTGAGCTTTCTACTGCCGCGCGCAAACACATAGAGTCTATCTTCGGCAGCAACAGTCCCTTGTTGCGAACAGCAATAAATATCACGATGAAAGCTCTGGCCGCTTCTGGGAATAACTCTGAACTCAAAGCGTTAACAAAACAGGAATTTGCTTTATCAACTGAGAAAGTAGATATCTTGCCCTCAGAGCAAGAGCAATTCGCCATTGTAAGACAATGTATCGATATTGGTCAAAAGAAAGATTCGGCGCACCTCAAAAATCTTGTCTGGAAGCTCTTAGATATTTATGAGCACCGCAATGTTGAGTACGGCTTCGAACGTCCATCTCTCAATCTGTTTTGTACTATTCTTTCACAAGCGAGGGTTCTCGCAGACCTGTCCGCTTTTGATGAATCCAACAAAGTGCTCGACCGGCTTAAAGTACTATCGGAAAGAGAATGCACGCCATCTTCGGCAGGATTCATTGATGTTGAAAAAGCACTTAACTCGGAACTCAGAAATAAAAGTGATAGTGCTTTGTGGGCTCAAATCAATCAAAGTTTTTCACAAGTTTACTGCTCTTTGATAAGCGGTGGGGATCAAGCTAACCCACTAATGAAATCAATTCAGGCAAACTTTTCAACTCAAGAAAATTTGCGTCGATTAGCAGTTATCTATAGTAAAGCAGGGCAGCTAAAACGAGCTGGAATTCTTTTACACCGTGCAGTCGATGCAAACGATGCGCTCGTCGCTGCGACCCACGAATTTAAGGACACTGCTTCTGTTCAAATTACTCACGATAAAATTATCCTTTTATTGGATAAAGCGCGCCTGAAAGCACTGAATGACAATATCGCCGTTGCAAACGATGAGGCTCGGCAGGCTATGCAACTTTGCGCGGATACACAGCCTTTCGAGCGAGAGCAAGATCAATTTCCATTCGAGCAAGTCTATCAGTTCAAAATTGTGGAGCTGGCAAAACTCTTCAGCAGATCTGAGAAGTCCGGATCAGCTGTACTAGCAAAGGATCTTTTAGAAGCGGGACTTAAGACAATAGACAAGGCGCCGACAATCAGTGCGGCTGACCCATCTCGTCCCAGAGGTTACGACGATTCCCAGTACATCTTGAAGATCTATCTCGCTCAACTCTATTTCAAGGATAAAAATTTGCCGGAAGCTTTGCGATTGATTAGTTCAGTGGTGGAAAAGGCAAAGCAAAATCCTCATTTTGAAGTTTCTATGATGATGGCGGAAATTAGCAGTGCTAGTGGCGACTTCAAAACTGCGGCTCAATATTACTCGAAGGCGGGAGAGTGGTCGCAAGTATTAAATATGGGCAATCCCATTGTAGAACAAGCATGGCATCGGGAGATTCTTAAAAGAGCCACGACGTGCGCTGAAAAAGCTCTTGATCTGGATGCAAGTGAAATGGCAAATCTTTATATACGGTATGGCACCACTCTGGAATCTGATTCCTCCGACGCATCAATTTCGTATTATAAAAAAGCTTATGATTTGATACCAGATACAGATACAAATAAAGTGTCCCTTTTGCGACGTATTGAAAATACTAAAGCGCGCTTGCAATTCGAAAAACAGCAAATGGAAAATCTCGCAGCGCAAAAGCTAGCCGAGACAAAGCCCGAGCCGATAGTGAAATCACAAACAGTAGAGAAGCCAGCCACCGCTGGCAATACTGCAAATGAAGCTGATTTCACTGCCGATGCAAAGAAAATAGAAAGCGCAAAACGACAAATCGAATTACATAAGACGGAAGCACGATTAGCCGAATCTTCCAATGCACCGGACCAATGGAGCCGATGGCTGCAGTTAGCACAGACAGAAGCTGATGCACACATGCCAGCAGCTGCGGTCGAGCATGCTAAGAAAGGTATTGCGCAATATGAGCGGACCGGTATTTCGATGTCTCCACGCACGCTAAACGGTGTCTCTTATATCGCACAGTCGTTGGCACAGCAAGGAGACACCACAGACGCAGAAATTCTGTTAACGATAGCAACCAATAGAATAAATTCAATATACGGTTCGGGCAGCCCATATTTCGCCGTGCAGATGGCAAACATGGCAAATTATTATATGAGTCTCAAAGACTTCGCTAGAGCTTTGGCATTCGTCGATAAGAGCCTAGAGTCTCCCGTACGCAGTTTGGAATTGATGAGCTCAAGCGGTAGTGTAATTCAAGCGCTTAACGGATGCCAGTACAACGCCACTAAAGCCGGCAAGTCTGATCTGACGTTGAAAATTTGGGACAAAATAATCGATGCTCTCAAGAAAGGGCTGTCCCCGGACGACCAGCGACTTATACAGCCTTTGCTAAAACGAGCTCAATTAAAAGGGACTTTGAAAGATGTCGCGGGAGCGTTGGCTGACCGACAAGAGGCACTTTCAATCAAAAAACTTTATGACGGCGAAATCGCATCGAAGGAATACGAGAGACAGCTTTTGCCAACATTACTCAGAGAATTAGGACGAGATAAAGAAGCTGATTTGATCGACGTTCCGGTAGAGGAGCCAAAAGGTTACGTCAATCCATCCTATCCATTTGAACATAATCGAAAAGTCCCCCTACCTGGAGCATCACCTCAGGAACAGATTACTCAACTCAAAGACGAATTAAAGATCGCACAGGCGCAGGCACCATATAGCAATCGTACAAACCACGCAGTATCTCAGCTCTTAGAACAAGCGCTTAAGTTGAAAGATCCGCAATTAGCGCACGATATGGCTTCCCTTGCATGCACTTATTATGAACATACGAACGACAGCTATGCGGGCGTAAATTTCGGCTGCGAAGGGGCAACCCCTCGCATTAATAGCTACAAGTCCATGATAACGGCAGATTTGCAATTAAACAAAACGAACGATGCTGTGACATCTATAAATCGCGCAGCTGCGAATATGCCAGAAGTCTCTTACTACGAAAACATAGAGCTTGCGTTTTTAGCTCTAAAATGTGAGGATGTTCCGCTGTCGAAAAAATTGGCAGCCCAGGCCGATTTATTGCTGCCTTACGAAGACTACATCTATAACTTTCGTTCAAATATTTCGGATTTGTGGACTAAGCTAGGTGAGCCAGAACGAGCTGAAAAAGCGTCTAAGCTACAAAAGGAAATCGTGCGGCAGCACGATGAAAAGTTCAAAAAAATGCAAACAAGTCCATTTGCAAGAACGGGCATTTAAGCCTCGTAGGCAGGAACTGTTGCCTTGAGATAGGCGTAGCAGGCAAGTGACTGATAGACTGTTACAGCCAAGAACACATCAGGAGGCTCTGAGTATCTAGTGATGCCTGAAAATGCACTCATTAGTTATTGGATCGGTCGTCGGTCTAACCGTGAGCGTGGTTTGCCTGTCTCTTCACATTACACTAGATTAGGTTTCTATCGAAAAGCAAAAAAAAGCCATCAGAAATTTCACTTGTTAATCGAATACCAGCATGGTGCGGTTAAGTGCGACCCTCTCACACGATAGTTTCCAACTAGATTGCCTGTCATCAGTAAATCAATACTGAATTCCTCACCGAACGTGCTAGATAGTTTATACGTGCGACAGCTATTTGACGTTTTGTCAGTCCCATTTGAGCCCCAGAGCTGATCGGTTTGCTCAAGCGTTATATTTCCCAGCTCGGGAATCGAGCCATAATCTGGGTTTATAGTTCTCGGATTGAGTTCGGCGGATTTGTCCCGAAATACTAACAATAAAGCGACAACGTTAGATTCTCCAGGACGAGTTAGTGGCACGAGTCTTTCCACGCTGCGCCCAGCGCTACAAATGAATTCGTCCTGACTGTTAGGATGAAGAAAACTTGGAACAAATGTGGTCTTGATCGTTGTTTGTGGTATCGACACATTGCGCAGATTTTCCATGACCTTTGTCTTTTTATCAGATGATTGACTGAGCTTCCGGTCGTCAGCAGCATCGGCAACTGGGTCGGCTGCGGCAGACAATAGTTGCCCATTGCTTGGCGAAATGGAGAAACTCGCCACGATAAAAACAATCACAAGCAGTCGCTTCGTAACCAAATCGGAATACCTCCATTTGATTATGCTCCGAGTTAGTAAATTCCGCTACCCGTTGCGCACTTCAACGTGTGGTTCCAACACAAACGATTGAGCTAATTCAAGCAATCCAATTGTGATTTCTCGCACCATCGCGGACTTTTGGTTAGTCATGCTTCCAAGTTTTTAATGCAAATGATTTAGCATCATGGCGAGGACTCCCAAATTTGCTAAGCTTACCTTCTTCTTAGGCACAGGTTTTGCTCTTACCACCCCTCACATCATACGGCTGAATAAATGATTAGCCTAGTGAACATCCTGGATCTTGAAAAATACGAGGCTGTCTTTGAGGACGCCGTTGTGTCGACTCACTGAAGGAACATCTCACGATGAGACATCGATTCATCTCCAATCTACGTTCAATAGCGATGGTATGGTTAGTTGCACTACCATCCGTGTCAATAATGGTTTTGCATTTGAGCGGATGTAGTTCAAAGGATCAGTTCACGGACTTTGTGGATGCGAAAACCCGATTGTCCGTCTCAGAGACAACGTTAGCGACAGTTCTGAAAGAACAATTGGGAGACTCTTGGGCAGCAGACCTGCAGCGTACAAAACAGTGGCGGCAGGCTGTTGCGAGGAAAGATTTTGGTAATCCGGTAAATCCTACAACAACAGTCGTAGCCGGTAACGATTCAACAGTATATTTTTACCGTGACATCACAAATCGCAGCGACGGAATGGACGCGGAGGGGAGTCAAGAAAGCGCAATAGCTGATGCGGCTCGATGTTTCGGTCCCGTAAATGAAGACTGTCGGGCTGTTTTTTGCGAAAAGCCATTTAAATGGGGAATCGTCGCCCACGCCAAGGGTAAGCACATCCTTCCAGCAGATGACCCAGCTAACCGAATTACGGTGGTTTTCAGAGAGCGACCAGATAGCGAAAAATCATACGGGCAAACGGGGGTCAACGAGTCGTGGCTCAGTGATGATCGAACTTACCTAAATAATAACCATCCCTGGGGCGTTCAGAAGAATCCGGTGCATAGTAAAAAATAGTTCAAACAGTTGGGTACACCGACTAGGGATGTGTTCGTGTGAAAAGGAGTCTGGCTCTTCAGATGCTCTGGCATCGCGATTAGGTCAAACTCGCATTACGGCGGTTTGCTCGAAAGCCTTTGCCAGTAGGCGACGGACAATTACTTTTGAACCTTTCCTGGATGCTTGGTGTTGCGCTGTTTAGCATTTTCAGCGTCCAGTAGTGGCACTCCCAGTGCTGGTATTTGACACAGAAGGCTCAGACGTGAATACCAAGTGCCCAGGCTATACCAGCTCCTAACATAATCACAGTTAAGATGGATGCGGCAAGCCAAAGAGTCAAATACTTTGACGTCAATTTGAATACAGTGAATGCAATCGCCGTAGGAAGAAATGCATTGGTGGCGAATTGAGCGATGGAAGTTGGAAGATCGCTATCCGCGGAACAGACAACCTCATTGGCTTGTCCAATCGCCGGATCATAGGAAACGCCTGCGCCCACGAGGCCTCCCGCAGCCGATGCTCCGTGCCATAACCCAAAGCTCAGGCACACTAAAGTGAAAGAAGCAGCCGCGATGATCCGATTGCGACTCCGTCTTAGTATGCGCGGGCAGTTGTCTACCTTTACCGAACCGTCCTTACGCTTGTACAAGTAAATGCAGGTTCTTTCGAATTTGCGCCGGCTTAGAACTTCAGCGGCTTCTCGATCGGACATAGCACTCAAGTTATGAACCTTAAAACTGCACTGATTGCAAAACCTGGTGCGATCGTCGCCGGTCATACTGTCCCAATCGATTCCACATGGTTCTGAGATAATGACCGAGGCCAACACTTTTTTGATTTCTTTTCTATCCATAGTAATACTCAAATTTGCTGGACCCTCGTGTGCTGTTGACACGCACGGAGTCCGGAGCTGGTAATGAGCAGGATATTAGACGAGAAGATGTTACCGGTGAAGGGTGATAGCCTCACTGAAGACGAGTGTTTCCCTTTTGACCGTTGCTGCGTTCGGATTTCGACCCGCATCAT
>Ga0182030_10014345_pt1 | contig 15654 bp, 10 predicted proteins | sample 812S3MmetaG_FD_121299 | JGI IMG/M metagenome (GOLD analysis project Ga0182030, IMG submission 121299) | Permafrost microbial communities from Stordalen Mire, Sweden - 812S3M metaG (Illumina Assembly) | ecosystem: Environmental > Terrestrial > Soil > Wetlands > Permafrost | place: Sweden...
AAAAATATTAGACTTTTTCTTTAAAGAATAGTCTAAATTTCCTTATATTTTATATATTTATATAATATACTAATTAAGAAAGTCTATTGCTTAATTTATAATTAGTACATTCTAGAAATATCTATATACTACTATAACTATAGTATTAGTAAATACTAAAACCTTTTAGACATTTCTAAGCAGCAAAGTCACATAACTTTGCTACTATTATAAAAGCTTTTAGATATATTATAATTAGTATATATAAAGGGCTTTTATTTTTTTTTAGATAGTCTTTTAAGTTTTTTAATATATTATATTCTACTATAGCTTATTTAACTATAGATCTATCAACTAAGGGGCTTCGACTATATCACCTGACCAGCCTCTCTTTCCAACCACACTCAGTCTCCAGCCAGATTTCTACAGCAGAATTGTTCATCCCGGACGGGCCACATCCAGCGAGCTAAAGCATGGCTGGAAGAATGCGAAGTCGAACATGGTTCCCTCTGTAACATATCATCCCTGGGTTCTGGTGACGTGTATACCAGGCCTGCCCCTCGGGATTTGCGGGTCATCGATGTTGACTGTATGTGTCTCGTTTCCCTGCCAAAAATGGGAAGGTGTATAACCTTAAGTTACCGCGGGGGGGCTTCCCCCAGACATTTTGTGACGACAAAGTCGAACATTGAAATCCTTGAGGTTGAAAATTCGTTGAGGCACCACATTTCCCAGTTTCCCCAGACAATTCAGGATGCAATCAACTGCGTGCGGGAGCTAGGAGAGAGATATCTCTGGGTTGATGCCCTCTGCATCATCCAAGATAAGCCAGAGGGAAAGAGTCGCCTCATAAGACAAATGGATTGTATTTATGAAAATTCACTTGTCACTATTGTAGCCGCTCCACCTAACGAAGCAAACTTTCCACTACCAGATGGTCTTCCAGGCTACCGCGCGGGAACACGGTTGTACGCTCAGGATACTGCGCATGTGCAAGATCTCGATATATGTACTTTGTTTCCGTCCATCGAAATGGCTTTGTTCAGTTGCCCTTGGGCCCATCGAGCCTGGACATTCCAGGAAGAGTTGCTTTCGAAGAGACGGCTCTATTTTACAGCCTCCCAGCTATACTTCCAATGCAGTTGTGGGGTTTTTTGCGAGGACACCGTAGCCGAAGGTAAATCCCCTTCTGCTTACATCTATGCGTTGAGCAGCTTATGGAATCTTGCTGGCTTATATGCTCCAATCGGTGAGGGACAGGCCGGAGAATAAAAATTATATTATCTCTGACTCTCATAATATATCCGTTGGGGCGATGTGGATGGAAAATTCTTGGTCAGACACCATCAAGCATCAAGCTCTATACAAGTTTATGCTCCTCTCACGGGCCAAGGCTGTCGATTATATACCTAAGCTAGACGAGAGTATATTCCCTAACACCGAATGGAGCTATGTCAATGTTATGCTTATCAAGCGGGTGGGGAATGTGATTGAGAGGCTCGGTATCGGGGCTATTCACGAGAATGCGTGGGTGGCGGCAATTCCTACGACCATAATGTCGTATTTGAGGTGAGGAGAGGGAAGCCTGATTGTCATTCTATATGGGATTTCAAGGTTATGGGGTTCTTATGTCACTGCACTACTCATAGCTTGTTGTAACGTGGGATCGTACCTGGTAGTGATAGGATCTTGCAATATACGAAACGGGGAAGGCAGGGACGCCGTCACTGACCAAGACTGGGGATAGCTTGCGTAGTTACTAAGTATATGAAAAATACTCATATTGAGTTAAGCACAAGGCTTCTATCTACTTAGGAAAATACTACAGACTTATATAGAACCCTCGCGCACATGGAGTCCATAGAGCCTGGGAGCCCGCTCACAAAAGAGCGGCTCCTGGACTCCACCGGAGTCCATCACGGGACACTTTTCACCTGACCTTCTTTAACCATACGGTTCTCTATGCGGTCCGAGCCCGCCGAGCCTCAGGCCGTACGGTCCGTCTGACATGTGCGTAACAATTCCAATTGTCTCCAAGCTGAACATAGAGCGAGGGACATTGCCATGATTTGCGAGGGTAAGGTATGATCTAGACACGCCAGGAGGTACGCCTTGCGCCAGTACTTGACTAGCTCTGTCTATATTTTCGTTGCGATGGTGTTGTGGAAGGAGCCTAGGCATCAGCGCGCTGTCTGCATACTCTACAATGGAAAGTTCGAGAATCTTCTTTTATGCCGCATGCGTGATATTTTACGCCACATATGTGATTATGTCTGAGAATAGTGGCCGAGTAAAATATATCTATCGATCCCTGATGTGAATACAGTATATTGTAACCATACTAATAAGCTAATGTATATTAATAAGCACTAAACCCTGAGCTAAAACATGTTGCGTTTATATCCTTTTCCTTGTATCGGCGTAACTCCTGAACTGTATTGTTTTTCTTTCTAAGTATCTTTTAAATTTGAAGCTATATTTTTTGGTTATAAAACCTTTTTCTAAGTGCTTCGAATTTTAAAAAGACTTTAATAGTTGTGATTAAGCAGGGAGGAATAGTCAAAGTAATAATTAGTGATATGATCAAAACAATCAACAATATAGTCTACTACAATCTTTTTTATGTTGTTGAGTGGTCTTTTTAAGAAGAAATGGTTAAAGAAAGTGATATATTCATAATAACTTTGTGGACTTTCTAAGAAAATTTTTGTGATTTCTAAACTATAGATTTGTCTTATGACAGAGTGTGTCTCTGGACGCAGGGATAGACATTATATTGTCTTATCTCCAATGCACAAAAAGAGACAATCAAGGATGCAACACAAAAATCTCTATGATCACAAGCCCTAGATGCCTCTTTAACTAGATATGGAGCTAAGAGGTTGGTTCGGCTTTCCGTGCTTCATCGACCTGGTCGCCTTCGTCCGCCAATGTCCAACAAATCGATTCAAAGAATCTGGTACATAGACCTTGGCGGATGGAAGATCATACAGTAAGAACGAATGCGGCATCCCAGTGAAAATCAAAACGTTATTAATGCATAGCTTGAAGGAACTGGTTCAAATCAAGTGTTATTGGGAAAACCCTTGAGCTGGGCCCAACCTTTGCGCCTCCGAGACTGGCTTCGGGGCCAGCTGAGCCTGTTTCTGCATCAGTTACAGTTCTCTCTCCGATCATAGAAGAAAGCAGTCTGGGGGGCCAATGTACTTACAGATTCTTAACCACACGGCGTTGTTTGGTATGGAACTTGTATAGAAAGTCTTCCGGCTCAACAATCTCTTGCCCGGCATATGCGAGCAGTTTTTTGAGGTCAGGATATGTTTTAATCTCTACATCCGTCCATGAAAAATGCTGCTGCCATTGCGCCTGAAATAAATTGTCCTGCGATAAGGTATGAAACCGAAGCTCTCCTAACACTTGTCGCAGGATTAACAAGCTCTCTCCGTCTCCCATGTTGAATGCATCGCGCGCGTCGCAATAATACCCCAGAAATGCGCCATCGGCATCTGCAAGGCCTCCGGGACTGCTACGCTCAATGGATAGCTCCTGCAACCCAATTTTCAGTGCCTGATAATAAGCAAAGCTTACATCTCTGCTATAATCAACCTCCACTTTAGCCCTGATGCTCTCCTTCAGAATACCAAGCAACCCGTACAACCGATCTCTCGGATCCGAGCACCCCAGCTTCCCGAACTTACGCACAGCTTCACAGAGGAGATCCGGTACTCGTGACTGATAAGTTCGCATCACCTCGGTCTTTCTCCCCAGATCCCTCGTCATTTCCTCTATCGTCCCAATCTTCGTTCCTTGGGCCAAGGGATCCATAAGCGGCCGGGGAACCTGACGTAGTCTGTGTGTTGTGATTGTCTCTGCGGGGCTGCGTAACTGTAACGAGGCGCTCATGACAATGCTCGGCCTCCCATTATCAGCAACTTTCATTACCGGTGACGGCATGGTACCTGTTGTGCTTCCGAAGAGCGCAACAGGGAAGGTGAAACTGCCGCACCACACTACCATGCTCGATGCTAGCAGCACCTCTTGCACGATCCAAACACGGCTCCAGAAACTATGGTAGCTGAGGTGTCTGAAGCCCTCCCACTGTTCAGTCGTCCAAGTGGCGCAGTCCTTACGGCAGCTCCCATTTCTAATTGTTTGGCTCAAGGCTCGAACATTATCATGCTGTTTGGTATCTGGAAAGCCTAGCCACGCAATGACTTCGTTCGCGTTGCGGTATATACGAGCCATTTCCTGGACTTGAAATTGTCTTTCAACATGGTCGAGTTGGTTGATACAGATGGCGTCGATGAAGAATAGTCCGTATTCTTCCTTCGCTGTTGCCGTAGCTAGGAAGTCAAAGAGGTTTCGACGGATGAAAAAGGGTTGGCCGTCGATTTGGATTTCTTGGATATCTGCTCTGGAAGCTTGACCCCAGGTATAGGAGAGGGCTTTGTAATTCGTCCATTTGAGATTTGCAAGAGGAACGGCTTCTAGGTTATAACTCGGTGTCTGGTTTGGATTGTCACGTGAGAGTCGCAGCAATCGAGCTTGTCTTTTGCCATCAATGGCGATGTATTTGAAGCCGATTTTGCGGTTTAGCGTCTTATCAAGCCCATCCTCCATATTTGCTAAGTTTCATAATAGTGATTGTGTCGGGCTACGCTCAGACATTTCGGTCTTTATCAAGAAAATGTCATGTGTCATGCAGCCATTGGGGCAGTGCTATGGTTGGGCTGTGCTTAGGCAACATCTCAGCAAAATTTTCCAATCACAATGCTGCGCTCGTGTTCAGCCCCCGAGCCGGCTATTGACCATAGGGAGATCTTTTCATATACAGCGGTAGATGCGAGGCCTTTGAAGCTTCAGGACGATGTGTTTATCCCTAAACATCACTAGCTATGGAAGTGATTCATTCCCTACTCAGGGCATCCACAATCACTACTTACCGTGAATGTGAAACTAGGACTACTATTTAAATCAAATCTCTTCATCCTAATCCTCGATAATTTCTCTTTCCCCCATATTCAAATTAAACACTAAGAACCTCTATTCAATTTCGTATAAATATGGATCCCTATGGATGACAGGACTACGACGATGGAAGATACTATGTTGATGAAAGATACTACGACAACGGAAGATACAAAGTCGACATGGACCTTCTCCAACAACTACAAACTCGAAGACCATGTGTCGACCAACCAAGACGGAACTGGGCGAAGGATACAGCTGAAGAGCGCGAGGCAATGTCCATGGAAGCTTTGGAATGGTTGTAGCATGCAGCAGGGGCGTTTCAACCTTCTAGGCATCTGAGAGAGGATGAATACCGTTACCCTGGACCACGATAGATGGGTGATATAATGTGAACATGGGGTACTGGTAGTTAAGAGGATTTAATAATGGGAGATTTTGCCTTCCTTCAATCTCACTTGAGACTAGGTGCGGCTTAACTTTAAGGTTCAAACTAGGCGCCGAACAGGAGTGTAAAGCCTTTCGAAAAGTATTGTTTATTTGAAACTTTTCTTCATATTTTTATACAACCCTCGCTTGGAGGAGGCGAAAGATTCTTTGTAATCACATCAAACTCGTCCTACCCCCTACCTCCCTCGCCCCCTCACCACTCGGCATCTCCCCATTCCTCCCTACCACGAACTCCCTATAAATTCCCTCCAACCTTCTCCTCTCATCTACACTAATACTCGCCCTCGTGCTGCTCAAACTCTTCTCTATATGTCTCCATCCAATCACCACTTCCTGCTGTTCTTTCTCTTCCTTGACACCTTTCCCTTCTTCGCCCCTTTGCCCTCTCTGCAACATCTTTGCTCTTTTCTTTGCTTTCTTGATCTCATCTAGTTTGATGGCGATTGCTGTTCGTTCGGCTAGGAGTTTTGATTTATTGTGTCCGGATTTGGAGCGGGCTTCGGCTTCGAGACGATCTTCGTCTTCGCCGTAGCGGAATTGAATGAAATTGCGAGAAGTGGCGGAGCTGGTGCCATTTGCTTTGCCGGTGCCTTTCTTGGCTCCCAGCTCATGGTCTCGATCACCAAGGACGTCGTGGATGGCCTCTAGATGCGCGTTATAGACCAAGGCTTGGAGATCGGCGCCGGAGTATCCTTCTGTACGACGTGCTATCTCTTCCAGTCCGCCTTCGGAGCCGGAGATTACTTCGTCTGAGAGTTTGAGTTTTCGTCCTAAGGCTTGGAGTATATCGATTCGGTCTTCTAGATTTGGAAGGTCACAGATTAAACTCTTGTCCAAGCGGCCGGGACGCAGAAGTGCGGGATCGATCAAATCCGGGCGAGAAGTTGCAGCGAGGACATAGACGCCGGAAAGACCTTCTGCACCATCCATTTGCGTAAGCAATTGGTTGACCACTCGATCTGTGACGCCAGTACTGTCGTGACCTCGCTTCGGGGCTATGGAATCAAATTCATCGAAGAAAAGCACACAGGGTCTTGCAGCTTCTGCTCTTTCAAACAGATCGCGAACTGATTTCTCGGAAGCACCAATGTATTTATTGAGGATCTCGGGACCTTTAACGGAGATGAAATTGAGACCACATTCTCCTGCCACTGCAGAGGCTAGGAGAGTTTTACCGCAGCCGGGGAACCCATACAGAAGAAGACCAGACCGGAGACGGAGAGGACACTGTGCAAATATGGGGGCGTATGTGGTAGGGTACTGGAGAGTTTCAAGGAGGATTCTGCGGGTTTCCTTTAGGCCGCCTATGGAATCGAAGGTGGTAGTTGAGGTTTGTAGGGTTACATTTCGGAGAGAAGCGGGCGTGAAGCCTTTGAGAGCAGAGGTGAAATCTTTGCGGGATAGTTGAATTATGGAGGTTGAGAGCGATTGTGGTGATTCAGACACAGACCGGATTAATGCTTCACTTCGGGCACGGGCCACGAGGAGTACGAGATCACCTGGCATGTAGCCGTCTGTTTCTCCAGCCAGATCCAGAAAGTCAAGATCAGGTGATATCGTGAAGCCGTCTCCTTTGCTGGAGTTTGCACGACTCCCCTCACTGGCACCGTCCATCCAAGCTCCATCTTCACCTTCTGAGGCACTTCCATCAGCAGTCGGGGGACGGCTCCCATTCGTCGATTTCTTGGGCAACTCTGGATCAACAGCATTCTGGTTAACAACCATTTCCATCACCCTTCTTCGGCCTTCCTTATTTGGTGCCTTCAACCCAATAATTTCTCGAACAACATGGCCACCGATAATCACATTGTGGAGTGATTCTTTCGCTTGAGCCGTTGCCAGCAAAACTACACCGCTATCTCGACCACAATATTGACGAACAACAGCACAAATTCCTTCGCTAATTTGGCGGCTGCGACCATTCTCGCTAACTTCAAGCTCGGTTTCAACAGGACATAATTTGTCAAGATCGTCTAAGATCACTATTGACCTCCCACCAAGTCTTGCTCCCCATGATGCTCCCATAAAGATACGAGTAAAGGTTTCCTTGATTGTTGATATTCTGGTCTCGTCTGTAACTAGTTTTCGGCACGAGAAATAAGTAGTGTGGAAGAGCGTACCCGATCGCAAGCGATGGGCCAGGAGGTGCGCAACGGATGTTTTGCCCGAACCGAGTGCTCCTGTTAAGAGGACAGATGACATATGTGATAAGTGGGACTGAAGTTGCTCGATAAGCGCATCGATACCGACAAGGACCGGAACTTGCGAAGGTAATGGATCTCCTACAGCAACACTTGCGGATACTGAAATTGGTCGTGGAATAGGGGCCTGGATCTCAAGAGTGAACTTCCTTTCCGAGCCAAGAAACCAATTACAAGATGGCTTCCCTCCTTCGGACGGTGCATGATCAAACCGCATAATTCCACCTTCCCATCCTGCTACTTGCTCAGAAGTAGGCGGAACTCCAATAATTGATCCATCTGTCAATGGACCCTCAAGAAGCCCTTCCGAGTGGCCTTGTCTGCTATACATCTTAATTATCCGTTTCGTCGCTTCATCTCTTTCAGCTTTTGATTCGCCACCGAATTTGAGACCATCTTTTGTGCCGCTAGCAGAGGGGGAAAAGGGAAAGATTTTGACTACTTGAGTAGCCTTCATAGCCGGTTGACCATCTTTTGGAGGTTGGGAGGATGGCTTTGGGGACTGTGGAGGGGCAGGCTCAAGCTTTACAACACCTCCTACGATACCATCACATCCTGTACCCGCACAAAGAGATGATGATAATGCAATATGTTGACTATCGGGAGGATCATCCCATGGTAAAAGTTTGGCGACCTTTTTTAGCGCAACTCTTCCAGCTTCTCCGAGGCTCTCAATTTCCTGTTGTTGCTTTTGTGGATCGATGGGCGTTTGTAAACTAGTAGGTTTGATGACAGTAACGCAGACCCATGTAACCCCTTTCAAAGCTTTCGATAATAGGACGTCTCGATCAACCCATACTCTCAAGCCATGGTTTTCGTTGTCCTTCCCATCTTCAAAATATTCTCCACACACGCTTCGATCAAGCCCACGGAAGAACAAAGCAGGTCTCACTTCTTCACGGCCACTCCTTCTGCGCACAGTACTAGCACCACTTCTCCCACCCGCACTTTTCCTCGATGAGACACTGCGATTTTCTCCCGATGTTCTCGACGGCTTCGACCTCGACTTCGGTGCCACAATAACCTCGGCGTTAGGGTCTAATTTTGCAAAGGGGGAATTTGAAGGCGGTGTAGGTGCGATATATGTAATCATGATATTAGCGGTAGACGTCGGGGAGAGGTGAAGCGTAAGGGGATGGCTTGCTGGAGCTTGTCCGCTTGAGGGTTGATAACTGGGATTGGGTAAGGCGCGGACCTGGTTTACCAGATTAAGCTCTAGAAAATTCGCATGTAGCTCAATGATTTCCCAATCCTCCGGGGTCAATGGCTCTATATTGATGGTATGCACAATTGGTGGATCAATATGTATACTGGCAGTAACCTTTTGTCCTTCGGATAATCCGAGAGCTCGTGCAAAGGTCGTATCAATCTCCACGACCGGCACTTCTTGCTCTCGCCCAGATGTATTGCCTCTAACACCGCTTATTCCATCTCTATTGACTATGGGCGCAAGCTTGCGCTGGCTCGGCATTCCACTCCATCCCACGAACACCGATTTCTGGGTGACCTTCGAATCGCTGCCAGGAGGAGGGGGGATGCGAAAGCTAAGCTCTATAATAACATCTTGCTGCAGCTAGAGAAGTGTAAGTAGCCACGCGATATGCGGTTAAGAGAACTCACCGTATTGCTGTTAGACAGCAGCGCAGCCAGAGAGGAAGGAAGATTGACATAACAAGTCTTCAAATGCTTAAGAGATAATTCGGCAGAAGTTGCTTGGCTATTTCGCCTCCTGGAGTCGGGGGCCATGGCTTGCTGAGGAAATCATGGAATAGTTGTGATGTGGAAGTTCTTGTAAGCTTTGTTGATCCAGTTTTGAATGTCCCAGTTACTTTTAGACATCGACAGCCTCGGTACATGCGCGGACTGGGTCGGAGATGTGCTAGATCCAAACTGGTATAGGGCCCAAACACGAAAATTCGCGCTAAAATTTCAATTAACGTTCGAAACGAGGAAGGAACGCGCCAATGCCCAGCCCCTCAAAATTTGACCTGGACAGTCTCAACAGCTCCCTTTCCCTCCTCACATTGATCCGATATCCTGCACAACTACACCAAGAGAGACTGCGCAATTTTCCTGAGAATTGATTAATTACATCTCATTAATACTTCCAGAATTCAGGAACTTTGCGCAAGATGGCGCTCCTTCAATTCAGAGCGCCGGTGGACTACGAGCAGCATCAAGGTACGTTGACTTTAGAATCTAGCCCAGAAGTATCTAATATCTTGCTCAGATGCCTTCGAGGAATTCCTCCAAACATTTAAAACCTCTCCTGCATCGGCTCTCGCGAGCGCCTTGGATGGCATGAATATTGACGAGGATGATTTCAGCGACGAATACGACTTTATGGATGACGATGATGAGGCTGGACAAGCTGCGCGAAGGAGAACCAGGACTCAGGCGAAACAACCAAAATTAAAGTATGCAGACCTTCTGCAGAAAGTGGCAGATAGATACGAAGACGAAATTACAATTGACCTGGATGATCTGGCCAAAGTAGGGGATTCTCTGCGACTTGAGCACCATTTTCTGACTTGAGGCAGTTCGATGAGCAATTAGAAGCAGCTGGAACTAAATTGAAACTAGTGGAGTCTATCGAAACAAATGCAAAGCATTACCTCGATGTCATGGCCAAAGCTGTTGACAAGGTGATGCCAGCGCCTACGAGGGAAATCAAGTAAATCTCTCTCCCAGTTGGACTCGAAACATCGCTAATGACCTGTAGCTACAAAGACGATGTCCTCGACGTCCTAATGTCCCAACGAACGGCTCGTAATAATGCCTTGATGCGAGCTGCCGCTGACCAAACCGATCCTGTTGAGCCTGACCTATTCCCTCCGGAGCTCACCCGACGATATACCCTGAATTTCAAGCCACGGACAAGTGGAGATGTGCCGGTAAAGGCATTGGCGGTCCGACAAGTCCGGGGAGAGCACCTTGGTCACTTGATTACAGTACGAGGGATCACCACAAGGGTTTCAGATGTCAAGCCAACTGTGGAAGTTAATGCATATACCTGCGATCGTTGTGGATGCGAAATTTTCCAGCCGGTTGGAACCAAGACCTTCGGGCCTCTAGTTGAATGTCCTTCGCCAGATTGCAAGACCAATCAGTCGAAAGGTCAATTGCATCACTCTACTCGTGCCTCGAAATTTCAGCCTTTCCAGGAAGTCAAGATACAAGAAATGGCTGAACAAGTTCCAGTTGGACACATCCCTCGGATGTTGACTATTCTATGCCACGGTGCCTTAGTCCGTAGAATAAACCCTGGTGATGTTGTCGATATTGCTGGGATTTTCTTACCTACGCCGTATACTGGGTTCAAAGCTATCAGGGCTGGTCTTTTGACCGATACTTACCTGGAGGCTCAACACGTAACTCAGCACAAGAAAGCGTATGAGGACCTAGCAATCGATAACCGAGTGTTCAAGCGAATCGAGCAATATCGGGCTTCTGGTCATGTGTACGAGTACTTGGCAAAGTCGATTGCTCCTGAAATTTATGGACACTTGGACGTTAAAAAGGCACTTCTGTTGCTGTTAGTTGGTGGTGCCACGAAAGCCATGGGAGATGGCATGCGCATCAGAGGAGACATCAACATTTGCTTGATGGGTGACCCTGGTGTAGCTAAATCTCAATTGCTTAAGTACATTACCAAAGTTGCACCCCGGGGAGTTTATACGACCGGTCGTGGAAGCAGTGGTGTCGGTCTTACGGCAGCAGTCATGAAGGACCCAGTTACAGACGAGATGATTTTAGAAGGTGGTGCTTTGGTGCTCGCGGACAATGGTATTTGCTGTATCGATGAATTTGATAAGATGGACGACAGTGACAGGACCGCCATTCACGAAGTCATGGAACAGCAAACGATTTCCATTTCAAAAGCCGGAATTTCTACCACGTTAAATGCTCGGACATCTATTCTGGCAGCCGCGAATCCTCTTTACGGCCGATACAATCCTCGGATATCACCTGTTGAGAATATTAATCTTCCCGCCGCTCTCCTGTCTCGTTTCGACGTCCTCTTCCTCATCCTCGATACTCCCACGAGAGATACTGACGCTCTCCTCGCCCGTCATGTCACATATGTCCACATGAACAACAAGCATCCAGACACCGACGGCGTTGTGTTTTCGCCGCACGAAGTCCGCCAATATGTTGCTCAAGCACGAACATTCTCACCTACCGTTCCCACGGCAGTCTCTGAGTATATCGTCAAAGCTTACGTCAAAATGCGAGATCAACAATCTCGCGATGAGAAGAACAAGAAACAATTTGCCCACACCTCACCTCGTACATTGCTCGGTGTCGTTCGTCTGTCTCAAGCATTGGCTCGCTTACGATTCTCTGAGGAAGTTGTGCAAGATGATGTCGATGAAGCATTACGACTCATTGAGGCTTCGAAGGAGAGTTTGTATGCCGATCAAGATGGGTATAGGAAAGACATGTCGCCCAGCTCTAGGATCTACAATATGGTTCGTGCGTTGGCCGAAGGTGGGCAATGCAGGCCCGAAGGTGCGGACGACGATGATGAGGAGACGCTAGGTATGGAGCTTAGCATGAAGAAGGTAGAGGAGAGAGTTATTGCAAAGGGATTCACGAAAGATCAATGGCTGACTGCGCTTGGGGAGTACACGGATCTGGACGTAAGTTATTCCCTAAACCTCCTACCCAAACCTCGACACTAACGGAATGACTAGATCTGGCAAACAGCAGGCAACGGCACAAGACTGCTATTTATTGTTTCTGAAGCAGCGCACATGGCACGAGATGCGGAGCTCGAAATGGAGTAACGCGATGAAGACGTGGAGTATGCAAATCATGAATTGTTGCCGAGGCGTTAGGGATCTAAGTTCTTATTAATGGCGTTTCTTGTGAGATACCGAATGTTAGAGTAGAGAGTGCGTTAATTGAATACTGCTACCGCTTCCTCAAGCCTGTGTGGCTCTTTCATGGTATCGTGCGTGTAATTCTCCATCTGGAAACTTTACGTTCAAATTGCAAAACTTCTAAGTATTTAGAGATACGTTCGGATCGCAGGAGGATCTTGTTCTATGGGGAGACTCTCCACCCCTCTAGTTGAGATTCCAGTCAAGGGTCACACCGTGTCACAGGCACCATAAGCGCGCGTCCGACTGCGCACCAAGACTCTCACCAACATCACATCACACCTCAATGAATGGGATCCTTATCCGCACAACAACATCACTCAAACGATCTTTTACCTTTTATCTTTCGTCTTCGATTTCTTTCCTTCTACAGGTTTTTTTTCACACCACCATTTCGACAGGTATGCTCATTCCTTTGTCTAATTCATTCGTGTCGTACGAACCACTCATGTTTTCACCTACCTTCGAACCATTTTCCGCCAGAAACCATATCTACCATCTGCGAAAAAATAGTCCTCACCTGTCTCGTGATCGATTGTCTAGATTGGGAGCTCTGATCAATTCCGAGTACATTTTGAGCATTCAAAGTCTGTTAGGAGCTAGGCCCCCTGTTGTAGATCAACATGTGGGTTGTTGGTTTGGTTAGAGGCTTTTCAGGGTCAAGACGATCCCCACTTCTTTGAGTTTCTTCTTTTACTTCTTTTTAAGTAATCTTAGCACATTCATGCGGGATGTACAGTGAACGTCGAAATTGGTGTCAGTCCGAACTCTGTATGTTCTAGATTAGACTCCTGCATATTCTACGAGCTAGCACACTTAAGGCTTAGAGTCTATACTAGCAGTCCCCTGACGACAGAGAAAGAACATGTCACCTCGTGCAGCACATTCTCTTCACAACTTTTTCACACCTTTCAGCCCTACACATAACCCCGCATAGAGCGGTCACCTTCGCCATGCCTACTTACGAAACCTATTCTAGATGGAGTAGCCAAGGCCTCTTCTATACTGATTCCTAGAATGACGATATGTACACCATTCTCCCAGGTGGCCAGGAAGTGAGGGAGCTACCACCCAAACCCGTCACTTTACTCCTTCATGGGCTTGGGTCGTCCTCCTGTTTCTACCATACCATCACACCCACTATTTCCTCCTCCATCCGTTGCATAGCGCTCGATTATCCTGGCTCAGGCATGTCACCTCCAACCCTATCATCCTCTCCACACAGCATCGAGATCCTTGCAAAAACAGCAATCGAGTTAATTGACGAACTCGGGTTCAAGGAGAAGATAATAGTCGTCGGCCATTCGATAGGTAGTATCATTGCCAGTCACTTAGCAGCCGAATATCCCGACCGCATAGGAGGTGTTGTCTTACTTGGACCACTGAATCCATGTAAGGGATTGGCATACATACTTGAATCGCAGATTGAGAGTATAGCACAATGTAAGTACCTGCATTCACTACTTAATATATTGTCTCAGTTTTATCCTCTTTGATCGAGTAGACTGTACACTGACGGTAAGCAGCAGAAAAAGGCTTAATCAATTTAGCATCCTTCATTCCCCAAATCACTACATCCAGAACTTCGACCCCACTCCAACGCGCCTACATCCGCTCTTCCATTCTGTCCACCAACCCAAATGAGTATATCCGCCTCAGTCATGTCATTATAAACTCAAAACAACCACTGTATTCTAAAATCAAGGCCCCACTGTTGATTTTGGCTGGAAAGGAGGACATGAACGTTTCTAGTGAGGAAATTTTGGAGGCATATGGAACAGCCAAATATAAGAAGCAACTCGAATGGTTGAAGGATTGTGGACATTGGACTTGTGTTGAACAAGGGGATGTGGTCGCGGAGAGGATCAAGAGGTTTGTGGAACAAGAAGCGGAGGTCGATAGTCAGCACTTACAGTAACTGTGGCGACTGTTGTTGCTTGTGAATAGTGCATGAGAGACAAGAAAACTTCGACAGTGGCACCAATTTCGACGCTCACTGTATTAGCCAGGTCTATCCACATAACTTCGCTGACTTTATCTCAGTCTTTTGGCACGTATGGCAGAACCACGGCAAATAAAGGTACAACCAACCATATGAAAAACTAACGAAGATTAACATTAACTCTATTATATAGCAACAAGTCTCAAAGCCAGCCCAAGCTTGCCTTAAACAAGGATTAGTCTATCGACTCTATTAAAAAACATAGACAGCAGTCTTCTCTTTCACTAATATATTCGCATCACTAGAGCTCTCCACAGTTCTGACTTAATCTTATCCTCAGCAATCTGTATTCTACTAATCTATATTACCAAGGTACTTACTAACTTGAAATCATTGCTCATCCATACTATTTTATTAGCTGACTCTGATACCTTAAGTTCTATATTCTTATACTTTCGCCTATATCTTGCTATCTTTACAGTATCTTTTTCTAGCTTAGGCAAACTACTTTTGCTCTTCTGATTATGTTTTTTCTTGTCTTTGACTACTTAAGTAACTTCTTTTACAATAATACACTTCGCTTATACTTCTACAAGATTCTTATAGCTTATAATCTTTGCTTTTCCTAGTATCAATAACTAGATCAATTATCAAACCTTAGCTTTATTATTAATTATAATTAGAAATTAAATTCGATTCTCTTAGAAAATACTCTAAACAAAGAATTTTTAAAAAGCTTTAATACATTTCTGTAAATATCTTACTAGATTCTATTTATTTGTTTTATTAAGTATATAAGTATTCTATTAGATAATTAGATTCTATAGTAATATCCTTTTTAGTATATATGAGTCAGTAAAACAAAAAGTGGGATTTTTAAGTAATATCATTGATTTAAAAACTTTTTAGATCAACTATATCGCTTAAAAAATTCTACTTTTTGCTCTACTAACTCATATATACTAGAGAAAATAAAAGTCTTTACTAATACTAGTATTATAGATATTTTTAATTCTATATTTTATTAACAAAATTCTATCTTTATCTTATTAATTCTTAAAATAACTGATTTAACTAGAAAAATAAATATACTTTTAAATACTTTATCTAAATTAAATAAAAATAAATTATTTATAATAAAGCTAATCTTAATATTTTTTAGTATAAATACTTTTTTCTTTATAGAATTATATAAAAAAAATAAAATACTTTTTATTAATTATATTTA
>Ga0182030_10014346_pt1 | contig 15654 bp, 14 predicted proteins | sample 812S3MmetaG_FD_121299 | JGI IMG/M metagenome (GOLD analysis project Ga0182030, IMG submission 121299) | Permafrost microbial communities from Stordalen Mire, Sweden - 812S3M metaG (Illumina Assembly) | ecosystem: Environmental > Terrestrial > Soil > Wetlands > Permafrost | place: Sweden...
ATCTTTTGCAACTGTTGGACCGAGGCCGCTGTGCCGCATCAACACTTCTACGAAGGTGCCCCATTCGGCTCATTCAAGCCTGGTAATTCAGGCCCCATCCGCACTTAAGCAAAAGCCGGGAATGTGAACAATGCAGCTTTCTGTCTGTGCATGATGCTGCCTCCGCACAGACCGGAGACGAGAAATCGCGTGCGACTCAAGGCTTGCATTCAGCTCCGCCTGGCGGTCTGGATCGCGCAGGCTCGTGCTTGAGAACATGGTCATCAATTGCAGCAACTCAGCTGGGAAGCGGTCTTCATTTCGGGTTATGCGGATTACCAAAACATCATTCGCCTGCGGCGATTTTCCCACACAGAGCGGGAGCACAATCACACCTGCTTCCTGCAGGCAATCCAACCAGCGTGGATGTGGGTGAGTCACTCCAGCATTGACCAGGATGGCATCCATTGGCCCCGGTTCGAACGCTTCTCCATCCATATTTAGAACCGCAATCTGGCTGTAGGCAGCGAGGTTTGCCGTTGCCTGGCTGGCGAGATCGCGGTCTATCTCCACCGCGGTAACCGAACCTTTGCTCCCAACAACTTCGCCCATAATTGCGCTGTAATAACCGGTGCCTGCACCGATATGCATTACGCGCTTGCCCTCCGTGAGGTTCAGAGCGGAAATCATGCGCGCTATCAAGCTAGGCTGTCCGTTGTTCAAGAAAGTGCCGGGTTGAAGGGCAACAAAGACATCATGGTAAAGATCGCAAACATTCTCCGTCGTGCGGTAAATGGGTTTTACAAGCGAAGGGCCAGAATAGTAATGCCATGGCGGGAGGCCCAAAAACTGCTCCCTGACAACACGCGCGAATGCGCCGGCCAGGGAGTCAGACTCGATATTGGCTACTGTACGGATTTCCTCCGCATAGAAGCGCCTGCACTGATCGATCGAGAAACCGATGGTCAAGTCAGAGGGCATGGCAGATGACATGTCTTCGGTTTTTCTCCTCGCGCCTGGCGAAATTCCGCAGCTACTTCTTCTTTTCCGCTGCGGTTGGCATCGGGGGCATTGAAGGTTCAGGGCTAAGAAATGCCAGCGCGGCCGGAGGCAGCGGCTTGTCGGCATTTGCCAACAGCAACGATACCTGCCACATTTGCGTATCGGTCAGGATCTTGTTGTAAGCCGGCATGCCGGAGAGGCGAATGCCATTGACCACCTTCCAGTAAGTCTCGCCAGGGGGGTTGTTGCTTACGCCTACAGCGTTTCCGTTGCGATGTTTTTCCCAGAGCGATGGAGCCCGTGGAAACATATGGGAGGCAAAGGAAACCGGCTTGCCTTTGAAGCCGTGGCAGGCCGCGCACTGCTCATGGTATATCTGGGCTCCGGCAACAAATGTGGCATCGTCCGCCGGAATCGGCGGCGTCTTCACCATCTCGCTGTCAATGCGCGCGTGCATGGGAACATTGACGATCTGGCGTTCCAGGGGCAGTTGCGCATCCGCTACTGCTACCGGCGGGTGCCCAAACTTGAACCAACCCATGACTGCAAGAGGAACCAAAACAATCCCTATTACAATTCCTAACAATATACGAAGCATATTTCTGAATCTCCTCCCATGAGATTCATCCTACGGTATGGTATGGGTCGATTGGCAAGCAGGAACGCGTCGATACGTTGCTTCGCGTTCAGTTTTTTACTTCTTGAAGATCAGGCTGGCATAGTCGCCTAGAAAATCGCGCCACAGGAACCAGTAGTGCCGTCCCGGAATCTCCTTGTACGAGGTTGGGAAGCCTTTGGCCTTCAGCGCGGCTTCGAGAGCAACGGTGCGATCGTGCGCCTGGTCGATGTCGCCCGCGCCGGTCCAGTAGAACTTCACGCCGGCTTTCTTGATTCCGTCCAGTTGCGAGAGGAATGTGGGATCGGAGGCATTCTGCACGCCCGAGCTGAAGACGCCAATGTAAGCGAAGGCGTCAGGATTGTTGTTTGTGGCGACAATCGTCTGGCCGCCGCCCATCGAAAGGCCGGCGATGGCGCGGTGCGCCTTGTCTGGAACAACGCGGTAGGTCTTCTCAACGAAGGGGATCACGTCCTTGACGAGACTCTCAGGATAGGAGCCCGCATAAGGAGCGAACACCGAGCCCGCGGTTTGGCCGTCGCGAACGCCGGCAGCTGCAGGAGGTGCGTTGACTGGATTCGGCGATGGAGCAACCACTTGCTGTGGAGAAGGAATCGGGCCGTAGCCGAATCCCTGCGAAACGCTCTGCGTGGCGTTTCCGTTGGGCATGACAACGATCATCGGCAGAGCTCTGCCGGATGCAATCAGGTTGTCCATGATGATGGTGGCGCGGCCCATGACGGTCCATGCATCCTCATCGCCGCCGCCGCCGTGCAGCAGATACAGGACGGGATATTTTTTGTTTGGGTTCGCGTTGTATTCCGCAGGCAAATACACATACATGCGGCGCTGATCCATCTTGAGGGTCGGTGAGGGGTACCAGATCTGCTCCAGCGTTCCATGCGGCACATCCTTGAACGTCCAGAGGTCCGCGGCCGGCCCTGGCACCATCACCATCGTGTTGTACCGGCTGCCGTCGCGCTCGGTCTCGGAATTGGAAGGATCGTTTACGCGCACTCCATCGACGATGAACCAATAGCCATACAATTGCGGGTTGAGCGGACCGACGGTCGTGCTCCACACTCCGCTGGAGTCTTTGGTCATGGGAAGATCGACACCGCCCAGCCAACTGCCTTCCAGAAGGACTTTTGCTGCGTTTGGCGCAGACAGGCGGAAGGTGATCTTGCTGTCGCTCGATACTTCCGGCGACTTCAGTTTTGCGGGCGCAACCACGGGGTTCGGTTGCGGTTGGGCAATAGCCAGGCCAGGCAAGGTTAGCGACGCGAGCATTACAGCATATATTGGCAGTTTCATAGGTCCTCTCAATTCGGTGCTTCGTTATTCTCTGAGCTGCATAAAACAGCTCCGTGAAAGATCAATCGACCGCGCTACTTCGCCGACGGCTGGAAGATCAGGCTTGCGTAGTCGCCAAGGAAATCTCTCCACAGGAACCAGTAGTGCTTTCCGGGAATCTCTTTGTACAAGGTCGGAATGCCTCTTTCCTTGAGGGCGGTTTCAAGATTGATTGTGCTCTGGCGGCAGATGTCCATGTCGCCTGCGCCGGTCCAATAAAGCTTGAGTCCGTTTTTCTTGAGAGCGTCGAGGCCCGGGCCGAATGCATCTTCCTGAGTCGCTCCGGCTGGACTGAATGCGCCGATGTAAGAGAACACGTCAGGATTGTGATTGGTGGCCACGATGGTCTGGCCGCCGCCCATCGATAGGCCGGCGATGGCGCGATGCGCTCTGTCCGGTACGACGCGATAGGTTTTCTCTACGAAGGGAATTACATCCTTCACGATGCTCTCTGGATAGGAACCTTCGTACGCGGGCGCGGGGCGCGGGCCGCATTGCGTGTGAGGATTTTGGCCAAGCGGATTCGGCAGCGGAGCGTTGACTTGAGTCATGGAAGGGGTGGGGCCAAAACCAAATCCCTGAGATACCGTCTGTGTTGCATTGCCATTCGGCATAACAACAATCATGGGAACCGCCTTGCCGGATGCGATCAGGTTATCCATGATGATGGTGGTGCGTCCCATTACTGTCCAGGCGTCTTCATCGCCGCCGCCGCCGTGCAGCAGATACAGCACCGGATACTTCTTGCTTGGGTTCGCGTTGTACTCCGCAGGTAAAGAAACGTACATGCGGCGCTGGTCCATCTTGAGCGTCGGGGATGGATACCAGACCTGGTCCAGCGTACCGTGCGGCACATCCTTGAACGTCCACAGGTCCGCTGCCGGCCCAGGCACCAACAGCAACGTGTTATAGCGGCTGCCGTCGCGCTCGCTCTCGGAGTTCGAGGGGTCCAGTGTTCGCGCTCCGTCCACCATGAACCAGTAACCGTACAACTGCGGCGGCAGTGGACCGGCAATGATGCTCCACACGCCGCTGCTGTCTTTGGTCATGGGCAGGTCGGTTGCGCCCAGCCAACTGGCATTCAACGTGACCGTGTTGGCCTTTGCCGCATAGAGGCGGAAAGTTACCGTGTGATCGGATGCAACCTCTGGAGAGTTGAGCTTGGGCGGCGCTGTGACCGTGTTGGGCTGGGGCTGTGCCAACGCAACTGCTGGAACGGCGAGTAATACAGCAAGAGCAAGTTTCAATCTCGATTTCATGGGTCTCCCCCCAATCATATGTTGATAATGGGAACGGATGCAGGTACCAGATACCGCAGTTGCCCTCAAGGGACCGCGAGTTGGCGGATCCCCGAGGCGCGTGCTGGTTAGAAAACGAACGTCAATGCGAAAGTGCCGTGTGCGGTATAGACTCATCGATGGACGAGGTCGACGCCCAGGTATGGGGCAAGTCGGCGGGCACGAGCACCGGGTCCTGCGAGTCATAGCGGCCAATGTGGTCGGCGGTAAACCGCCAGCCGCGGCTATTGAGCGTGAGCGTTAACTCGTACACCGGATGATGGTGCCATTCAAAGGGAATGGAAGGAACCTGGCGGCGATAAATGCGAATCGAGCAACCCTTGGGGAACGTCACGTGCTCGAACGTACACTTCATATCAACTCCCTTATTCATAATCTCTGACTTAGACGTCCATGAGAATGCCGTGGCCGAATTGTACTAATATCCGGCTTCACTCTGTCAATGGAATTCGTTCCGTGTGTAATAGAGCCTACGGAAAGAATCGTGCAATAAAATCATGCACGGCTCGATGAATGGAAAGCCGCATGGAGAAGGGCTTTCGCTAGGATTCAGCATCCCATTTCGCCCGTGCTTCAAGCCGGTTGAAGCATTGACATGGCTGAATTGTATTGGTAATTGGCCTTTCCGGTTTACTCCTACATTGCGAATGTATGTAGGCTCACACTGTCCCGCAGAAGGGCTTTGGGCGTAGGTTGTAATTAGATACAATGCCGGTGCGCCGGTGATTCCCAATCGCAAAGGAAGAGAACCATGGAAGATACAGTGCAGGATACGCAATTTAGAACGAATCGCCGCAAGTTGCTGGGCGGAGGCGCAGCATTGGTCGGCGGAGCGCTGGCGGGGCTTGCGCTGCAACCTGCAACAGCGTCGGGAGAAGATAAACGCCGTGGCGCAGCAGGACTGATGCCGGAAGCGAAGAGCGCCACAGCGCAGGTACCCCCCAAGCTCGACCCGCCTGTCGCCCAGGTGGAAGGTGGAAAGCTTCGCGGTTTCAGGGACGGCAAAACCACAATCTTTCTCGGCATCCCCTACGCCGAGGCGGAACGCTTTGAACTGCCGAAGCCGGTGAAACCATGGGAAGGCATCATGAGCGCGCAGGCTTATGGCCCCGTATCGCCGATCCCGCAGATGACTGCGCCCGGTGTGGACGAATTCGTTTTTCCTCATCGCTACTGGCTCGAGAACGAGCATTGCCAGGTTCTCAACGTCTGGATACAGGACCTGTCCCGCGCCGCAAAGAAGCCTGTCATGGTGTGGATGCATGGTGGCCAGTTCACCAATGGCTCGTCGATGGAAGCCTACGCCTATGACGGCAAGAACTTGAGCGAGTTTGGCGATGTCGTCGTTGTAAGCATGAACCACCGCTTGAACATCATCGGCACGCTGGATCTGTCTGCCTATGACGCGGAATATGCGAGATCGCGCTATACGGGAACGGCCGATCTTGTTGCCGCGCTCCAGTGGGTACACGACAACATCGAGAACTTCGGCGGCGACCCCGGCAACGTAACCCTCTTTGGGCAATCGGGCGGCGGCGGCAAGGTTGCGCGCATGCTCCATATCCCAGCCGCGAAAGGTCTGTTTCACAAGGCCGTCTGCCAAAGCGGCGGCGGCGAAGTGCTTACCGATACCGAGGCCGCCAGGAACATCAAGATTACGCAGAGCATCGCCGCGGAAACGCTCAAGAATCTTAAACTCACCGGCGATGAAATCGACAAGTTGAAGGCCGTTCCCTATCCGGCTCTGCTTGCTGCCGGAGATGCGGCGCTGAAAACAGTAGCCGAGCAGAACGGCATGCGCACCCTCGCGTATCCGGTCTACGCCGACGACCAGTATGTGCTGCGTGAATTCTGCGACTGGTCGAGCGATATTCCACTCATGAGCGGCAGCGTATTCAGCGAGTTCATCGGCAACCTGCAAAAGCGCGTGGACATCAATGCATGGAGCCCGGCTGAGACTGAGGATCGTTTGAAGGCCGCATTTGGCGACAAGAAGGATCAGGCGGTCGCGGTATTCAAAAGCATCTTCACGGACAAAAAAGTTCAGGACCTGCTCTTCTTTGCCGTGCCGAACACGCGGGCGCTGGCCGCCAAGCGCGAGGCGGGCAAAGCTCCGGTTTACAACTATCTCTTCACATACGAGTATCCGGTCGACGGCGGCATTCTGTCGTTCCACACTTCGGAGATCGCATTTGTCCTCCACAACCTGAGCGAGCCGCACGTGCGTGTTTCAACGGGCGAATCGCCTGCAAGCGTTGCCCTGCAGGATAAAGTCTCGCGCGCATGGATCAACTTCGCCCGCACGGGAAATCCCTCGCAGCCGGGTCTGGAGTGGAAGCCGTTTGCAAAGGACGACCCGCAAACCATGCGGTTCGACACGATCAGCGAGAGCCGGAATCTGCACATCGACAGGCTGGCGGCGTTTCTAGGCAGCCAGGGGCAGAATGGCCCTGCGCCTGTGAGCCGCTGAAGCCCGCGATCAGAACTTGACATGAATTGACACGATGTCTATTGCCCGGAGGCACGACCAGTGAATCAGCAACCTGATGAACTCGTAATTGGCAGTGGAGTTGGCGGCGGAACACTCGCCAGCCGCCTGGTTCAGCACGGCTTTCATGTGACGATGCTGGAACGCGGCGGATTTTTTCCGCAGGAGGCGAGAACTGGGATCTGAACGCGTTGTTCAGCGATCTGCGCTACGTTCCGCAGGCGGGTCGGCAATAGCCTCCGGCGAGGCTCTGGAACTTGTTCCGCCGCTCACCACGAGAACGCAGGAACTGGTGACGCTACCAGCTTGACACTTCAGTTGTAGATCGGTAACTCCGGAGGGAGCAGGGGGTTTCAACTGCCAAGTTCCGGGACATCCTTTACATATTGTCTCTGGACATCCTTTACAGTGCGGGATTTTCCGCATGTCACTGCGCCGGTGACCAAGCGCAATTTTGATGTGCCCCGGCCCGACCAGATGCCGTCTCTGATGCGTCGCGCGTTCAATGCCATGCTGACAGGCCGGCCGGGCCCGGTACACATTGAGGTTCCCATGGACGTCCAGGTCGAATTCACAGAGGTCGACGTGGCCGAACTCTCTCATCGCATCCCGATCGGCAAACCCCGCGCGGAGAGCAAGGCGATTGAAGCGGCGATTCAGCTCCTGCTTACCGCAAGGCGTCCCTGCATCGTCGTCGGCGGCGGAACGATCACTTCAAACGCCGCGCCGGAGGTGACCGAACTCGCGGAAAAATTGGGCATTCCTGTCGTCTTCACCTGGAACGGCAACGGAGCAATCGCCGAGGACAATTCTCTCTGCGCAGGCACCGCGGGGCTGGCCCGGATCTTCGTTCGGTAATTTTATTGCGGCGAACGCCGACGTCGTCATGGCGCTTGGCTGCCGCTTCACTGATTGGTCGGCTTCGTCCTGTCGCAAGGGCATCACCTTTTCCATCCCGGAAGCCAAACTCATCCATTTCGATATCGATCCGCGCGAGATAGGCAACAATTATCCGGCAGAAGTCGGCATCGCGGCGGATTGCAAACTGGTGCTTGCCGATATCCTTGCCGGCATCTCCGATGACCAGGCGCGCAAGACGCGTGAGTCGCGCTCTGCCTATCTCTACAGACTGAAAGGGCTCAAGATGGAGTGGGAGCGGAGGCTTGAGCCGCGGCGTTCCTTTGGCGGCATACCGACTTCCATCCAGCGAACCTTGCGCGAACTGCGCAAGGTGCTGCCACGCAACGGCATTGTGACTGTAGGGCCGGGACACCGCAGAACTCAACCAAGCAATCCTTCCCGTGTACGAACCGCGCACACACATCACTTCGGGGTCTTACTCCAGCATGGGCTTCGCACTGCCGGGTGCCATCGGCGCAAAGCTGGCCAAGCCCGATACGCCGGTGGTCTGCATCAGCGGCGACGGCGACTTCATGATGTGCATTCAGGAACTGGCCCTCCGAGTGATGTACAACATTCCAGTTTGGCTGGTGCTGAACAATTCGGGATACATGTCGATCCGTGACGGCCAGAAGATGCTCATGGGCGGGAACATCATTTCGGAATTCAGCCATCACGCCGGCGACGGCTCGCCCTACTCCGTGGATATTGCTCCGATCATATTGACGAGACAGCGCCTCCAGCACAATTACCGGGTTGCAAGTTGCCCCGACTGCGCGGTGCGAAATCGCATACTCAAGCTCAGAGAGCCTTGCCCAGTCGTTCCATAAGATCGTCGGCGTAGCCTGCGTCATCTAGTGCAGAGTGCTCTTATAGGTTGTGGGATTTGCGGTTGTCATATTTTCACCATGGCAGAAGCGAGTTAATTGCAAACTTTTCTATACGGGCCCAACACAAGCGAGCCGCTACTGGTAACTGCCACATCGTCTTCAATGCGGACGCCGCCGAATTTTGCGGTGTAAATGCCGGGCTCGACGGATGTGAGCATGCCCTCTTCGAGCACATCCTCCGAGTGCGGACCGAGAATCGGTCCCGGCTCGTGGTAGCCAAAACCCAGCCCGTGGCCGGTAATATGCGGGAAATCCGGACCATAGCCCGCGGCTTCAATCACGTTTCGCGCTGCCGCGTCCACATCTTTTGCGCGCACCCCAGGCTTGATTGCAGATGTAGCGGCTTCCTGTGCCTTGCGTACGGTTTCGTAGATGCGCACTTGCTCATCGCGAGCTGTCCCGGCAATCCGAACGCGGGTCCGGTCGGCCCAATAGCCATCGGCCACAACGCCCAGTTCGAGTACTGCAAAGTCGCCGTCAGCCATCGGCCGCTTGGTGGAAACAATATTCGGCCGATGCGACACGTGCGTCTCCGCATCCCCGGTGGAAACCTGAGCGAATGCGCGCACGCGAAACGCATCGCGATAGCCGGTTCCCTCGATCATGATCGTCTTTTCCACGATCGCTGCCAGTTCTACGCCCGAGATGCCAACCTTCACCAACTCTTCAAACGCCGCCATGCCAAAGCAGGAGATTTCGCTCGCAATCTTCATCCGCTCAATCTCATACGGCGTCTTTCGAATGCGTTCAGAGAGAATGAGCTCGGTCGCGTCGACCAACTCCGTGCCCGCAAAGACTTCTTTATACAGCGCGATTGAATCCGCTGCGGGAATGATGGCTTCGCCGGCGTTCCAGGAGGGAGCCGCGGTTTCAAAGTTGCCCTCGTAGCCGATCCTCTTCCACGACGCCTGAACCCGCTCGCGTAGAAGCTTGCCGACCGCAGAGAACATGGGAGGATGATTCGCTCCCCCAAGCAGGTAGGAAACCGGATCGCAGTCTTCATAATTGGCCAGTACTTCCTGCCGATAGCACTCAGGAAAAATGAGCGTAGCTTTGCCTTCGCGAGGAAAGAGCAGGAATACAACGCCGATCATGGGCCAATGGCCGCTGAGCAGCAGAACGTTTTCCGGCAGGCGCAGAATCAGAGCATCCAGGTTTTGCGCTTCCATTGCCCGACGCATCTTTGTGCGCCGCACTTCATTCGGCATAGTAATTTCTCCTGACAGCATGTTTTATAAATCGCTTTGTAACAGGGCACGACTTTGCAATTCGGTGAAGAACTCGGTTTTTTCTTCGTCGGTGGGAGCGGGAGAGTTCAGCCTTCCGAATAAAGCCCCAGAATCGTCGGTGGGGTGTAATTCAATTCAGACGACATGCAATCTCCTCGTCACGATCCAGTTCAATAAGTCTCTTCCTGCGCTCACCCTTCGCCCTGCGGCGGCAATCCAATCGTGAGTTCTTTACGGAAAACAGCCCTCCATTGCAAGCAGGTAAAGCATAGCATCGCGAAGATGCGAATGGGGAGTCCGATCTATGCGCATAGTTCTTTATCGAACTTGATGCCCGAATTTCCCTTTCTAAGAGATCTTCGAGGGATGTTGACTCAGGGACGCTCTCCCCAGAATTCCACGCTGGCTTCGATGACCTGGAACGGCGCGTTGCCGGCCCCCATGCGAAAGGCACTTTATGATTCAGAGTAGGTGCTTGCATTCAACGGGACTGCCTGGAGGTTCGCTTTGCTAAGGAGAAGATTAGGCTCAAACGGCCCGGAGATAGCCCCCATTGTTCTGGGCGGGAACGTCTACGGCTGGACGCTGGACGATGCCGGCGCATTTCGCCAGTTCGAGCGCGCCCTGGAACGTGGTTTCCATTCGATCGACACAGCTGATTTTTATACGGCCTGGATTCCCGGCCATCGCGGCGGCGAGTCCGAAACAGTGATCGGCAACTGGATCGCAAAGACCAACAGGCGCAGTGAATTAATCCTCGCCACCAAGGTTGGGCAGAAGATGGGCGAAGGCAGGTCGGGATTGAGCGCGCGAAATATCGCACAGGCCGTCGAAGATTCACTGCGCAGGCTCAGGACGGACTACATCGATCTCTATCAGACACATCTTGATGATCCTGACACTCCGCTTGAAGAAACGCTCGGAGCATTTGACAAGCTCATAAAGGCAGGAAAGGTTCGTTATATCGGCGCCTCGAATTACGGCGGCGCGCGGCTGGCTGAGGCCATGGAGATCAGCCGCGCTAACTCTCTTGCCGGCTTTGTTTCCTTGCAGCCGAAATACAATCTGCTGGAGCGCAATCGGTTCGAGTCCGAACTATTGCCGGTTGTGGAGCGTTATGGTTTGGGCGTGATTCCTTATTATTCGCTGGGCGCGGGATTTCTTACCGGAAAATATCGCCGCGGCGACCCAGCGCCGCAAGGCGCGCGCGCGAAAACTGTAGAGAAGTATCTCAACGATCGAGGCTGGGGGATTGTGGAGGAACTAGCCGCGGTGGCTGCCGAACACAATTCGAAGCCCGGTATCGTCGCCTTGGCCTGGTTGATGAGTCAGCCCGGCGTCACGGCGCCGATTGCGAGCGCCACCAGCGACGCTCAATTGGAGGAATTGTTTGCTGCCGTTGAATTGAAGCTCGACATCACAAGCATTCAGCGACTCAAGCGAGTCAGCGCGCCCGAAGCAGCTTAAGATATTGAAACACGGGAGTGCATGGTTGATATCGTTCCATCCCAAGCCTCGACAGGTTCTGTGTGATGCTGCTCATTTAGCGCACGTTGTTCCTGCCAATGAACTCATGAGATACGTAATGGTACACTGGCGCGGATTTTCCTTGAAGGATGGGTACGGAGAAATTGATAAGATTTTCCCCGTACTGCTCGGCATGAAATGAGACTGTTCCGATGCACGGGCTCTTGCGGTCGGCGATGAGTTTGAGAATGTCCGGACTGCCCCCGTGACCTACAACAGCGGCGGCAACAGACCCTGCCGCGGCATTCAGTGCCGATACACTTCCGATGGCGCTCTCATCGTTGATGCCCACAACGAGAAGCTTCTCGTTGCCCTTGAGGGTACGCAGAAAAGCTTGCATGGCGGCCTTGGACTTTTCCTTATCTCCCCCGCCATCGAGATGATGGACAATCTCTTTTGGCAGTGGGCCATGTCTCTCCTCGATTCCGCGCAGCACGCCGACGGTGCGACTCTGCGTCGTGCGGCCAGCCAAGGGGGATTCAAGAAGCACAAGTGCGTCGAACTTGCCCTTCCAGGCGCGGAGCGCATGATCGTAGAGCGCCGTGCCTGCAGTTACGCCGGCACGAAAGTTATTTACGCCAAAGTAGACCGTATTGTGATGGGGATTGACGATGGATATGAGGGGAACACCGGCACGGAGAAATATATCGGAGATTACAGGTGCGGCCCGTTCTGAAATCTGGAATTCAATGGCCAGGTCCAGCTTGCTTTTCACCATCTCTTCCGCATTCTGAATTGCCGTTTCCGGGCTGCGATCATTGTTCCATACAATCAGTTTGATTCCGGCTGCTGCCGCCGCCCGCTTGAGGCTGGCCTGTATCTCGACAGCCAGCGAAACTTGCGTTGAAAGGTTCGCAAACCCGAAGGTTAGTTTTCTCCGCATTCGTGTAAGGCGATATTTACGCCCCGTCTGTGAAATGTAATTTCGAGTCACGAGAGTATGAAGAATACGAAATGCAGAGGTATGCGCAATCCCGGTGCGGGAGACCACTTGCTCGAGGGTCAGGCTTTCATCTGACGATTCGAAACAGGCTAGAAGATCGAGTGTCTTGCCAACAATGGGCACCCAGTACTTGTCGATGCGTCTCGATTCTTCGTCTTTCGGGTTATCCTCAGGTGTCTTCATTTGTCGATGTAATCCCACTCCGGATTTTTGCGCTTCTGCCGATTCCAGGACCGGATCGCCTCACTCGCGCAGGAAGTCGAAACAAACTTCGAAACCGCCTTCTCGGCAACACGCTAAACCGGATACATCAGCACCTTGAGCGCCTGCTTGCTCTGGCAAAGCTCAAATGCCTGTTCCCAATCGGTGATCGGAAGTTTGTTGGTGATCATGTCGGAAAAACTGATTTTACCCGATGCGTAGATTTCCATCATCCGCCGCCATGTGTTTGCGGTGTAGCAGATCGATCCCTTCATGGTGAGTTGCTTATAGAAGATCATGTCGATGGGAAACTCGATCTCGCGGCCGCAAATCGCAACCTGCGTGTAATGGCCCATCGGACGCAGAGCGCCGAGACAGCCGCGGACCGAAGATCCCACTCCGGCGCACTCGATAGCCACATCCACGCCGCGTCCGCCGGTATATTCCTTGATCGCCGCCTGCAAGTCTTCCGAGCCCACATTCACGGTGGCGAAGGCGCCAAAGCTTCGCGCCGCGGCAAGCCGATCTTCATCGCTCGTAGCGCCGGCAACGATCGTCTTGATGCCCTGGGCAACCAGCAACTTGAGGCACAGAAGCCCAATCGGGCCGGGCCCGGAAACAAGCGCCGTATCCCCAAGCCGCAAAGGTGTCAGTTCCACCACTGCCTGCACCGCGGCTGCGAACGGCTCGCTCATCGCCGCCTCTTCCAGGCTGAAGGATGCAGGAATCTTGTAGATCTGGTCAGGGCGCAGCAGCACGTAGCGCGTAAATGCGCCGTTGACGCCATGCCCCATGCCGCGCCTCAGCGAGCAGAAGATGAAGTAACCCTGGCGGCAATATTCGCACTCTCCGCAACTCACCGCCGTAGCGCCAAGCCCGGCGATCCGGTCGCCCACCGACACAGTAGTTACATCACTGCCAACCTCAACCACAGTCCCAGAAAACTCATGCCCCAGAATCACTGGCGGATAGTTGCGAAATGTGTCATGTAGCACATGCAGGTCCGTACCGCAGACTCCGCAAAATGCAATCTCCACCTTCACCTGGCTGGGCCCGCACTTCGGCTCCTCTACGTCCAGAACTCCAACGCTGCCACTGCCCGATGCGTACTTGACGAGTGCTTTCATGCTTTTATGAGAACCGCTCCCGGTCGGCAAAATGCGGCATACATGAAGTTCTCAAATGAACTTATTAGATGAATCTACGACGGCTCAGGAATGATAGCTAGTCAATGGAAGGCTGACAAGCCCTAAATTTCACACAACGCTACGAGCATACATGGTGGTTCGAGCAAGTGCGAACCAAAAAGCCTTGGAAGACTGAAACCGCTGCGCCGAAAGTTCAACAGGGAAACCAACTCCAAAATCTTTTGGACAAGTCTGTGCGAGAGCGGATCTCAATCGTAGGGCATCGGTTCGTCTTCACCGTATGTACGGGCGGTCCGCTTGACATCAATGTTGAGCGAAGCAGACGCCTTGCACCTGTACTGGCAGCGTTGGAGCTGGAGAAGGCTGGATACCATGCCTTCCGTCACTTCAATGTGTCCATGGTGGATTCGTGGCAGGTACCACTGAAGACGATACAGGAGCGCATAGGCCACGCCCTCACGGGTAGCTTCGCGCTTGATGTGTATGGTCACACTCTGGACTGGCAAGTGAACGAAGAAGCAGCAAGAGCACTAGGGGCAGAGACCGAGAAAGCAGTCACAAACGCTGAAGACAATCTCGATTCTGGTCCACTAACTCCTTACAAACAGAATGACCCCCAAACTCTGAATTTGGAAGTCATTTAGAATCATATGTCTATTGGTTGCGGGGGCTGGATTTGAACCAGCGACCTTTGGGTTATGAGCCCAACGAGCTACCGGGCTGCTCCACCCCGCATTACCAGTTTAGCAATACCGCGCGGGGGGGTCAATGATCGCTGTTGACAGCAAAAATTCGGATAACGAAGTTGCGCGTCCTGATTGCACGAACGGGCAACTTCGGACGGGCATCTTGATTTGATTTTTATGCGTTTACGGCGGCGGGCGTGCGCTTCCAGGCGTACAGCGGGAACTGGTTGCAGAGTTCCGCAACCTCGCCGCGGATGCGATCGAGAGCGGCATCGTCATTGCGGGACTCCAGTGCCTTGACGATCCATGCGCTGATCTGGCGCATCTCGGGTTCCTTCATGCCGCGCGTAGTTAACGCTGGCGTACCCATCCGAATGCCGGAGGGTTTGAGCGGCGGATTTGTGTCCCAGGGAATCGAATTCTTGTTCACGGTGATCCCGGCCTTGCCGAGGGCGACTTCGGCCTCGGAGCCGAGGATGCCCTTCTGGAAAACGTCAATTAGAACAAGATGGTTGTCCGTTCCGCCGGAGACCAGGCGATAACCGGCTCCGGTGAGTGTGGCGGCGAGCGCCTGCGCATTGGCAACGGTCTGTGCCGAGTATTGGCGGAACTCGGGGCGCAGAGCCTCGGCAAAAGCAACAGCCTTGGCGGCGACGATGTGCATCAGCGGTCCGCCCTGTTGGCCGGGGAAAACGGATTTATCAACCGCCGCGGCATACTCCTGCTTGCAGAGGATTAGACCGGCGCGCGGTCCGCGCAATGTCTTGTGCGTGGTGGTCGTGGTGAACTGGGCGTGCGGCACGGGCGAGGGGTGAACGCCGCCCGCCACCAGGCCGGCAATATGCGCCATGTCAAAGACCAACAGCGCGCCCACTCTGTCTGCGATCTGGCGCATGCGCTCGAAGTCCCACAGGCGGGGATAGGCGCTGGCGCCGCCGATGAGCACTTTCGGCTTTTCCGCGACAGCTACGGCCTCCATCTGGTCGTAGTCGATGGTCTCGTTATCGCGGCGGACGTGATAAAAAGTCGTCCGGTAAAGCTTGCCGCTGAAGCTCAGCTTGTGGCCGTGAGTCAGGTGGCCGCCGTGCGAGAGGTCGAGGCCAAGAATGGTGTCTCCGGGCTGCAGCACTGCGGCAAAGACCGACGCGTTGGCCTGCGAGCCGGAGTGCGGCTGAACATTCACGTGCTCTGCGCCGAAAATTTGCTTGGCGCGGTCGCGGGCCAGATTTTCAACGATGTCCGCATACTCGCAGCCGCCGTAGTAGCGCCGGCCGGGGTAGCCCTCGGCATACTTGTTGCTGAAGATGGAGCCGGCTGCTTCCAGTACTGCTTCGGAAACGAAGTTTTCGCTGGCTATCATCTCAAGGCCCTCGTGCTGGCGGAGGGTCTCATGG
>Ga0182030_10014347_pt1 | contig 15652 bp, 15 predicted proteins | sample 812S3MmetaG_FD_121299 | JGI IMG/M metagenome (GOLD analysis project Ga0182030, IMG submission 121299) | Permafrost microbial communities from Stordalen Mire, Sweden - 812S3M metaG (Illumina Assembly) | ecosystem: Environmental > Terrestrial > Soil > Wetlands > Permafrost | place: Sweden...
CAGAGGGGCGGATCATGTCCTGACGCCATCGCCCTGAATACCGCACGTCACATCATCGCTATCTCGTCAAGTGGAGGAATTTGAAGTGGCCACAGGTGGGGGATTTTGGGTGGCCATCGGGGGGGGGCTCCAGTTCGCCCAGCAGAGCGGCATCCACCATCCCCGTTACGGGCAGATGGTTTGCGGCCTGAAATGCCTTGATGGCGTTCGTCGTACGATCTCCCATTACGCCATCTGCCGTACCCACCGGAAATCCTCGGTATGTCAGCTCGATCTGTATGGCCCGAGTCCCGACGCTCGGCAGCACTCCCGTGCTGTAGATTTCGTAGAAGTGGCTCAAGAGCCCGTCGTAGTTGGACGCCGCGAAGTTTGGCCCGTTGTAACGGCGCGCGAAACTCGTCCAGTTATGGTCCCGAAGACTGCCGTCCATGCCGGTGGCATTCAGGAAGGCGACGATGGCCCTGAGCTGGTTATCCTCCCGGGCGATCATGGCCGCCACCATGTCGTCGATCGACGCAAACCCCGCATCCTTGAAGTTCTCCCCCATGATCTGCCCCAAACCCCACGAAGCACTCTGCAGCGCCGCCTCCGCATTGAGCGTTAGGGCGACACAGAGGCGATCGTATTGGTGAGCACCAGGGGAACCGTAGCCCCCTTGGGACGGTTGACTGATGTCGGGATCGTCGGCATCGAATTGGCCGTCCGTCAGGCGGCTGAAGATATGCCGCTCGAATAGAATCTTGGGACGACGATCCGCGAGGAATCCGCAGCCGGAAGTCTCCACGCTGACGAGCGCCCAGAGTTCCGCGACCCCGATGTCAGCCGCGCTGGCGGCGGCATCGAGGCCGTCCTGGGTCAGCGGAAATCCGCGGCCGGAGAAGTTCATGACGATGCCGACTGCGGCGCACAGCGCTTGCGGATTTCGGCCACCGCCACCACGAACTCCTGCCGCTCCTTGGAGTCCAGTCTCTCCGCGATCAGTCTGCACAAGCCGTCCAAGTCACCCGCCTGTTGGCGAACCTTCTTCACGAGGATCGGTGCAATCGGTCCGACCAGCTTGGTGAGTGCATGCACCACTTGCGCCACTGAATGTTCGTCCAGGATTTGGGACGGTGTGCCGCTCGGCACCGATGTGCGCGCCGGATCAATCCGCTGTTCCTGCCTGACCAGTTGTCCCGTCGAAGGCGCGGCTGGCATGGGTAATTCCACCGTTTCGTGCGCGGGATCTACCGCCTGTCGGAAACCCCGGTTCGGGAACAGTCCGACTATTGCAGCGATGTCGCCGTCCGTTTGATCCGGGGAATGCAGAACTGGCCGCACCGGGTTTGGATAACCTTGCAAGCGTTCCCAAGCGAGATCCTTGACCTCCGCAAGTGTAAGGTAAGGCGCGCACTGCGGATCCCCGCGACGCAGGACATCCAGCAACGCGTCGGAGAACATCGTGCGCGCGAGGTTCTTTGGGCTTCGCGCCACATGATCCTTGCCCGCTGCGCAATACAGTGCCGTCCCGCGCCGCGGCACCGCCAGCGGACGGCGGGGTGTGTCTTCGGCAAACGCTCCAGTGGCCTTCGCGTAGATGGCATCCTCCGCCGCGCCTTGAAATTCTTTCAACGCCTCGGCGGCGAAGCAGCAGTCGAGAATCACAAAGCGTCGGAACGTACGTGCCCGCTCCTTCAGGACCTCTGCAAGCTCGTTGACCTTAAGGCCGGTGGTCGCATCGTAGCCCATTTCCAAACAGGCCAACGCGACGTGGTATTCCTGTCTCAGACCGGCAAAATAACGATGCCCGACGTAATACACGATGAGATTACAAACCGTTCCGCGATCCAGGGTCTTGGTGATTTTCTCCAGAAACCTGCCGATCGCCACCAACTGTTGGGAGGGCAGGTGTTGAAGATCGAAGAGATCGCAGATGGCCTCATCGGGTAGCGCCAGTCCATGGTCCTTATCCTGCAGATACGCGCGAAAGTCCTGCTTTGAGCGCAGGAATGCTTCATTCGGAGCGTACGTTTCGCTGTGCAGCGGAAAGCTGGACGCACCGAGCAGGACTGCCGCCGTGAAGGACTGATCGGTCATAGCGCGGCGCGCCGTACGGCTAACTCTTGTGCTGTGCCTGGAGAGTTCCGATGATGATTCGTTCCACATCATCGGCACGTACGTTCTCGGTCGTGACACTGCCATCCGCGCCAATGGTGACCGTAGCCCGTCGTTTACGCAGCCAGTCCGCCACGCCCTTCGCCAATTCCAGGACGGGCCCTTTCATCAGCTCCACGACCGCCGGCGCGGCAAGCACGGCGACCAGGACAGTTCCGGCGTCCTGAGACTCGGCGTCATTCTTGACGCGCGACAACTGGAGGTCATCAATGCTCGACTTGAGCCATTGCTCCAATTCGGTCGTGAGTTTGTTGGCCTCGCCCGTAGTACCGGCATTCACGGCGATTCGCAGTGAGGTGTATTCCATACCGACCGCTCCCTGGCGTTGTGGAATCAGAAATAGAGTGTAGGCGCTTGCCCATGCTTTTCCTATGTTGCAGTGCGCTGAACTACTTCTCCAGCATCTTAAGTGCCTTCGCAAGACTCGAGCGCATGCGCTCGAACGAATGTGCGAGTCCTGACAGTTCATCGTGTCCGCGAGTATCGATGGCCTCCCCGTCCAGCTTTCCCATGCTCACCTCGTCGGCGGTTCGGGACAATGCAATCAGACGGCGGGTCACCAGAACTCGAACCATGACATCCAGCGCGATGAACACCAGCGCGAAGACGGCCAGGATCCAAAGCATGAAGTTCAGGAGAATCTTGTGCGCGCGAGTTTGCGGCGCGCTCATGGGAATGGACACGATCTGAGCGCCCAAGACCTCGTTGGCCTTCCAGTTGAAGCCATTGTCCGGGCCATACGCGTCGAGTAAGGTCTTGGGGGCCTCAATGGGATTACTGTGACATTCCAGACAGGCCCGGTCGCTGAAAATAATCGGTCGCGCGATATAAAGGGCGGCCCCGGCGACCGTCTCACGCTCACCCACGAATTCGGCACCCGGAGTTGAGTGGTCCCGCAACTGTACGATGACCTCTTCTTCCCACTCGGTGGCGCGATCGCGCGGGTTCATCGGATTGAGCATCGCATCCTTGTAGGAGTAATCAGGATGGGTTCGGCGCAGAGCGTTGAGATTCTCGGCCGACGCGTAAAACGGAATGGACTGCGGCAGGAACTTGTACTTCAATTGATTGCCAAGCAGCGGAACGATCTGCTCTACGGTGTACGCGGCTGCCGCGGCGCCGGAATCCATCAATAAACGGGCATTCCCGAGCGCTTCCTCACGCGCCTCGTTCTCCAGCAGACGGTCGGCGATGAGTCCGGTCGCGAGGAAGCAAATACCGAAGATCAATAGAATGACGACGTTGAACTTCGCGACCAGGGACAATTTAGGTGCTCTCATAAGTGCGCTTACCCGGCTGTATGCTCCACTGAAGTCTATGGTGCGGGTCCGTGGGCCGGCTGCGTCGCATCAGGCGGCGGTGGTGGGTGCAGGATGGAACCCCAGGGCGCGCTCTTTCCGAGCTCGGCATCGATCTGGCGTCGAAATTCCGGATCCCTGAGCCTGGGCTGAAACTGGCGCACAAATTCGGCGCGACGGGGCATTCCCTTGAGCCAATCGGCGATATCGGAATAGCTCACGTCACGCTGTGCGACAGGCTCGGATCTCACGTCGCGCAATCGATCCGCCATCGGCGTCAACTCGTCCTGAAAGGACGCGGGAACGGCGCGGAAAAACTGAGGTGTCGGACGCTCCAGCACCGTAAGTGCTTGGCCGGACCGCCACTCCGCGAACTGTTCGGCGGGCACTTTGAGGGGACTATGGGATTTCCCCGTAGGCCCGATATCCTGGACCGAAAGGTCCCCTTTCTCGGCAAAGACGGAGACCGCGGACCCATCAAAGCGCTGTATCGCGCTCCCCAGGGTCAATGTGGAGCGAATCTGGGCCATCTGCACGCAGATACGCGTCCGCGCGACCGCCGATGTCTGCGCAAACTTGATCATGCCGCCGAGGCCATAGACCAGGAGGCCACAACCGGACGACGGCCTGTTTTTCATCAGAACGAGGACCCGGGAGCGCGGTGCCACCGACAACAGGGTCGTTGGGGAGAATTCGATCTGGATGCCACCGTGCCCGGTTTCGACGATATCGCCGTCTTGGACGGCAGTGCCGACTGCAACGCTGTAGAAGGTAGTTTGCCGAATGATGGCGATGCCGGATTCCGCAAAGGTCACTCTTCCTATCGGTTCGGCGGCGACTACCCATCTACAGAGGCTCACCGTCAGGCCGGCGATCAGTACCGTATAAAGAGAGGGGGAGCGCATCAGCGCTCTCCCACCGGTGTCTTTAGCCCGGACCCGAACATCGAGGCGCCTTCCCTGGCAAGTTCGTTTCTGGTGTGATGGCAATCGACTGTACTCGTGTCCGTATGCGGCGGCTCTTTATCTCTGCGCCGACGTGTGCCGTTCTCTCAGGCAACCAGGAATTACCGACGTTTTGTGGCTCGATCCGTTTGCGGGCGACGCAGCGTCGTCCCTGGTTCTGCAGCGACTCACCGATTGTGCAATGCGGTATTTGGTTCCTGCAGGACCTGTTGACGAGGTGTGAGATCGCCTCGATTCGGCTGACCCCTAGCCTATTGCTGGCACCAGAACAGATGGGTCGTCCGCTCGAACCGAGGTCCTTAGAGATGCGATATCGATGTGACGCGCCTCCCCCCATTTGGCCAGGTTCGCTGGGCGATACTTCGGGTCCTTGCGCCAGCGATCAAAAACACTTTCATCCAACGTCTCGTTTATTGTCGTGGATGTTCCGGTCGCGCTCACCACCGAAGCTTGTCCGATTTCTCTCAGGTACGGTCTCCAAAGCTTCGCTGCTCGATACATGCCACCCGCCATGTCGCCAAACGAATCGTGCACCGCCGCCTGGTTCTCATCACCGTCAATGGTGACCGCTCCTTTGAAATGAAGCCCGTGCAATTCGGCTTTTTGCATGATCCACGTCAGTGGAATTTGGGCCAATAAGCCATTCGCGTAGCCGCCCCCGACATCCGCATGGGCTCCGACGAACCAGCGTTGCTCGACATCCTTGATCTGTCTGGCTGCAGGGCTTTCAATGCCCACAGTATTGATCTTGGCCCCCAAGGTTGGGGCAAACGCCTCCCTGTGCTCATCGAGCGCAATCGCGTGATAGGCGCGGGAATCATTTATTCGAAGATCTGTTTCAAGAAAGCCATAATTCGAGCGACTGATCAGCGGAATGTTGCCAAACGGGACACCAAGTGCGCCGACCGTATCAAACACCCCTGGAACCACAGTGGCACCGCCATGGAGTATTTCTTGAGCCACAGGTCTTCAATCGGAAGATCTTTAGTTGATGAGTTTTGCAGATGAAGGATGGAGGGCGCCACGCGTTTCCTGTAACGCGCATATAGTTGTGTGAGCGACATGGGGCTGCCGGGTCTGAGAAGACCGCATTTTGATATGAATCCGGCCAGACTCCTGGCGGTAAATGCACCACGGCTGAATCCGAAAAGAAAGACCCGATCACCCTCGACATAGTTTTCGACCAGCCACTCGTACGCCTGGATCACTTCCGCATCGAGGCCGTAACCGAAGATGCCGCCCGTAAACTTTTCACCGTGCTGAGTGCCCACGCCGGCGCTGTAGTAGACCACTTGATCCACGTCGCTTGCGCACAGCGACTTCATACGATAGATGTTCGTATTGTCGTCGACCGTATTCCAGGTGCCATCCAGGAACAGCGCTATTCGCTTGCTGGGCACGACAACGGTCCCTCCGTGAAACGTTCGGGTGCCCTGCGCCTTACACCGTGATTATGTGGCCGACTGTGACCACCCGTGTGACCTGTCGGCGGATTCAGAGCTCTTTAAATAACTGCACCTACCAGAGACTTTATCTCAGCTTGGGCAGCTGCATTTGCGGAGATCACGAGCAACCAGGGCTCGTTTTACGACGCCTATCGTCGGTGGCGAATAATCGCAGACTACCAGGATATAATAGGCATATATATCAAACCATTATGAAGCTTTCCTCCACTCCAATGTCCGCTGCAAAGATATTGGACATCACATGAGGCGGTGACGCGCGCACCACCCGCTGCATAACTGCCGCTGGACCTCTGGCCGCGAAGGAATCCCGGCCAGCAGCGCCGCATGGCCGACGGAGTCCTGTCGGATCTCGCCCACAGGGGACTGCAAGCCGCAGCGGCGCCCTCTTCTTTAGATAAAAAAACGCCGGCTTCTCCTGCAGCACGGCTCATGGATTCCAAGAAAAATAGGAGGCACAGCTGCCACCCGGGCCATAGCACTTGGCGCCGCTGGCCTCATTTCCGCTCTCCCTCCACTCGGATGCGTAACAGCACAGCGTGGGTCTTCGGGCTTTGGCTGCTGTTCTCCGGCACTCAGGCATACGCCGACGGCCCGGCCGCGGCGCATCACGCGCTGTGGGAGGTTCGCGGCGCGCACGGCAGCGTATTCCTTATCGGTTCCCTGCATCTGCTCAAGGCCGATCGCCACGAGTTACCGGTACCGTTGCTGGAGGCATATACGCATTCGACTGAACTGTAGATGGAAGTCGATCTCGAGCAGGCGACTGCCGATGCGTTGAGTCCCGAGACGCAGCAACTGGAGATGCTGCCGCCGGACACGCCGCTCGCGGCATCCTTGGGGCCGCAGCTTTACCAGCAGCTGGCGGCTCAGGCGAAGCCCTTGGGAATGGAGCCTGAGCTGATGTCGCACTTTCAGCCCTGGTTCGCCGCCATGGTTCGGCGAACCCGTAGAGGTGCGTGAATCTGTCTGAGCGGCCAACTCGCGTGCGCCTCTTCCTTAAAGCGACGGAGGGCTGATCCAGCGTCCGCTGCGGGTGTGCGCCCGCCTTGAGCGGCCGGCGGCCCTTAGCGTACGTAATGGCCCCCTTTCTGTGCGCCGTGAAAAGGCGCGATCTCCCAGTGGGGTAGTCCCACCCGGCAACTGTCGCTCCAGCCGGTAGCAATCGGAGCAGTCGTGGAGGTAACAAGACGGCTGAAGCCTTCGATGTAGAGGGTCACTTTGGTGACTTGGCGAACACGCGGGCTGCAACGAGTAGTGAACGTTGAGCAGGCCCCGAAAAGTTTAATGCGGAAGCCGACCCTGACAGAAAGCAGGGGAAGGCTGGCATGTCCGGTGAAGCGAGCGGTGGATGCAACCGGTCATTCCGCCGGGGTAATGACGGCGGCACGCGTGTACAGAGAGATCGACGCAACACGGGAAGTCCTTGGCGGTGAGCGGAGGTGTCCGCTCAACCGGCGGCCCGCGAGGGTTAGGCCGGGCCGTTGAGGATGGCGGACGGGCTCGTATGACCGATGAAGCCGAGTAATGTTGGCAGAGGAAAGGGGCCCGAGTTCAAGGCGAACGTAAGAAGTGGTGAGGAACCCGGAGATTGAATCAATGATTCTCGAACCTCCAGAAAGTGTTCAGAAGCTACAGGCGGCGTTGCAGGCGAAAGCGAAGGAGGCGCCTGGCTATCGATTTTATCTTTTGTACGACAAGTTGTATCGCAAGGACGTGCTCGGGTACGCGTACCGGTGTTGTCGAGCCAATGCTGGCGCACCGGGAGTAGACGGGCAGGATTTTGCGGACATCGAGAAGTACGGAGAGGATCGATGGCTCGGCGAACTGGCGGATACACTCCGCAGGAAGACGTATCGGGCAGAGGCAGTACGACGTGTATGGATACCAAAAGCGGACGGCAAGAAGCTGCGCCCGCTCGGTATTCCTTGTGTCGCTGATCGCGTAGTCATGACGGCCGCGGTGGTGGTGCTGGGTACCATCTTCGAAGTTGACATGCCTGCCGAACAGCATGGCTACCGCGCTAATTTCAGTGCTCATACGGCCGTGCGCTCGGTGCATGGTCTGATCAGTGCCGGTTATACGCAGGTTATAGAAGGCGATTTGGCTGGTTATTTCGATTCGATTCCGCATGCCGAACTTCTCAAATCCGTGGCGCGCCGGGTCTCTGACCGGCACGTACTGCATCTGATCAAGATGTGGCTCGATGCACCGGTCGAAGGAGATGATGGCAAAGGCGGGAAGAAGCGAACGACGCCGAACAAGGACAGTGGACGCGGTGTCCCGCAAGGGGCTCCGATTTCGCCGTTGCTTTCCAATCTGTATATGCGCCGGTTTGTGCTGGGATGGAAGCAGCGCGGCCTGGAGCGCAAGCTGCAGGCGAAGATCGTGTCTTATGCAGACGATTACGTCATTTGTTGCAAGGGCAGCGCCGAGGAGGCGCTGTTCGAGATGCGATGGATGATGGAACGGCTGAAGCTCACGATCAACGAGGCAAAGACACATGTGCGTCATCTGCCGGAAGAACGGTTCGACTTCCTGGGCTACAACTTCGGTCGGTGCTACTCTCCGACAACGGGCCGGCCCTTTATTGGGACGCGACCGTCGAAGAAGAGTCTCTCACGGGTCATTGGAAAGATCCGGGATTTCACTGCATCGAAGACGACGTGGCAGGAGGCCGAGACCGTGGTGTCACAGATCAATCGTCTGACAGCAGGATGGGCCAACTATTTTTCGTTGGGACCTGTCACTGATGCCTACAAGGCGATCGACCAGTACACCTGGTATCGGCTACGTCGGTGGTTGTGCGCGAAACACAAGGTGGGCAATACGGGTACAACCCGTTATCCCCGAGAGTACTTTCACGAGGTGCTCGGTCTTGCATGGCTACAGCCGCGCGTGCGCAACTTTCCGTGGGCGAAGGCCTGATGTCTTGTCCGAGAGCCGAATGCGCTAGCTGCGCCTGTTCGGTTCGATGAGAGGGGTGTGGAAACGGAGCTACGGCCAGGTTACTTGGGCACCGCCAGACGAAAGGGGCGGCAACAGACAAACCGAACCTACCGCCACCGCGCCACACTCCTACTCTACTGAGGTCACCCCGGCTAGGGCCTGGTCCTTCGCTTTCCGCCCACAACTCCCTGTTTAAAAAGGCAATCCTTTAGGGGACGTTGCGCCCTGGCGCCCATTTTGTTGCCGCGCAACCTCAAGCACTGGACCGCAACGCGGCACCGTTATTTGACTTTCCCCATCCAGCCCATATCCTTCGATAATCGTATTACCTGATTTTTGAATGAAAACCAGCAAAAGCATGGCCCGGGAGCTGTCGGCGCATTTTCATGTCATTCGTGAAAAGCTCCATGGCATCGACAAGCACAACGCGGCGACCGCCCAGGTCATCAACTTCCAGGAAGCACATCTGCTCATGAGCATCGGCACCAAAGGGCCGCTCACCATGAGCGAGATCGCGCGGACGCTGCAGCTGACGCTCAGCAGCGTGACGGCGGTGGTCGACAAACTGGAGAAAAAGAAATTCGTGCGTCGGGCGCGCAGCGCCGAGGACAGACGGCTGGTGCGGGTTCAACTCACCGCATCGGGCCGCAAGTTCCACAACCTGGTGGAGTCGGCCCATCTGACGCTCACGGGCAGCATGCTGAAGATTCTGGATCCGGCCGAGCGGGAAGTATTCCTCGCGCTGTTCCGGAAGATTTCCCGAAGTCTCATCAAATGAATACACCCCAAGGCTTCGTTGCCGCCGAAGAACGCACCGCGGTGCCCGCAGCCCGCCCCGGGCTGCGCCGTATCCTCATGGCCGCAGCGCTCATCGCAATTGGCGGGGTGCTCGGCATAGGGGCCTTCACGGTTCTGGGACAGCACCGGGCGCAGCCGGCCTTCGCACCACAGGCCGCTGTCCCGGCACCGGCACTCACCGTGAGTACCACCGCTCCCCGAAGTCTGGTCTGGCCTGCGACGCTCGCAGCCTCCGGCGCCGTGGCGCCCTGGCAGGAGGCGAGCCTCGGGGCGCAGATCGGCGGCTATCAGCTCATCGATGTGCGGGTGAACGTCGGCGACCACGTCAGGAAGGGTCAGTTGCTCGCAAAGTTCGATCCGGCGCTGCTGCTGGCCGATGAGGCGCAACTGCAGGCCAGTTTCGATCAGGCCGAAGCCAATCTCCAACGGGCCGAGGCACTGGGGAGCGGCGGGGCGCTCAGTGCCCAGGACCTCCTGCAGGCGCGCACGCTCGCCAAGACGGCCGCGGCGCAACTCGCGTCCAAGCAGCTGCAGTTGCGCTACACCGAAGTGCTCGCACCGGATGATGGCACCATCAGTTCACGCACGGCCACGCTCGGCGCCGTGGCGTCGGTCGGTCAGGAGCTGTTCCGTCTGATTCGCCAGAACCGGCTGGAGTGGCGCGGCGAGCTCACCGCGCAGCAGCTGGCGCAGATCCAGCCGGGCCAGGAGGTCATGCTGACGCTACCGGAGGGGACCGTCGCGACAGCCCGCGTGCGCGAGACTGCGCCGGAACTGGATTCGCAGTCACGACTGGGCATCGTCTACGCCGACATCACCCCCGGCAGTCCTGCCCGCGCCGGAATGTACGCCGACGGACGGGTGGTCCTGCGCGAATCGCCGGCACTGGCCGTTCCGGCAGAGAGCGTCGTGATCCGCGACGGACGCAGCTACGTCGCGACGGTGACCGAGGTTGCCGGTGTGCCGCGGGTACGCATGCAGGCGGTGACCGTGGGGCGCCGCCAGGGCGGTGATGCGGAAATCACTCAGGGTATCAACGCTGATGACCAGGTCATCATCCAGGGTGCCGGCTTCCTGAACGACGGCGACGTGGTCCGTTTGTCGCCGCGAACTCCTGGCTCGTGAACTTCGCCACCTGGTCCATCCGCAATCCGATCCCCGCGATCCTGCTGTTCGCGCTGCTTGGACTGGCGGGTGTGTGGGGTTTCTACAAGCTGCCGATTCAGAACCTGCCGGATCTGGATCTGCCCACCATTGATGTGACCCTGACGCAGCCGGGGGCGGCGCCCGCGCAGCTGGAAACCGAGATCGCGCGCAAGGTGGAGGATTCGCTGGCGAACCTGTCCGGCCTGCGCCATCTGCGCACCTCGATCACCGATGGCCAGGTGAGCATTGCCGTGGAGTTCGTGCTGGAGAAGAACCTCTCCGATGCGCTGATCGAAGCCAAGGACGCGGTGGACCGCGTCCGCTCGGAGCTGCCCACCGACATGCAGGAGCCGACTGTCAGTGCGGTGACCACTGGTGGGGATGCGACGCTCGTGTATGCCATTTCCTCCTCGGCCATGGACGAGGAAGCCCTGAGTTGGCTTGTCGACGATACGGTGGCCAAGGCCGTCCTGGCCGTACCCGGCACGGGCAAATTTGAGCGCGTGGGCGGCGTGCAGCGCGAAGTGCGGGTCGAGGTGGATCCGGTGCGCCTGGCGGCGCTCGGCGTGACGGCCGCGGATGTGTCCCATGCCCTCCTGCAGGCGCAACAGCAGTCCTCGGGCGGACGCGGTCAGCTCGGCCGCGCGGAGCAGTCGGTACGCACGATCGCCACGGCGCAGCAGGCCTCCGACCTGGCGGCGCTGCCCATCGCCCTGCCGTCAGGCCGGCAGCTGCGACTGGACCAGGTGGCCACGGTCAGTGACGCGACCGCCGAACGCTCCCAGGCGGCGCTGCTCGATGGCAAGCCCGTCGTGGGTTTCAAGGTCTACCGCGCCAAGGGCTTCGACGAAATCCGCATGGCCAAGGCGGTCATCCAGGCGCTGGGCAGGATGTCGGCCGCCGATCCCACGCTGACCTTCACCCCAGTATCCGGAACGGTCGACTACACCCTGGAGCAGTTCGAAGGCTCGATGCACATGCTCTACGAGGGGGCCCTGCTGGCCATCCTCGTGGTGTTGTGGTTCCTCAAGGATTGGCGCGCAACGCTGGTCGCAGCTGCGGCGCTGCCGCTGTCCATCCTGCCCACCTTTGCCGCCATGTCGTGGCTGGGCTACTCGCTCAACACCATCACGCTGCTCGCGCTGGCCGTGATCGTCGGCATCCTGGTGGACGATGCGATCGTGGAAATCGAGAACATCGAGCGCCACGGGCGCATGGGCAAACCCATCCTCAGGGCCGCCGCCGATGCGGTCACCGAGATCGCACTCGCGGTGGTGGCGACGACCATGAGCCTGGTCGTCGTCTTCCTGCCCACGGCGTTCATGAGCGGAGTGCCGGGACTCATTTTCAAGGAATTCGGCTGGACTGCGGTGATCGCCGTACTGGCCTCGTTACTGGTCGCGCGGCTGCTCACGCCCATGATGGCTGCCTACCTGCTCAAGTCGCATCCGCCCTCGACACGAGGGGATGGGCGCGTCATGTCCTGGTACCTCGCGACGGTGCGCTGGTGCCTGGCTCACCGCAAGACGGTGGTTGTCGGGGCGACGGTATTCTTTGTAGGTTCGATTGCGCTGATACCCATGATTCCCTCGGGGCTGATTCCCGAGTCCGATCAGGGATACACGACCGCCGACATCGAGCTGCCGCCTGGAAGTTCCCTTAACGACACCCTGCGCGCCGCCGAGGCTGCGCGCGCCGCCATCGCCGACGTCCCCGGTATCGCCCAGGTATTCACCACCGTTGGTGATGCGCAGCGCGCGGGCGTGGGCCAGCAGCAGGCCGGAGAGGTTCGCAAGGGTTCGCTCATCCTGAGCCTGGCGCCGCGCAAGCAGCGTGCCAGCCAGGTCGCCATTGAGAATGAGGTCCGCAAGCGCTTCCTGAGCGTACCCGGGGCCCGCTTTGCCCTGGGCAGTGGGGGTCCCGGCGAGAAAGTCCAGCTGATCCTGGCGAGCGATAATGCCGCAGCCCTGAAGGCGACATCCCAGGCACTCGAGCGCGAATTGCGCAGCGTGGGACGCCTCGCGAACATCAGTTCCACCGCAAGCCTGGAACGTCCGGAAATCGTGATCCATCCGGATGCGCAGCGCGCGGCCGAGCGCGGCGTGACGACGGCGGCCATTGGCGAAGTGGTCCGTATCGCGACCAGCGGTGACTTCGACGGCCAGGTTGCCCGCCTCAATCTCGACAATCGCCAGGTCTATATCCGCGTGCGCATTCCGGATGCCGCGCGTCAGGACATCGACACCCTGGCCAACATGCGCGTCAGCGGGCGCGACGGACCGGTGCCCTTGTCCAGTGTTGCCGCCCTGACCGTGGAGAGCGGTCCCTCCCAGATCGACCGCTATGACCGGCTGCGCTATGTGACCGTCAGCGCGGATCTGGGGGGCATGCCCCTGGGCTCCGCGCTCGCGGCGGCCCAGGCCCTGCCGGCGGTGCGGGCAATGCCCTCGAGCGTCAAACTCATCCAGACGGGTGATGCGGAACTCGCCGCAGAACTGGCGTCCGGGTTCGGCATGGCCATCGTGATCGGCGTGGTCTGCGTCTTTTGCGTGCTGGTCCTGCTGTTCAAGGACTTCCTGCAGCCCGTGACGATCCTGTCCGCGATCCCGCTGTCCATCGGCGGCGCGGTCATCGCGCTGCTCACCGCACACAGCGAACTGGACATTCCCTCGATGATCGGTCTGGTGATGCTCATGGGCATAGTCACCAAGAACTCGATCCTACTGGTGGAGTACGCCGTGGTCGGTCTGCACGAGCGTGGGCTGTCGGTGCGTGAAGCGCTCCTGGAGGCCTGCCACAATCGCGCCCGGCCCATCGTCATGACCACGGTCGCCATGATCGCCGGCATGCTGCCGATCGGACTGGGCTTCGGTGCCGACGCCAGCTTCCGTCAGCCCATGGCCATTGCCGTCATCGGTGGCCTGCTCACCTCGACCGCATTGAGTCTGCTGGTCGTGCCGGTCGTATTCACCTATGTGCGTGGATTTGAAGACTTCGTCGTTGGCGTCTTCAAACGTTCCCCGCGGACCTATCGCGACGGAATGGGAGAACGTCCAACGCCCGCGGCCAAGGCTGGCGGCGAATAGTCCGCCATCTGCCCCAATCCGGTGGTCGCGCTCGAACAGACTGGTACCGCTGGTCGGTTCGTTGCCTACATCGGAGTTGCGGTGGCGCAGTGGCCTCGCCATGACTCGCTGTACTGCATCAAAAAATTCGGCGAATACCTGTTATGTAATCGTCAGAAAGTCGGTTGATTGAGACCTTGGCACGGGTAGCCGCCATCCGTGCGTTCTCGTCTTGCTCGAGCGCCTCCATGCGTGGGCATTCGCCCGCCAAGATGCCGATCATGGCCAGATCGAACTCATCGCGCGGGTCACGTTGCCCATGAGGGCTCTTTCTCATTCAGCAACGCGCTGCCACTATTGAAACGGGCTCGCTCATCGCGCGAGCCTCCACCATGGCGGCCCGCGTTTCGGCATTCGGCACTTTGAGTTCGAACGGAAGTTCTTGATCGGCAGACTGGAGAACTCACCGAGCTTCGCATTAGCAATAATAATCCGTTATTAATCAAAGCGATAATCGCCCGAGTTTTACGAAAACTTTGATTTCCGCCTCCATCATGAAATATCATGATCCATCAAGATGCATCATGACGAGGCTGTGCCATGAGCGTTCTGCGCAAATTCTCATCCCAAGCGGATCCGGAAGTGCTCGAAGGACTGCAAGAGATTGCTGCCCGGGAGGGACGGCAGTTTCAAGCGGTACTGGGAGACGCGATGCGTGAATATCTCGCTCACAAGCGTCAGAAGGCGCCACGACGAAATGTACTTGAGGCCTTTCAAGAAAGTCTCAACGAGCGCGATGAGTTATATCGGTCGCTGGCTAAGTGACTGAATACGTCACGACTGCTGATGCGATCTTCTTCCATCAACGACTGATCGAGCGCTACGGCGGCGCAAGTGGTGTGCGCGACGTCGGCGCGCTCGAAGCGGCGCTGCATCGTCCCCGGACAGGATATTACGATACCCTCGTTCACGAGGCCGCCGCGCTGCTGGAAAGCCTGGTTCAAAACCATCCCTTTGTCGATGGCAACAAACGGGTGGCGTTCGCTGTGGTCGATGTCTTTCTTCGGATCAACGGTCAGGAGATCACAGGGGACTCCGAGATGCTTCACAAGCATTTGATGAAGCTCTTCGCGGAGCAAACCTTTGACATGGAACACTTGGTACCCTGGTTGCAATCGATCGTTCGGCCGCGCGTGTGAAGTGACCGGTACAATCAGCCGACTGCTCCATTGCTGCGGTTTGAGCGCGGCAGCTGTTCCGAAGCCAGCGCGCCGTCAGATGGCTGAATCGCGGCACTGGTACAGTAATGGCAGGTGCCGCGGTAGCTGTCGCGGCTCGCAGCTGGATGGATTGAACCGTACGCACGGTAGCGATTGAAACGCCTGGCCGTCCGAGCGTTGTGGTCAACCATCCGCGCACCCTCGGTGCGGAGATCCGCATGCACTGCTGGGAATCCTCCACCCGCAAAGGCCGGGCGCGGCCGCTAGAAAAGGATCACCGCTCGGCCGCGAAGGCCGCCGGCCTCGAGCGCACGCTGCGCATCGGCAATGCGCTCGGGCGCGTATTCCCCTGCCACGCGCAGCTTGATCTGCGCGGCTGCGACCATGTCGCGGAGCAGTTCGAGCCATTCGGTACGTTCTAGGACTTCAGGCACAAATACTGGCTTGATCTTGATTCCCCGCTCGCTCGGCTTGTCTCCCCAGCCGCGAACCGGGATGTAGACGCCGTCGTCACGGATCGCGCCGAAGGACTTTTCCGCGAGTAGCGCCGTGTCGAGCAGCGCGTCGACACCTCCGGGCACCTCCCGGCGAATC
>Ga0182030_10014348_pt1 | contig 15652 bp, 14 predicted proteins | sample 812S3MmetaG_FD_121299 | JGI IMG/M metagenome (GOLD analysis project Ga0182030, IMG submission 121299) | Permafrost microbial communities from Stordalen Mire, Sweden - 812S3M metaG (Illumina Assembly) | ecosystem: Environmental > Terrestrial > Soil > Wetlands > Permafrost | place: Sweden...
CTAGCTGGCGGTGATCTCGATGTCGACCGCGGCGCTGACTTCGGGGTGCAGCCTGACCCGGACCTGGTGCGAGCCCACGGTCTTGATCGGGTCGGGCACCTCGATCCGGCGCCGGTCGAGCTCCGGGCCGCCCGCCTCGCGGACCGCGGCGGCGATGTCGGCTGAGCCGACCGAGCCGAACAGCCGGCCGCTGTTGCCCGCACGGCGCCGCATCCGCACCTGCAGGCCCTCGAGCTGGCCCGCGACGACCTTCGCGTCCTCGACGCCGCGGATCTCCCGGGCCGACCTGGCCCGCTTGATCAGCTCGATCTGCTTCTCCGCGCCGCGGCTCCAGCCCATGGCGAAACCGCGCGGGATCAGGTAGTTGCGGCCGTAGCCGGGGGCCACGTCCACTACGTCGCCGGGGGCGCCGAGACCGCTCACTTCCTGGGTGAGAATGAGCTTCATCGGGTTACGACTCATCTGCCTGACTCCCTAGCGCGCCGTGCTCGTGTACGGAAGCAGCGCCATCTCGCGGGAGTTCTTGATCGCGGTTGCGACGTCTCGCTGATGGCGCGTGCAGTTACCGGTCACCCGCCTGGCGCGGATCTTGCCGCGGTCTGAGATGTACTTGCGGAGCAGGCCGGTGTCCTTGTAGTCGACGTAGACGATCCGGTCCTGGCAGAACACGCAAACCTTCTTCTTCGGCTTGCGCAGCGGTGGCTTGGCCATCGTGGTGCTCCTTAGCAGAGCCCCGCCTGCGCGGGGATGGTCGGGTTTCTTGTTATCTGGCTTACTGGTTGAGACTGCTTAGAACGGTGGCTCGTCGGAGTAGCCGCCGGGACTATCGGTCGCCCACGGGTCGGACTCACCGCCGCCGGAGTTGCCGCCGCCGGAGTTGCCGCCGTAGCCGCCGCCGTTGCCCTGGCCGCCGGACGGCCTGCCGCCGCCGGAGCCCCCGGGGCCCCCGGAGGAACGCTGGCCGCCGCCGAAGCCGCCGCCATCACCGGAACCGGAACGGGCGATCTTGTTCACCTTGGCCGACGCGTTGCGCAGCGAAGGCCCGACATCATCGACCTCCACCTCATACACGGTGCGCTTCTCGCCCTCCTTGGTCTCATACGACCGCTGCCGCAGCCGCCCGGAGACGATCACCCGCATCCCGCGGGTCAGGCTCTCCGCGACGTTCTCCGCCGCCTGCCGCCACACGTTGCAGGTCAGGAACAGGCTGTCGCCGTCCTTCCACTCACCGGTGGAGTTATCGCGGAACCTGGGCGTCGACGCCACCCGGAACCGCGCCACCGGCTGGCCCGCCGGGGTGAATCGCAATTCCGGATCGTCGACGAGGTTCCCCGCGATCGTGATCTGGGTATCGCCTGCTGCCATCGGGGTGCTCCCGGTCGTAATGAATCGCTGCCTGCTGGTATGGGGGACAGGACCCTGCTCAGTGCTGCTCGGGCCGCGTGACCTTGGTCCGCAGCACGGCTTCGTTAAGGTTGAGCTGACGGTCGAGCTCGAGCACGGTGCTCGGCTCCGCCATCAGGTCCACGACCGCGTAGAAGCCCTCTGACTTCTTCTCGATCGGGTAAGCAAGGCGGCGCTTCCCCCAGATGTCCACCTTGTCAACCTTGCCGCCGCCGCCGCTTACTACCTTGAGAAACTGGTCAAGTGACGGCTGGACGGTACGTTCCTCGAGACTGGGGTCGAGGATGATCATTATCTCGTAATGGCGCATGGGCGTCCTGAGCCTCCTCTGGACTAATGCGGCCACGGTCTCTCCGTGGCAGGAGGTGTCGCGGTCACGAGCCGGCTCATGGGACCGGCCGGGTCGTCCGCAGCCTGCATAGGTTACCAGCATCCACGTGCTAACCGGACCGCAACAGGTGGATTCCCGATTACCGCACAGGGGAATACTGTCCCGTGAAAATGTACCCTCATACCTATAGTGACAGGCAGGAGGAGGAGGTCATCGTGGCAGGCACCGTCCGGACCCGCTCGCACCAGAACATCCTGAACTCGGACGGGCAGCGGCACCCGACCGAGAACATCCTGACCATCTTCACATTGGTGGTCGGCCTCGTCGCGTTCGTCCTGGGCATGATCGTCCGGAACGCCCATACCGGCGCCGCGGTGCACATCACCGCGACCGCCACCGGGCTGGTCGCAATGGTCGTCGGGCTGTACGTCCAGATGATCTCGGCCACCCGCGAGCAGCGGATACTCATCGTGACCGGCATGATCGCCGGATTCGTCGGGCTGGCCATCGGCCTGAGCCGCGGCGGCTTCATCGGGTAGAGCCTGGCTCAGGACAGCGGCGGCTTCATCGGATAGGCCCCGGCTCAGGACCTGGGCAAGCCGAGGGGCTCCTCCCCCGCGAGCCAAAGGGCGCGGCGCCGCCTGGACTGAGGAGCGACGAAGGAGCGCGGCGCGTCAAGAGCGCCCGGAGGCGAGGGGGAAAATAGAGTGCGCATCGGAGCCCACTTCCACGTCGACAACCCGCTGGACGAGGCGATTGCCCGCGGCGCGGACGCGGCCCAGTTCTTCCTCGGCGATCCGCAAGGCTGGAAGGGACCCGTCATACCCGGCGGTGACCCGGCCGCCATCAGGGACGCCTTCGCCGCCGCCAACGTGGACATCTACATCCACGCGCCGTACGTCATCAACGTGGCCACCGCCAACAACCGGATCAGGATCCCCAGCCGGAAGCTGCTCGACGGCCAGCTCAAGGCGGCCGCGTCGGTCGGGGCCAAGGGGCTGATCGTGCACGGCGGGCATGTCACCGCGGGCACCGGCCCGGAGGCGGGCCTGGAGAACTGGCGCAAGGCGGTCGAGCGGATCGAGCGGCCGGTGCCGATGCTGATCGAGAACACCGCGGGCGGGGACGGCGCCATGGCCAGGTCGCTCGACGCGATCGGCAGGCTCTGGGACGCGGTGGCCGACGCCGCCGCCGGCAACGGCGAGGACGTCGGGTTCTGCCTGGACACCTGCCACGCCAACTCGGCCGGCCTCGATCTCGCCGACGCGGTCGACCGGATCAAGGCGATAACCGGCCGGATCGACCTGGTGCACTGCAACAATTCCCGCGATGAGTTCGGCTCGGGCCGGGACCGGCACGCCAACATCAACGCGGGCACCATCGACCCCGCGCTGCTGCTCGGCGTGGTCCGCGCGGCCGGCGCCCCGGCCATCTGCGAGACCCCCGACGAAGACGGCAGCCTCGCCGCCGACGTCAGCTGGCTGAAGCAGAACCTGCCCGGCTGAACCCGGGGAACCGCGGGCGCAGCCGGATCCTGAACTGGTCCTCGGCGTGGTCAAGGATGCCCCCGGCCGGGTCATCGGTACCGTGGGCACGCACCACGTCCCGTTCGGGAAGAAGAATGTCCCGCACCACGTAGGCGCCGAGCAGGGCTACGGCGAGGAACCGGGCCGCCAGGGTGGCGAAGTACCAGCCGGTGGACAGGCCGGCGTAGCCGGTGACCGGGTTGCCCGCACTGCCGTAAATGAAGATCAGGTAGCCCCAGATGCCGAAGAAATAGGCCACCTCGGCGAGCTGCCACAGGACGTACGGCCACCACCGGGGGCGAGCGAGCACCGCCAGCGGCACCAGCCAGATGACGTACTGCGGCGACCAGACCTTGTTCGTCATCAGGAACGCGGCCAGCACCAGGAAGCACAGTTGCGGCAGCCGGGGGCGGCGCGGCGCGGCCAGCGCGAGCAGCGTGATCGCCGCGCACGCGAGGATGAAGAAGGCCGTGGACATCAGGTTGAGCACGCTGAGCTTGGCGTCGCCGAGCACGGGCAGGTTGACGTACTCGAAGAGGTACCAGATCGAGCCCCAGTCGGCGCCGCGCTCCTTACTGAACACGTAGAACCAGGCCCAGCCGGACGGCGCGACGATCATCACCGGCAGGTCAACCACCAGCCAGGCGACCACGGCGGCCGCGAGGGTCTTGGCGAACTGGCGCAACTGGCCGGTCCGCAGGCAGAGCAGCAGCAGCGGCCCGAACACCACCAGCGGGTAGAACTTGGCCGCCACCCCGAGGCCGAGCAGGACGCCCGCCCACCCGCCGCGGCGAGCCGCCCACGCGGCGATCCCCAGCGCGGTCAGCGCGAACGCGATCAGGTCCCAGTTGATGAACGCGCTCAGGATCAGCGCCGGGGACAGCGCGACCATCAGCGCCTGCGCCCGGCCAGCCGGGCCGGCGGCCCGGGCGGTCGCGAGCACGCCCGCCACCGCGCAGACCGCGAGCAGCACCACGGTGACGTCGAAGAACTCCCGGCCCCTGATCACCGGGTTGACGTTCCTGACCAGCCAGGCCGCGGCCTGCATGGCCGCGCCGATCAGGACCGGGTACTCGACCTTATGGCCGGTGTAGGGAACCTTCCCCGCCGCCAGCCCCTCGTTGTAGTACAGCGGATAGATATCGGTGTAGCAGGCGTCCTGGAACTGCTTGGCGTAGTAATTCCAGGCTCCCGAGCGGCAGGGGTACTTCTCCGCGAACGCGAGCACCATCCCGAACACTGACGCGGCGGCGAGCACGCTGGTACTGCCGAGGGCCAGCACCAGCCCGGAGCGGGCGGAGTCGCCGGTGAACCGCGTCTGCGCCGATCCCGGGGCTTCCTCCACCCCCATATCTAACCGCGCTTCGGACCTCGTCGGCGCATCCGGCGCCGCACCCACAGGCAGGTCGCGGGCAGCCCGGCGAAGATCCCGCCGACCGCGCCGCCCGCCTTGGCGGCGGTCACGCTCTGCCCGTTGCCTCCGGCGTTGCCGCAGGTGACCACCGACGGATCACAGCTGTAGGTGGGGTAGGGGCTCGGGTTCCCTGACCCGGGGTTGCGCACGCCGGTCGGGTAGCCGGACCGGCCGTGCTTCCTGGGGGTCTTCTTGTGCGGGACCACCCGCAGGCTGGGCGGCACCAGGTTCCATGCGCTGCCGGTGAAGACCGGCTGGGTGAACGGCTCGATGCCCAGCGGGACGAACTCGTTCTCGGCGTAGGTATGCCAGATCGAGGCCGGCCAGGTGCCGCCGTAGCCGCCCTGGGCATTGCCGCCGAGATCGGCCGGCAGCGACTCAGCCGACTTGTCGGTGAAGATGCCCACCGCGAGCGCCTGCGACGGAATCGCGCCGATGAAGAACGCCGACTGGGCGGTGTTGGTGGTGCCAGTCTTGGCGATGATCTCCTGGCCGTTGCTCAGCCCGGCGGTCGGCGCGGTGCCGTACGGGGCGGTGTCCTCGGACATCGCGTACTGGACCTGGGTCGCCTCTTCGGCGTTGAGCGCCGAGTCGGAGCTGAACACCGGGTAGCTGATGATCTTGATCGGCGTCGGCACGCTGTTCTGAGTGATCGAGGTGATCACGTGAGCGTCGTGATAGATGCCCTCGTCGTCGATCGTCGCCAGCATCGTGGCCTGCTCGCCGACGGTCAGCGAGGCCTGCCCGAGCGCGAGGCCCGCCTCGTCCTCCATCGCGTAGACGGGGTGCTTGGCCGTGCCGCAATTGGCGGTAATGCAGGCGGCGGCGGTGTCCACGCCGAACAGCTGTGCCATCTTGGCCACGGCGGCACCGCCCACCGTGTGCCACAGATCGGTGTACGCGGTGTTGATCGACTCCGCCATCGCCAGCTGCGGCGTGAACGGCCCGTCCTCATCCGGGCTGTCGTTCGTGATCATGTCCCACTCGTACGCATCGGCCGGCTCAGCGCTGGTCGCATAGGTACTGGGCTGCGAGTCCGGCGGAATCCACAGCGGGTCATAGCCGTCGAGCGTGCTGGTCTGCACGTTCATCCCCTGCGAGACCGCCGTCGCGAGCACGTACGGCTTGAACGAGGAGCCGACCTGTTCCCGGTTGTACACGGCCATGTTCACTTCACAGTCCAGGAGCTTGCACTCCTTGGCCGACATCTTGTGCGTCGAGCCGTAATAGTCGACGTAATCCGACCCCGGATAGCCCGGACCCGGGTACATGGCCTCGATCGCGCCGTCCGCCGGATTCTCGAGCACCGCGCCCACGTGCGCGTCGGTGGGCAGCGCCACGCCGCCCTGGGCCATCTCTACCTCGTTCTGCTGGACCGCCTGGTACAGCGCCTGCATCTTCGAGTCGTCGATGCTCGTCTTGATGACGTAGCCGCCGTTGTCGATCTGCGACTGGGTGAAGCCATAGACGTCCGTCAGCTCGTTGTAGACGACGTTGAGAATGTACGGGTCCCAGACGTCGCGGCCCACGGTCTGCGGCACGTAGTCGCCCAGCTTCGGGAACTTCATCGTCGCCGCCTGCTGCGCGGTCAGGTTGCCCATCGTCACCATGCCGCCGAGCACGTACTGCCAGCGGGCCTCGAGCTCGGGGCGGTACGCCGGCAGCGGGTAGGTGCTCGGCTGCTGGATGAGGGCGCCGAGCACGGCGGCCTGCGCCGTGGTGATCTTGGACACGGGCTCGCCGAAGTACGTCTCAGCGGCCGCGCCGATTCCGTAAGCCCCGTCTCCCAGGTAGATCGTGTTGAGATAGTTCTCCAGGATCCACTGCTTGGATTTCTCCTTGGAGACCTTCATGGCCACGAAGATCTCCTTGATCTTGCGGCTGAACGTCTGATCGGTGCCGATGCCGGAGTAGTAGTTCCTGACGAACTGCTGGGTGATGGTGGAGCCGCCCTGCAGCGAGCCGTCATTACCCTTGGTGTCCTCGTAGGCGGCCCGCACGATGCCCTCGGGGGAGATGCCGCCCTCGTGGAAGAAGTTCCGGTCCTCGGCGGCGAGCACCGCGTTGATGACTCGCTGCGGGATCTGGTTGTAGCTCAGCTCCTGCCGGTTGGTGGTGCCGAACCGGCCGATCAGGGTGCCGTTGCCCGAGTAGACCACGGACTGCGTGAAGCTGGTCGCGGCCATCGCCTCGGTGGGGACAGGCGTGTCCTCATACGCCATGGCCACCACGACGGCGCCGATCACCACGGCGGCGCCGATGCACGCGAGCAGCAGGCCCACGGCCTTGCGCAGCGTCCAGTGCCGCCACCAGCTGCCCTTGACCTTGACCTTGACCTGGGTCTGGGCCCGTCCCCGCCGCCCCGGTCCCCGCAGGCCGCCCGGACCGGCAGTCCGCCGTGGCCTGGGAGGTCCCTGGGGTCCGCGCGGTCCGCGGGGTCCGCCTGCCCCGGCGGCGCGGCGGCGCGTTCCCGGCTCCCCAGGGCGCCGGAGATCACTGCGCCCCGATGATTGCGGCACGCGGCTCAGCGGCCCGATGTCTCGCGTATCGGCCGTCCCGGTCCGGTAAAGGCCGGCGACCCAGGCCTCGTGCGCCGGGGCCTCGTGCGCCGGGGCCTCGAGCGCCGGGGCGTCGAGCGCTGGAGCGTCGAGCGCTGGGGCGTCGAGCGCTGGGGCCTCGTGCGCTGGGGCCTCGTGCGTGCCCGCCGGGCGGGCGTGGCTGCCCTCTCGCCGGCCGCCGGGGGCACGGTCATCGTCCGGGCGGGCGGCGAGGCCGACTCCGCCACGGCCGGCGCGGCGGGCGGGTCCGGATTCATGGCTGTCAAGGTAGCCGGCCTCCGGGCTGTAGCCGGTCTCTGGGCTGCGGAAACCGTTCGTGTCCCAGCCGTTCGCGTCATAACCCAGGTCATAGTCGATATTTCCGGCGTAGCTGTATCCGCCTTCACCGCCGCCGGCCTCGAGGCGACCGTGCTTCAATCCGCCCGTTTCCCCCGCGTCGCGATACCGAACGTCAAAGTCATCAGCTTTGCTGCTCACGCGTCCTCGCTGGTGGCTCGGAGGTCGCGGCTGACCGGAATGCGACCTCTACCTGGAGACGGGCCCGGCCATCACAGGGCCCTGCTGACGTCAAACGTTACCTTCTGGATCTTGCGTTTACTGGCTGGTCCGCGCACGCCGCCTCCGGCGTACGGCGGGCTCGCCAGTGCCGAGAACGTAAGAGGAAGCGAGGTGGTTCCACCCGCAACTCTGACAGACCTCGACCACGTAGACGCGGAATTCCCCGTATTCAGTAGCCATTTCGGCCAGCTCGCGTGCTTGCTTGACCCGTCCCTCGTATTGGCCCAGCTCGTCGCCGTATACATAGGTGACGTGCGTCAGGTTAGTTTTCCTGCAGATCGGACAGCGATCCTGGGTGGGTTCGCCGTGAAACTTGGCCGCCCGCAGCAGGTAAGGGTGGGCATCGCAGACGTCGGTGACGGTCGTGCGCCCGGCGTACACGGACGCGAGCGTGGCCCGGCGGGCCAGCCCGTAGTCCACGACGGAACGCCTTGACGTCATATCGCCAGCGTACGTCGGAACCGGGCGTGAGCCGAGCCCGGATTCGATCATCTTTTGCCGCCCGGGGGCCGCCAGGGCCCCGCCGGGACCCCGCCCCGGCCGGCTGGACCAGCAGAAACCGGCACGCACTTGCGGCGACACGGAGGACAACATAGTATTTGGATGTATCGGTTCGATACATCGGAGCGATCTAACGAGTAAAGGTATCGTGGCGAGGCATCGTGCCGACACATCATAGGGATATATCCACCTTCTGGGGGAAGCGTGGCACGCAACCGCTCCGGCGTACTTGAGCTCGCCGTGCTCGGCGAGCTCAACGGGACACCGATGCACGGCTATGAATTGCGCAAGCGGCTTTCTACCGTGCTAGGGGCATTCCGCGCGCTTTCTTACGGATCGCTCTACCCGTGCCTGCACGAGCTTCTCGCCGTCGGGTTGATCGCGGAGGAGCATGACGAGGACGAGCCGCGGACCCTGGCCGCCGCGTCCGGGACCGTGCGGTCCCGTACGGGCCGGCGGTCGCTGAAGGTGTACCGGCTGACCGCGGACGGCAAGGAGCGGCTGCAGGAACTCCTCCGCGAGGGCGGCCCGGCGGCGTGGGAAGACGACGGGTTCGGCGTTCATTTCGCGTTTTTCGGACAGACGAGGGCCGACGTCAGGCTCCGGATCCTCGAGGGCCGTCGCAGCAGGCTCGAGGAACGTATGGAGGCCATCAGGGCGGCCTTTACCCGCACCAGGGAGCGGGTGGACAGCTACACCCTGGAATTGCACCGGCATGGCCTGGAATCAGTGGAACGAGAAGTCCGATGGCTGAACGAGCTGATCGCATCGGAGCGCCAGGCCGGAGGACCAGACAACATTTCCGAGATTTCCGAGAAGGAGTCATCCTGATGGGTAAGGTGCGCATCGCCATCGTGGGGGTGGGTAACTGCGCTAGTTCCCTCGTACAGGGACTGGAGTACTACAAAGACGCCGACGACGGCGCCCGGGTTCCCGGCCTCATGCATGTCCGGTTCGGGCCGTACCACATCAGCGATGTGGAGGTCGTGGCCGTGTTCGACGTGGACGCGAAGAAGGTCGGCGGCGATCTCGCCGACGCCATCAGCGCGAGCGAGAACAACACCATCAAGTTTGCCGAGGTGCCCCTGACCGGGGTGACCGTCCAGCGCGGTCCTACGTTTGACGGCCTGGGCGAGTATTACCGGGAGATCATCACCGAATCCGACGAGCCGGCCGTGGACGTGGTCCAGGTGCTGCGTGAGAGCGGCGCCGACGTCCTGGTCTCCTACCTGCCTGTCGGTTCTGAGCAGGCGGACCGCTTCTACGCCCAGTGCGCCATCGACGCGAAGGTCGCCTTCGTCAACGCGTTGCCGGTATTCATCGCCTCGGACCCGGAATGGGCCGCGAAGTTCACCGCGGCGGGCGTGCCGATCATCGGCGACGACATCAAGTCCCAGGTCGGCGCCACCATCACGCACCGCGTGCTGGCCAAGCTGTTCGAGGACCGCGGGGTTGAACTGCTCCGCACCTACCAGCTCAACTTCGGCGGCAACATGGACTTCATGAACATGCTGGAGCGCAAGCGGCTGCAGTCGAAGAAGATCTCCAAGACTCAGGCCGTGACCTCACAGGTCCCGCACGAGATGGAGCGTGCCGCCGTGCACATCGGTCCCTCGGACCACGTGCCGTGGCTGGATGACCGCAAGATGGCCTACGTCCGGCTCGAGGGCCGGGCGTTCGGTGACGTGCCGCTCAGCCTGGAGTACAAGCTCGAGGTCTGGGACTCGCCCAACTCGGCCGGGGTGATCATCGACGCGGTGCGCGCCGCGAAGATCGCGCTTGACCGCGGCCTCGCCGGGCCAGTGGTCTCGGCCAGCTCTTACTTCATGAAGAGCCCGCCCGAGCAGTTCGGCGACGACGTCTGCCGCGACCTGGTGGAGAAGTTCATCCTCGGGGAGGATGCCCGCTAGCGGGTGGCGCCTAAGCTTGATGAGTGGGCAGCCAGCCGCCAGATGATACCGGGGTTGCCGCTGGCCGCCCCGGTATCCCGGTGACCCGGCAGTGGACGTTCTGGGCCGACCTGCGCGCGGTGCTGGCCGAGCGGAACTTCCGCCGGCTGTTCACGACCCGGTTGATCTCGCAGGCCGGCGACGGTATCTTCACCGCCGGGATCGGCACGTACGTGTTCTTCAACGCGGAAACGTTCCCGAGCCCGGCAGCGGGAGCAGCGGCCTTCGCGGTCCTCTACCTGCCGTACTCGCTGATCGGCCCGTTCGCGGGCGTGTTGATCGACCGCTGGTCACGGCGTCAGATCCTGGTCTGGTCGGCCCTGCTCCGCTCCGTGTTCGTGGGGCTGACCGCTGCCCTCATGGCCGCGGGCAACCGCGGGGTGCCGCTCTACATCGCGGTGCTGCTTGTGCTCGGCGTGAACAGGTTCTTCCTGTCCTCGCTGTCCGCTGCCCTGCCGCATGTGGTGGCCGAGGACAAGCTGGTGATGGCGAACTCGGTTTCGCCGACCCTGGGCGGCCTGATGGCGTCGGTCGGCGGCGTCGTCGGCCTGGTCGTGAACGCGGCCACCGGCGACACCAGGCGCGGCGCCGCTGTCACCCTCGTGGTCGCCGGCGTGTGCTACGTGGCGGCGAGCACCGTCGCCGCCACCATGCGCCGCGACCTCCTCGGCCCGGTACGCGCGCTGGGCGCGCCGCAGCCCGGACGACTGCTGGCTGAGGTCGTCTCAGTCGCGGCCGGGCTGATCGAGGGCGCGCGCTACCTGCTGCGGCGGCGCGGCCCTACCGCGGTGCTCGGCGCTACCGGAGGCAACAGGCTGCTGTACGGCGCGCTGTTCTTGATGTCGATCCTGCTGTACCGGAACTATTTCTTCCGGTCTAGCGTGACCAAGGCCGAGACGCATTTCGCCGTGCTGGTGACGGTGGCGGCCATCGGCTACGGCTGCGCGGCCCTGGCCACCCCGCCGGTGACCAGGCGGCTGGCCAAGCCGACCTGGATCGTGCTGCTGCTCGCGGCCAGCGCCGTGGTGACGATCGGGCTTGGCGAGACCTTCAACCAGGCCGCCTACCTGGTCATGGCGTTCGCCCTCGGCCTGGGCGGCCAGGGGGTGGCCATCTGCGCTACCACCATCTTGCAGGAAGACGTGGACGACGACTACCGGGGCCGGATGTTCGCCTTCTACGACATGATGTTCAACGTCACGTACGTGGTCGGTGCCGTGCTGGCCGTGACCGTCATGCCGGCCGACGGGCACGCGCCGCTCCTCATCGGCCTGGTCGCGGCCGGCTACGCGATCACCGCGGTCGCCTACTGGCTGGCCCGCGAACGGGATCAGTCCTCGCCCGGCTCCGGACCGGGCCCGGTGATCCCCTCGGCCGCCGCCCAGCGCAGCAGTTCCTGAGTCACCCGCTCGCGGCCGAGCTCGCCCTCGGCGATCCGCAGCTCGAGCAGGAAGTCGTAGGCCCGGCCCACCACCGGGCCGGGCGGCACGCCGAGCGCGCGCATGATCTCGTTGCCGTCGAGCTCCGGCCTGATCCTGGCCAGCTCCTCCTGCTCGCTGAGCTCGGCGATCCGCCGTTCGAGGGCGTCGTAGGCCCGGGCCAGCCGGGCCGCCTTCGCCCGGTTCCTGGTGGTGCAGTCGGCCCTGGTCAGCACGTGCAGCCGGGACAGCAGCGGCCCGGCGTCGCGGACGTAGCGGCGGACCGCGGAGTCCGTCCACTCGCCCTCGCCGTAGCCGTGGAACCGCAGATGCAGCTCGACCAGCTTCGGCACGTCCTGCACGATGTCCTTGGGAAAGCGCAGCGCGGTCAGCCTGCGCCTGGCCATCTTGGCGCCGACCACCTCGTGCAGGTGAAACGCCACCCGCCCGCCCGGCAGCAGGGACCGCGTGTTCGGCTTGCCGATGTCGTGCAGCAGCGCGGCCAGCCGGACGGTCAGGTCGCCGTCCAGCCCGTACCGCGGCTCCAGCGCGATGGCCTGCCGCAGCACGGTCAGGCTGTGCTGGTAGACGTCCTTGTGCCGGTGATGCTCGTCGGCCTCCATCCGCAGCGCGGACACCTCGGGCAGCACCTGCTCGGCCACCTCGGTTTGCACCAGCACGTCGATGCCCAGCGCGGGGTCAGCGGTGAGCATCAGCTTGGTCAGCTCGCCCGTGATCCGCTCCGCGGACACGATGGCCAGCCGGTCCGCCTGATCGGTCATGGCGGCCCGCACGTCGGCCGCGACCTCGAACTCCAGCTTGGCCGCGAACCGGGCCGCGCGCAGGATGCGCAGCGGATCGTCGTCGAATGACTGCTCTGGCGGCCCCGGGGTTCGCAGCACCTTCTCCCGCAGCGCGTCGAAGCCGCGATAAGGATCGACGATGTCATACCCGGGCAACCTGGCCGCCATCGCGTTGATGGTGAAATCCCGGCGGCCCAGATCCTCCTCGAGCGACCGGCCGTACTGGACCTCCGGTTTGCGCGAGGTCACCCCGTACTGCTCGCTGCGGTAGGTGGTGATCTCGAAAAGAGAATTTCCCTTCCGCAGCCCGACGGTGCCGAAGGCGATGCCGACCGTCCACGTCTTGTCGGCCCAGCCGTTGGTCATCTGCAGCACCTGGTCGGGCGTCGCGTCCGTGGTGAGGTCGAGATCACCGGGCCGCTGGCCCAGGAAAACATCCCGGACCGGGCCGCCGACCAGCGCGAGCTCATGCCCATGGTCCGCGAACAGACGGCCGATTCCGGCCACGTCGGGAACCCGCTCGCGCATGAGCGCGGCGGCCGCATTTCGCTGTTCGGGGTTCATGGGCACGGCCACTGAGCGTATCGACAAGCACAGACTCGGCGCGAACGGCAATAACATTCCAGGTGTGCACGCCTTGCTACCGGCGAACCTCAAGCGGCGGACCCTGTCTGTGGCCGCCGCCGTCGTGCTGCCCGCGCTCATGACCTCCGCCGTGCTGGCGCTGGCCGGGCCGGCCCAGGCCGGTCCCGCGGACCGGGCTGGGACGGGCCGGGTGTCGATGGCCATCACCTCGATGAACCCGCAGTACGCGGGGCCAGGCGCCATCGTCACCGTGGCGGGCACGATCAGCAACGGGACCGGCCAGGCCCAGACCGGACTCAACGTGCAGCTGTACACCTCGCCCACCGGCTTCTCCACCCGCGACGGCATGGATTCCTTCCTCACCCAGGGCGGGAACAACGACAACCTGGAACCGGCCGGCAACCCGTTCCTCATCTCCGCCAGCGTGAATCCGGGCGCCACCGTTTCCTGGCGCGCTTCGTTCGGTGTCAGCTCGGTGGGGATGAGCGAGTTCGGCGTCTACCCGGTAGCCGCCCAGCTGGGGGACAGCGCGGGCAACGTGCTGACCTCCGCCCAGACGCTGCTGCCGTTCTGGCCCGGGCAGCGGTCCGCGGGCCTGCTGTCCCCGCTGGACATCTCCTGGCTGTGGCCGCTGGTCGATCAGCCGCATCATCAGGTGTGCCCGGCTTTGACGAACAACGACCTGACCGCCAGCCTGAACCCGGGCGGCCGCCTGGCCGATCTGGTCGCCGCCGGGACGAGCTACCCTGACGCCGACGTGACCTGGGTCATCGACCCGGCGCTGCTCAGCGACGTCGCCACGATGACCAGCCGGCACCAGGTGGGCGGCAAGCCGAACTGCACCGGCGCCCCCTTCTCCCCGGCCAGCAGGGCGGCCGCGAGGTGGCTTTCCGCGGTCAAGACGGCCACCGCGAGCCAGCCGACCTTGCTCACCCCGTATGCCAACGTGGACATGACGGCCCTGGTCCACCAGGGCCTGAACGCCGATCTGGCCAGTGCCTATGCCGCCGGCGACACGGTGGCAGGCGGCATCTTGGGCCGGACGTTCACGCCCACGATCGCGTGGCCGCCCGGTGGGACCGCGGACCTCAGCGTGCTCACCAGCCTGGCCACCACCGAGGGCATCGGAACGGTCGTGCTGAACAGCGGCGAGATGCCGCCGGCCGGTACCGCCGTCTACGAGCCGGACGACGCGGTCTCCTCGATCACGACGGGCGCCGGCACGTCCATGCACGTGCTGCTCGCCGACGACACCCTGACCGGGGTACTCAAGGCCGCGGACACCAGCTCAGGCGCGCTGCCGGCCAGCACCGGTTTCGCCGTCAGGCAGCGCTTCCTGGCCGAGACCGCGATGATCGCCGCCGAAGCCCCTGACTCGGACCGGTCGGTGGTGGTGGCGCCGCCCGAGGACTGGAGCCCGCCGCAGGCGCTGGCCAGCGAACTGCTCAGCGAGACCGTCAACGCGCCGTGGCTGGAGCCGGCCACGCTGAACAGCCTGACCACCGCGCCGAACAGCTACCGCAAGCTCCCCCGCCAGGCACCGCCGGCCAGCCAGGAAAGCCCCGGCGAGCTCAGCCGCGGCTACCTGAGCGAGGTGAAGACGGCGGGCGCCCAGCTCAGCGTGTTCGAGTCCATGCTCTACCGCCCCCCCTCGTCCTACCTGCCGTCACTGAACGAGGCCCTGTCCGCCGCCGAGTCGGCCGCCTGGCGCGGCAGCGGCGACGCGCAGGGCCTGGCGCTGGCCCGCAGCCTGCTCCAGTACGTCAGTAACGCCGAACGGAAAGTCAAGATCATCGCTTCGGCCCAGGTGCCGATGGGCGGGGCATCCGGGAAGGTGCCCGTCTCCATCGAGAACGGCCTGCTGGACCAGGCCATCGCCGTCCGGGTGAACGCCAGCGTGGTCAACACCCCCAACGGGACGTCACAGCTGACCATCGGCCGCTTCGACAACCTGGTCGTGGTCCCGCCCGGAGACGCCCCGCTGGTGCGGCTGCCGGTCAGCTCGGCGCCGCAAGGCTCCACCGTCATCCAGCTCAGCCTCACCAGCGCGGACGGCAAGCCGCTGCCGTTCGCCACCGCCTCGCTCACCGTCGTGTCGACCAGGTACGGCCGTGCCATCTTGTTCCTCATCGGCGCCGCGATCGGGGTTCTCGTCCTGACCTCGGGGTACCGCGGCGTCCGGCGCAGGCTGGGCCACGACCCCCATGTTGTCAACGAAGAGGCCGACCTACCAGGTAGCGTCGTGACAGGCACCAGCGCGCGACACCCGACGGAGGCACCGGATGACCTGGCCGATGCACGGCGCTGGGCCGACGACGCCTGAACCGGGCCCGGACGAGGCGGACCAGCAGCCAGCGCAGGACGAGCAGTCATCCCGGGGCCGGCACGCCGCACCCGACCCGCTGCCGCCGATGGAAGGCCCGATGCTGGGGGGCGGCCCTACCCCCGCCGAGACCACGCTGCCGCTGGCGCTCAGCTGGCCCGCCCCGCCGGCCCGCCCGCCCCGGACGCCCAGGTTCACGCCAGCGGAGCCGGCCGGTCCGGACGGGTCGGCCACCGCGCCTCCCGGCTGGCGCCGGGTCGGCCGGCCGCCCGACTACCCGGC
>Ga0182030_10014351_pt1 | contig 15650 bp, 11 predicted proteins | sample 812S3MmetaG_FD_121299 | JGI IMG/M metagenome (GOLD analysis project Ga0182030, IMG submission 121299) | Permafrost microbial communities from Stordalen Mire, Sweden - 812S3M metaG (Illumina Assembly) | ecosystem: Environmental > Terrestrial > Soil > Wetlands > Permafrost | place: Sweden...
CAGACGCCTTCGTCATCTGCATCACCAATCCGCTCGACGCCATGGTCTGGGCGCTGCAGAAGGCCTCGGGCATGCCGCACAAGAAGGTGGTGGGCATGGCGGGCGTGCTGGATTCCTCGCGCTTTCGCTATTTCCTCGCCGACGAATTCAACGTCTCGGTCGAAGACGTCACCGCCTTCGTGCTCGGCGGCCACGGCGACACCATGGTGCCTTTGGTTAAATATTCCACGGTGGCCGGCATTCCGCTGCCCGATCTCGTGAAGATGGGCTGGACCTCGCAGGCACGGATCGACGAGATCGTCGATCGCACCCGCAACGGCGGAGCCGAGATCGTCAACCTCCTGAAGACCGGTTCGGCGTTCTATGCGCCTGCCGCCTCGGCGATCGCGATGGCCGAGAGCTATCTGCGCGATAAAAAGCGCGTGATGCCCTGCGCCGCCTACCTCAACGGCGAATACGGCGTGAAGGACATGTATGTCGGCGTGCCGGTCGTGATCGGGTCCAAGGGTGTCGAGCGCATTGTCGAGATCGAACTGGTCGGCAAGGACCGCGAAGCATTCGACAAGTCGGTCGGCGCGGTGCAGGGTCTGGTCGATGCCTGCAAGAAGATCGCGCCGGATCTGCTCGGCCGCTGATCGCATCCAATCTTCACTGATCGTTCAAGGCTTTCGGGGGCCGTCCAATGAATATCCATGAATACCAGGCCAAGGCGCTGCTGCACGAATTCGGCGTCCCGATCTCGAAGGGCGTGCCGGTGCTGCGGGCCGCCGATTCCGATGTCGCCGCGAAGACGCTGGGCGGCCCGGTCTGGGTGGTGAAGAGCCAGATCCACGCCGGCGGCCGCGGCAAGGGCAAGTTCAAGGAAGCCTCGGCCGGCGACAAGGGCGGCGTGCGGATCGCCAAATCGATCGCCGAGGTCAATGAATTCGCCAAGCAGATGCTCGGCGCGACGCTGGTCACGGTGCAGACCGGTCCCCACGGCAAGCAGGTCAACCGGCTTTACATCGAGGAAGGCTCCGACATCGACAAGGAGTTCTATCTCTCGATCCTGGTCAACCGCGAAACCTCCGAAGTGTCGTTCGTGGTCTCCACCGAAGGCGGCGTCAACATCGAGGACGTTGCGCACCACACGCCCGAGAAGATCGTGACCTTCTCGGTCGATCCGGCCACCGGCATCATGGGGCATCACGGCCGCACCGTTGCGAAGGCGCTGGGGCTGTCAGGCGATCTCGCCAAGCAGGCGGAAAAACTGGTGGCGCAGCTCTATGCCGCCTTCGTCGCCAAGGACATGGAGATGCTCGAAATCAATCCGCTGGTCGTGACCAGGCAGGGCGAACTGCGCGTGCTCGACGCCAAGATATCGTTCGACGGCAACGCGCTCTATCGCCATCCCGAGGTGGTGGCGCTGCGCGACGTCACCGAGGAAGACCCCAAGGAGATCGAAGCCTCGAAATACGATCTCAACTACATCACCCTCGACGGCACCATCGGCTGCATGGTCAACGGCGCCGGCCTTGCGATGGCGACGATGGACATCATCAAGCTCTATGGCATGGCGCCGGCGAATTTCCTCGACGTCGGCGGCGGCGCCGACAAGGCCAAGGTCACCGCCGCGTTCAAGATCATCACCGCCGATCCCAACGTGAAGGGCATTCTGGTCAATATCTTCGGCGGCATCATGAAATGCGACATCATCGCCGAGGGCGTGGTCGCCGCGGTGAAGGAGGCCGGATTGAAGGTGCCGCTGGTGGTGCGGCTCGAAGGCACCAATGTCGACGCCGGCAAGAAGATCATCCGGGAAAGTGGCCTCAACGTGCTGCCCGCGGACAATCTCGACGATGCCGCGCAGAAAATCGTCAAGGCCGTGAAGGGGGGCTGAGCCAATGGCCGAGGACCATCTCGCCGCGCCGACGCCGCTTGAAGAGCATCGCAAGCTCGCCGTGTTCGCGGGCGAGTGGACCGGGGAAGAGATGGTGTACCCGTCGCGCTGGACCGCGGGAGGGCCCGCCACCTCGCATGTCACGGCCCGCATCGACCTCAACGGCTTTTATCTGATTCAGGATACCCGCCAGATCCGCGACGGCAAGGAAACCTTCGCCACCCACGGCGTGTTCACCTATGACCGCGAGGACCGGCTTTACAAATTGTTGTGGCACGATTCGCTGGGCTATTACCCGCCGTCGCCGGCCTCTGGCGGCTGGAGCGGCAAGAGCCTTATCCTGGTGCGCGGCTCGCTGCGCGGCAATGCGCGCCATGTCTATGAAATTCTCGACGACAACAGCTACACGATGAAAATCCAGTTTTCGCCGGACGCCGAAGGGTGGACCGACGTGCTCACCGGCGTTTACCGGCGAACCAGCTGACCCCTACCGCATCCGCGCGAAAGCAATCCCAACCATGTCCATTCTGATCGACAAGAATACCAAAGTCATTTGCCAGGGTTTTACCGGCAAGAACGGCACCTTTCATTCCGAAGCGGCGATCGCCTACGGCACCAAGATGGTCGGCGGCATCTCGCCGGGCAAAGGCGGCGCTACGCATCTCGGTCTGCCGGTGTTCGACACCGTGGCCGAAGCGCGCGAGAAGACCGGCGCCGATGCATCCGTGATCTATGTGCCGCCGCCCGGTGCCGCCGACGCGATCTGCGAAGCCATCGATGCCGAAATTCCGCTGATCGTCTGCATCACCGAGGGGATTCCGGTGCTCGACATGGTGCGGGTGAAGCGTTCGCTGTCCGGATCGAAATCGCGTCTGATCGGCCCGAATTGTCCGGGGGTGATGACCGCCGGCGAATGCAAGATCGGCATCATGCCGGCCAATATCTTCAAGCCGGGCAATGTCGGCATCGTTTCGCGCTCGGGCACGCTGACCTATGAGGCCGTGTTCCAGACCACCCAGGAGGGCCTCGGCCAGACCACCGCGGTTGGTATCGGCGGCGACCCGGTCAAGGGCACCGAGTTCATCGCCGTGCTCGAGATGTTTCTGGCCGACCCCAAGACCGCGTCGATCGTGATGATCGGCGAAATCGGCGGTTCGGCCGAAGAAGACGCCGCCCAGTTCCTTATCGACGAAGCCAAGCGCGGCCGCAGCAAGCCGATGGTCGGCTTTATCGCCGGAGTGACGGCGCCTCCCGGCCGCCGCATGGGCCACGCCGGCGCCATCATTTCTGGCGGCAAGGGCGACGCCGGTTCCAAGACCGCGGCGATGGAAGCAGCCGGCATTACGGTCTCGCCGTCGCCTGCGCGGCTCGGGCACACGCTTGTCGAAAAATTGAAGTCTTAATTCAATTCTTGGTCCTTTTCGGCGCGAACATTCGCGTTATATAAGCTAAAAGGTCTGCTATCGTGCTGATCCGGTGTCCGGATCGGCTGTTGCGCCGTATTCCATGCGCGAACCGAAATCACCAGGACGCAATCATGTCTCGCCAAGACGCGAATGCCGCATTTGCCCTTTCCTCGTTCCTCCAGGGCACCAACGCCCCCTATATTGACGACATTTATGCCCGTTACGAGAAGGATCCCGCGTCGGTCGACACCGAATGGCAGGAGTTTTTCAAGAGCCTGAAGGATCAGCCGGCCGACGTCCTGAAAAACGCCGAAGGACCGTCCTGGGGCCGGGACAACTGGCCGCTGACGCCACGCGACGATCTGACTTCCGCGCTCGACGGCAACTGGGCCGACGTCGAAAGGGTCATCGGCGGCAAGCTCGCGGCCAAGGCGCAGGCCAAAGTTCAGACCAAAGGCGGCGAGGCGGTAACGGCCGACGTCCATCAGGCGACGCGCGACTCGGTGCGCGCCCTGATGCTGATCAGGGCCTACCGCATGCGCGGTCATTTCCACGCCAAGCTCGACCCGCTCGGGATCGAGCCGCCGCGCGATCGCGAGGAACTCGATCCGCGCTCCTACGGCTTCGTGGAGGGCGATTTCGAACGCAAGATCTTCCTCGATCATGTGCTCGGCCTGGAATACGCCAGCTTGCGCGAAATCGTCGCGATCTGCGAACGCACCTACTGCCAGACGCTCGGCGTCGAGTTCATGCACATCACCAACGGCGCGCAGAAGGGCTGGATTCAGGAGCGTATCGAGGGACCGGACAAGGAAATCAGTTTTACCCGCGAGGGCCGGCGCGCCATCCTGATGAAGCTGGTCGAGGCCGAAGGCTTCGAGAAATTCTGCGATTTGAAATTCACCGGCACCAAGCGCTTTGGCCTCGACGGCGCGGAATCGCTGATCCCGGCGCTTGAACAGATCATCAAGCGCGGCGGCAATCTCGGGGTCAAGGAAATCGTGGTGGGGATGCCGCATCGCGGCCGCCTCAACGTGCTGACCCAGGTGATGGGCAAGCCGCATCGCGCGCTGTTTCATGAATTCAAGGGCGGCTCGGCCAATCCCGACGTGGTCGAGGGCTCCGGCGACGTCAAGTATCATCTGGGAGCGTCGTCGGACCGCGAGTTCGACAACAACCGGATTCATCTGTCGCTCACCGCCAATCCGTCGCATCTGGAGATCGTCGATCCGGTGGTGCTCGGCAAGGTGCGCGCCAAGCAGGATCAGCATGGCGATCCGCCGGACCAGCGCATCTCGGTGTTGCCGCTGCTGATGCACGGCGACGCCGCGTTCGCCGGACAGGGCGTGGTGGCGGAATGCTTCGGCCTGTCGGACCTGAAAGGCTACCGCACCGGCGGTTCGCTGCATTTCATCGTCAACAACCAGATCGGGTTCACCACCTATCCGCGCTATTCGCGGTCCTCGCCCTATCCGTCCGACGTGGCGAAGATGATCGACGCGCCGATTTTCCATGTCAACGGCGACGATCCGGAAGCCGTGGTGTTCGCGGCCAAGGTTGCGATCGAGTTCCGGCAGAAATTTCACAAGCCGGTTGTGATCGACATGTTCTGCTATCGCAGGCACGGGCACAACGAAGGCGACGAGCCGATGTTCACCCAGCCGGTGATGTACAAGAAGATCGCAACGCACCCGACCACGCTCGAGATTTATTCCAAGCGGCTGATCGCCGAAGGCGTGATGACCGAAGGCGAGATCGAGAAGGCCAAGGCCGACTGGCGCGCGCGGCTCGATGCCGAACTCGAGGCCGGCTCGGGCTACAAGCCCAACAAGGCCGACTGGCTCGACGGCAAATGGGCAGGGTTCAAGTCGGCGGATCAGGAAGAAGATCCGCGCCGCGGCGTTACCGGGGTCGATATTGCCGAATTGAAGGATATCGGCCGCAAGATCACCAAGGTGGCCGATGGATTCAGACTTCACCGCACGGTGCAGCGGTTTCTGGAAAATCGGGCCAAGGCGATCGACACCGGCGTCGGGATCGATTGGGCTACCGGCGAGGCGCTGGCGTTCTGCACCTTGCTGGAGGAAGGTCATCATGTCCGGCTGTCCGGCCAGGACAGCGAGCGCGGCACCTTCTCGCAACGGCACTCGGTGCTGATCGACCAGGAAGACGAGAGCCGCTACACGCCGTTCAATCATCTCGGCGGCGACCAGGGGCATTACGAAGTCATCAATTCGCTGCTCTCGGAAGAAGCGGTGCTGGGCTTCGAGTACGGCTATTCGCTGGCGGAGCCGAAGGCGCTGACGATCTGGGAAGCGCAGTTCGGCGACTTCGCCAATGGCGCGCAGGTGCTGTTCGACCAGTTCATCTCCTCGGGCGAGCGCAAATGGCTTCGCATGTCGGGCCTCGTCTGCATGCTGCCGCATGGCTATGAAGGGCAGGGACCGGAGCATTCTTCCGCGCGGCTCGAACGCTTCCTGCAGATGTGCGCCGAAGACAATATGCAGGTGGTCTACGCCACCACGCCGGCCAATTTCTTCCACGTGCTGCGGCGTCAATTGCATCGCGAGATTCGCAAGCCGCTGATCCTAATGACGCCGAAGTCGCTACTGCGCCACAAGCGCGCGGTCTCGCGGCTCGATGAAATGGGCGCCAACACCACCTTCCATCGACTGCTGTACGATGATGCGGCGATGCTGCCCGACGAAAAGATCAAGCTGGTGAGCGACGACAAGATCCGCCGCGTCGTGCTGTGCTCGGGCAAGGTCTATTACGACATCTACGACGAACGCGAAAAGCGCGGCATCGACGATATCTACATCATGCGCGTCGAACAGCTTTATCCGGTGCCGCTGAAGGCGCTGGTGCAGGAACTCGGTCGCTTCAAGAACGCCGAACTGGTGTGGTGCCAGGAAGAGCCGCGCAACATGGGGGCGTGGCACTTCATCGAGCCGTACCTCGAATGGGTGCTGAACCAGATCAACGCGCCGAACAAGCGTCCGCGTTACGCCGGACGCGCGGCGGCGGCGGCAACCGCCACCGGTTTGATGACCAAGCATCTGGCGCAGCTCAAGGCTCTGCTGGACGAGGCGCTGAACTAGTTACGTCATCCGGAGGTGGTCGCGTCAGCGACCCTCGAAGTGTCCTTCGAGGCTCGCCGCGCCGCGGCTCGCACCTCAGGACGACGCTGAAAGATTGTGAGAGGAAACAGACAATGACTGAAATTCGCGTTCCGACGCTCGGCGAGTCCGTGACCGAGGCCACCATCGGTCGCTGGTTCAAGAAGGCCGGCGACGCCGTCGCGGTCGATGAACCCCTGGTCGAGCTCGAGACCGACAAGGTCACCATCGAAGTACCGGCGCCCTCGGCGGGCACCCTCGGCGAGATCGCCGCCAAGGATGGTGAAACCGTCGCCGTCGGCGCGCTGCTTGGGCAGATCAATGACGGCGCGGCAGCTGCCGCCAAGCCGGCCGCGGCGCCAGCTAAAGCGGCGGCCGCCGCTCCGCCATCAGCGCCGCCACCCGCGGCCGCCGCGCCTGCTGCTGCCGCCGCGGTTCAGAAGGCGCCGCCGGCCGACGCCCCACTGGCGCCATCGGTGCGCAAGATATCGGCTGAAAGCGGGATCGATGCCGCCACCGTCCCCGGCTCCGGCAAGGATGGCCGCGTGACCAAGGGCGACATGCTCGCGGCAATCGAGAAAGCAGCCTCGGTGCCGACGCCGGTCAATCAGCCCGCGGCCGCCGTGCAGGTTCGCGCACCGTCGCCCGCCGACGATGCCGCGCGCGAAGAGCGCGTGAAGATGACGCGGCTGCGCCAGACCATCGCGCGCCGCCTGAAAGACGTGCAGAACACCGCGGCGATGCTGACGACGTTCAACGAGGTCGACATGAGCCACATCATGGCGATGCGCGCCCAGTACAAGGAGGTGTTCGAGAAGAAGCACGGCAGCAAATTGGGGTTCATGGGCTTCTTCACCAAGGCCTGCGTGCAGGCGCTGAAGGACATTCCGGCGGCCAACGCCGAGATCGACGGCACCGATCTGATCTACAAGAATTACTATCACATCGGCGTCGCAGTCGGCACCGACAAGGGCCTGGTGGTGCCGGTGGTACGCGATAGCGACCGCAAGTCGATCGCCGAGATCGAAAAGAGCATCGCCGATTTCGGGCGCCGCGCGCGCGACGGCCAGCTCAAGATCGACGAGATGCAAGGCGGCACCTTCACCATTACCAATGGCGGCATCTACGGCTCGCTGATGTCGACGCCGATCCTGAACGCGCCGCAATCCGCCATTCTCGGCATGCACAAGATCCAGGATCGCCCGGTCGCGATCGGCGGCAAGGTCGAGATCCGCCCGATGATGTATCTGGCGCTGTCCTACGATCACCGCGTCATCGACGGCAAGGAAGCGGTGACGTTCCTGGTGCGCGTCAAGGAAAGCCTGGAGGATCCGGCGCGGCTGGTGCTGGATCTGTGATGCGTTCCGCATCTTGATCTCGACGCGATGCCGGTGGGGCTTTTCCAGCAGAGCGCTTATGGATGGTGGGGGCCAATTTTGACCGACAGGGTTGCGATCGTCACCGGCGGAAGCCGCGGCATCGGCCGTGCCACCGCGATTGCGGCGGCCGCGCGCGGCTTTCGGGTCGTTGTCGGTTACGCCACCAACAATGTCGCGGCCGATGAGGTCGTAGCAAAGATCGGCGCCAGCAACGGCCAGGCGATCGCGGTGAAGTGCGACGTCGGCAACGAGCCTGACATCCTGGCGCTGTTCAAGGCCGCCGACGAGTTCGGCACCCTCGGCGCGCTCGTCAACAATGCGGGGATCGTGGGGGCGACGGCGCGGGTCGAGGATATGTCCGCCGAGCGCATTGCGCGCATAATGGCCGTCAACGTCACCGGCAGCATACTCTGCGCGCGCGAAGCGGTGAAGCGGATGTCGACGCGCCATGGTGGTGCGGGCGGCGTCATTGTCAATTTGTCGTCGGTCGCGGCCAGGCTCGGCGCGTCCAATACCTACGTCGATTACGCGGCCTCCAAGGGCGCCATCGATTCGTTCACGGTCGGCCTCGGCCACGAAGTCGCCGACGAGGGCATTCGCGTCGCAGCGATCCGGCCCGGGCTGATCGATACCGAGATTCATGCCAGCGGCGGCGAGCCCGACCGCGCCCACCGGCTCAGTCACATGGTGCCGATGAAGCGCGTCGGCAGCGCGGAAGAAATCGCCAACGCAATCGTCTGGCTGATGTCGGACGAGTCCTACTACGTCACCAGCGCGATCCTTGATGTATCGGGCGGGCGTTAATACCTTTCACACAGTTCAGCTACAGGACTTCAATCATGGCCACTTACGATCTTGTCGTCATCGGCACCGGCCCGGGCGGATATGTCTGCGCGATCCGCGCGGCGCAACTCGGCATGAAGGTCGCCGTGGTCGAGAAGAACCCCACGCTCGGCGGCACCTGCCTCAATGTCGGATGCATGCCGTCGAAGGCGTTGCTGTATGCCTCCGAGATGTTCGAGGAGGCCGGGCATTCGTTCGCGAAGATGGGTGTCAGCGTCGCCGCGCCGAAACTCGATCTGCCCTCGATGATGAATTTCAAGCAGCAAGGCATCGACGGCAACGTCAAGGGCGTCGAGTTCCTGATGAAGAAAAACAAGATCGACGTCATCAGCGGCAAGGGAAAGATACCCGGCGCCGGCAAGGTCGAGGTGACAAGCAGCGACGGCAAGACCCAGACCCTGGAGGCCAAGAACATCGTGATTGCGACGGGTTCCGATATCGCACGGCTGAAGGGCATCGAGATTGACGAAAAGCGCGTCGTCTCGTCGACCGGCGCACTCTCGCTCGACAAGGTGCCGGGGAAATTGTTGATCATCGGTGCGGGGGTGATCGGGCTTGAGCTCGGCTCGGTGTGGCACCGGCTTGGCGCGCAGGTCACGGTGGTGGAATTTCTCGATCGCATCCTGCCGGGGATGGACGGCGAGGTGGCCAAGCAATTCCAGCGCATCCTCGAGAAGCAGGGCTTTGCGTTCAAGCTCGGCGCCAAGGTCACCGGCATCGACACGTCGGGCAAAACGCTGGTCGCTCAGGTCGAGCCGGCAGCCGGCGGCAAAGCCGAGACGCTGGAAGCCGACGTCGTGCTGGTCTGCATCGGCCGCGTCCCCTACACCGAGGGTCTCGGCCTGAAGGAAGCCGGCGTCGTGCTCGACAATCGCGGCCGGGTGCAGATCGACGCACATTTCGCGACCAGCGTGAAGGGCGTCTACGCCATCGGCGATGTCGTCGCGGGTCCGATGCTGGCGCACAAGGCGGAGGACGAAGGCGTCGCCTGCGCAGAAATTCTCGCCGGCCAGGCCGGCCATGTGAATTACGACGTGATACCCGGTGTCGTGTATACCACCCCGGAAATATCGTCGGTCGGCAAGACCGAGGAAGAACTGAAGCAAGCTGGCATCGCTTACACCACCGGCAAATTTCCGTTCACCGCCAATGGCCGCTCCAAGGTCAACCAGACCACCGAAGGATTCGTGAAGGTTCTCGCAGATGCGAAGACCGATCGCGTGCTCGGCGTGCACATCGTCGGCCGCGAAGCCGGCGAAATGATCCACGAAGCAGCGGTATTGATGGAATTCGGCGGTTCCGCCGAAGATCTCGCGCGCACCTGCCACGCGCATCCGACGCGTTCGGAAGCCATCAAGGAAGCCGCGCTTGCAGTCGGCAAGCGCGCGATCCATATGTGATCCACGCTTGGCGAAGGTCGGGCGGGGACAACATCGATGATGCGCCGCCTTCTTCAACCAGTCTGGGTTCTGCTTGCGATCATCTTCCTGATCGAGGCTTGGCTGTGGGATCACCTTGAGCCGATCGTGGCCTGGGTGGTGGCGCGGATTCCGCTAAGCGCCTTCAAGCAATGGCTCGCCGACCGCGTCGATACGCTGTCACCGGCGATGACGCTGGTCGTATTCGTGGTGCCGGTGATCCCGCTGTTTCCGTTGAAGCTGGTCGGGCTCTGGCTGCTCACCCATGAATATTGGATGAGCGCCATCTTCACCATCATCTTTGCGAAATTCATCGGTGTCGGCGTCACGGCTTTCGTCTTCGACGTGACGCGGCCGAAATTGCTGGAGATGGCGTGGTTCGAAAGACTCTATGAGTTCGTCATCGCGTTAAGGGCAAGAGCCATGGCGCTGGTCGAGCCCATCATGTCGCAAATCAGGGATGCTCTCGGCGACGGCGATGGCTGGTCGTCGCGGATGTTGCGGCTGGTCCAGCGCTTCCGCAAGCGTGTGCACGAAGCGCGGTAGCTCCTGCTCACTGCGGTGGAGAAAAAAATTGGCGCAGCAGGCCCGCATTCGAACTCCCGTGCTGGATGTCGCCTATGAGGAGAGCGGTCCTGCCGAGGGGCTTGCGGTTCTGCTGCTGCACGGCTTCCCCTATGACATCAGATCATTCGACGCCGTCGTAACGAGCGTCAACGCCGCGGGCTTGCGCACCATCGTTCCCTGGCTGCGCGGCTATGGTGGCACCCGATTCCTGTCGGCGGACACACCGCGGTCCGGCGAACAGGCGGCCCTCGGTCAGGATCTGCTGGAGTTGCTGGATGCGCTTGGCATTCAGAGGGCCGTGCTTGCCGGATATGATTGGGGTGGCCGCGCCGCCTGCGTGGTTTCAGCGCTGTGGCCGGAGCGGGTGGCAGGTCTTGTGAGTTGTACGGGCTACAACATTCAGGACATCGCGAATTCCCATAAACCAGCCGATCCGGAGCAGGAGGCGCGGTTCTGGTATCAGTATTATTTTCATACCGAACGCGGCCGCAGCGGCCTGACCGAAAAGCGCCGCGAGATATCCCGGTTGCTGTGGAAGATGTGGTCGCCGACCTGGGCGTTCGATGACGCGACATTCGACCGGACGGCCGGCTCATTCGACAACCAGGATTTTGTCGATGTCGCGATTCATTCGTACCGGCACCGGACCGGCAACGCCCTCGGCGATCCGCGCTACGCGCCGGTTGAATCGCGGCTGGCCGCGCAGCCCGACATCGATGTTCCGACCATCAATCTGCATGGCGCGGTGGACGGCGTGGCGCCGGCCCGGGCGTCGGAAGGTCACCGCAAGCATTTCACCGCGGCATATCAGCGGCGCGTTCTGGAGAATGTCGGGCACAATGTGCCGCAGGAGGCCCCGCAGGCCTTTGCCGACGCGATCCTGCAGCTTTGCAAGAATGCGTCGGTTTGAGCGCGTTTTCGACCTTGGCCTCAGGGCAGATGCAGCAGATGCGGAACGAAGATGCCGAGCGCGGTAACGGCGATCCCCGCCAGCGTCAGGATCCCCGATATCCAGGCCAGCGCAATGATGCCGGTGATGATGGTTGCTGACGCCAGCACGATGCCGATCTGAAACGCCGCCGAGGCAAGCTCGAAGTGGTGATACTTCGCCTCCGCAAGGTCGCGCTCTTCCTCGGCGTGCTTGGCGCGTTCGGCCAGTTGCTCGGTGCCTTCGCCGGTTTCGGGCTCGGAGCGATAGCGCGCCGCGGTCTTGTGCCAGTCGTCGATCTGCTTTTGCACCGCCGCCTTGGTGGCCTCGTCGCTCGCGGCGCCGAGGCCCAGTTTGGACTGTTCCGATGCGGTCTGGACGACCGTGCGGCGAATGCTCTTGGCCTGAAAGAACGCCCACAGGTTCGCAGATTCGACGTTCTTGCTGATCGATTCGGTCTGGGCGCCCTTGCCCAGCGTCTCCGACAGCGCCAGACACAGTGCGATCACGGCAATCAACAGCGCGATCTTCCTGTTCTCGCCGGAGGCTTCCTTGGCCTGCTCCGCCTGCTCCATGCTTTCGTGTGCGCTCATAATGATTCCCCTCCCTGCTCAATGAGGCCACGATTGCCGAACAACGCCGGCCGCGCAAGAGGCAAGCGGATGTGGGGCAGCCTGTCGGGTGGAAAGCGGTGCGATCAGAGCCTCCGTTCCGATCGAATCGAAACGGAGACTCTGTTTCTTTATTTGACGCGTTTTCTTCACGCGAACCGGTGTCCACCCCGGATCAAGTCCGGGGCAGGCTTTCGCTTGAAAACGCTCTAGGCGCGGGGATGCGCGGTGCGGTAAACCTCGAACAATCGCTCGGTATCGATCCCGGTGTAGATCTGGGTGGTCGAGAGCGAAGCGTGGCCGAGCAGTTCCTGGATCGCGCGCAGGTCGCCGCCGCGGCTCAGCAGGTGGGTAGCGAAAGAATGCCGCAGCGCATGCGGCGTCGCACTGTCGGGCAGGCCCAGCGCGCCGCGCAGCCGTTCCATGGTGAGCTGAATGATTCGCGGGCTCAGCGGGCCGCCTCGGGCGCCGACGAAGATCGGCCCTTCGGGCGGCAGCGGATGCGGACACATCGCCACATAATCCTGGACCAGCGTCAGCACGTTCTGCAGCACCGGCACCATGCGGGTCTTGTTGCCCTTGCCGGTCACCACCAGCACGTCGCCTGCGCCGGGTGTCGGCACGTCGCGGCGTTTCAGCCCGAGCGCTTCGGAGATGCGCAAACCCGATCCGTACAATAGCGCCATCACCGCGGCGTCGCGCGCCCAGATCCAGGGATCGCGGGCTTCGCCGGCGCGCTCGTCGGCATCCGTGAAGCGCCTGGCCCCCGCCATATGGATCGGCTTCGGCAGGCTCTTTCCGACCTTGGGGGCCCGGATCGCCGCCAGCGCGCCGACCTTGCCGTTGCCTTCCCGTTCGAGGAAGCGCCCGAACGAGCGCAAGCCCGCCAGCGCCCGCATCAGCGAGCGTCCGCCGATATCGTCGGCGCGCCGCATCGCCATGAAGGCCCTGATATCGCTGGCCTCAACGGATGCAAAACGGGCAAGGGTCACGGGCGCGCCCCAGTGCTGGCAGAGAAAGACCAGACATTGCCGGAGGTCGCGGGCATAGGCCTCAAGCGTCTTCGGCGACAGCCTTCGCTCGGCGCGCAGATGCGACAGCCAACGCGTCATCTGCAGCGCGATATCTTCGGCGGCGCAGGCGAGTTCGACCGGTTGAACCGCGGGGGCTGGTTTGGCCATCAGATTCTCGAATGAATGGCCAATACTATCACACCCCGTTCGTTTAGCTTTGGTGAACCGCGCCGATCGGTCCGGATATTCGCGCCACCGCCAGGCCGAGTTGCTGGCCCCGAACCGCCGGCGACCTTAAATGGGTTCAGACCCCTTCGAGTTGATTCGCATGGACCATTCCGCGCGCTCCGGCACGTCATCTGCCTCATCGACGCGCGTCGTCGATGTGCTGGTGCCGGTCGCGCTCAATCAGGCCTATTCCTACCGGGTGCCGCGCGGCATGGAGCTCAAGCCGGGCGATGTGGTGTGCGTGCCGCTCGGACCGCGCGAGGTGGTCGCCGTGGTATGGGCCGAGAACGCCAATCCCGATCCCCGGCTGCACAACCGCCTCAAGGACGTCGGCGAAAAGCTCGACGTGCCACCCCTGAAAGAGGAATTGCGCAGCCTCGTCGATTGGGTCGCCAACTACACGCTGTCCGCGCGCGGTATGGTGCTGCGGATGACGTTGCGGATGGGCGAACATCTCGGTCCGGAACGGATGCGGATGGGCGTGCGCCTGATTGGCGAAGTCCCCAAACGCATGACCCCGGCGCGGCGGCGGCTGATCGATATTCTGTCCGATGGCCTGCTGCACGGCAAATCCGAAGCCGCCAAGGAAGCCGGCGTCAGCGCCGGCGTGATCGACGGCCTCGTCGATGAGGGCACGCTGACATCGGAGCCGATGCCGCGCGCGCTGGCGCCGCCGGCGCCCGATCCGTCATTCGCCGAGCCCGATTTTTCACGCCCGCAGCGCACCGCGGTGGACGCGATGCGGACACTGGCGGCGAATGGCAGTTTTCACGTCGCGCTGCTCGATGGCGTCACCGGCTCGGGCAAGACCGAAGTCTATTTCGAGGCGATTGCCGAGATCATCCGCCGCGGCAAGCAGTCGCTGATCCTGATGCCGGAGATCGCGCTGACCGGCCAGTTCCTCGACCGCTTTGCGCAGCGTTTCGGCGCGCGGCCGCTGGAGTGGCATTCTGAACTGACCCCGCGCACGAGGCAACGCAACTGGGCCGCGATCGCAGCGGGCGAAGCGCCAGTGGTGGTGGGGGCGCGCTCGGCGTTGTTTCTGCCCTATGCGAATCTTGGATTGATCGTCGTCGATGAAGAGCACGACCAGGCCTACAAGCAGGACGAAGGCGCGCATTACCATGCCCGCGACATGGCGGTGGTGCGCGCGCATATCGCCAGGATTCCCATCGTGCTGGCGTCGGCGACACCGTCGATCGAGTCTGAAGTCAATGCGCGCAAGGGCCGCTATCAGCGTGTGGTGCTGCCCTCGCGGTTCGGCGGCCAGCACATGCCGCATATCGAGGCGATCGATCTGCGGCGCGAAGGACCGGTGCGCGGCCGCTTCATCTCGCCGCGGCTGGCGGGACAGATTCAGATTGCCGTCGAACGGCGCGAGCAGGCGCTATTGTTCCTCAATCGCCGCGGCTACGCGCCGCTGACACTATGCCGCGCCTGCGGGCACCGCTTTGCCTGCACGATCTGCGATGCGTGGCTGGTCGATCACCGGTTTCGCCAGCGTCTGGTGTGCCATCATTGCGGCTTCTCGATGCCGCGCCCGCAGGTCTGTCCGCATTGCGCGGCCGAGGAATCGCTGGTGGCGGTCGGCCCCGGCGTCGAACGCCTGCAGGAGGAGGCTGCAAAGCTGTTTCCGGACGCGCGCACCATGGCGCTGTCGAGCGACTTGATTACCTCGATCGAGACCATGCGCAGCGAATTGAACGAGATCGCGGCCGGGCGGGTCGACATCATCATCGGCACCCAGCTGGTGGCCAAGGGTCACAACTTTCCGCGACTGAATCTGGTTGGCGTGGTGGACGCCGACCTCGGGCTCGGCAATGGCGATCCGCGCGCCGCCGAGCGGACCTTTCAACTGCTCAATCAGGTGATCGGGCGCGCCGGACGCGATCAGGGCCGTGGTATCGGCTATCTGCAGACCCATCAGCCCGAACATCCCGTGATGAAGGCGCTGGTGGCGTGCGACCGCGAGGCGTTTTATGCCAGCGAGATCGAGGCGCGCGAGCGCGCGGGCTATCCGCCATTCGGCCGGCTCGCAAGCCTGATCATTTCCGCGGGCGATCGACCGACGGCGGAGAGTTTTGCGCGCAGGCTGGCGGCGATCGCGCCGCTCGACGAGCGGATCCAGGTGCTGGGGCCCGCCGAAGCCCCGCTCGCCGTGATCAAGGGCCGCTATCGCTTCCGGCTGCTGGTGAAGGCGCTGCGATCGGTCGACCTGTCGGAATATTTGCGCGAATGGCTGGCGGCCGGTCCCAAGAC
>Ga0182030_10014352_pt1 | contig 15649 bp, 13 predicted proteins | sample 812S3MmetaG_FD_121299 | JGI IMG/M metagenome (GOLD analysis project Ga0182030, IMG submission 121299) | Permafrost microbial communities from Stordalen Mire, Sweden - 812S3M metaG (Illumina Assembly) | ecosystem: Environmental > Terrestrial > Soil > Wetlands > Permafrost | place: Sweden...
CAAATCATGTCCAATCACCCGTGTGAGCGTCTCGTCTCCAATTGTGCCTCTCGAGATGCAACTCAAATAAGCCGACTCTGTGCCACATTGCCAGACAATTAAAAATATCTTCAGCCTCGGGAACCTAGCTTTTGCACCAAGCATACAATAGTATAAGCTTAAATACTTGCTCAATTGCCATTGTATCCCAAATATCTCAAACCACTGCCCACGAAACACGAAGCTCTCACTTCTCAGCCTCTTCGCTTTTTCCACAGCAGTATCATGGCATTTCCAGATGCTCAAAGGTAAAATTGTGCGCCTTGAGTTGATCATAGAATTATTGACAATGACACAAGATCCTTCACGATAACTACGTTCAGTACAACGGTGCCGGTATCCTTTCCAACGGGCACAGGGACTGCTACCACCTTTCCACTTACTTTTTGAGTTACCCGCTTAGAGAATGGATTCCGCACTCTTGCTTTCTCGGATCTGAGCTTAGATCGGAAGAGTAAACTGTCGATACGGTTGGCACGAAAAAGGCTTTTCGATCTTTGTTGTAGGGGCTGCCGAGGGCTGGGGGCAAGCTCAAACCGAGTTGATCGATTGAGTGATTGTCTTTCCTTTGCAAATACAGACAAAAGTGGCGTAAACAAGAGGAATTCCGAGCACAAGAATCTATCCGGAAACAAATAAATAAGGTTTGCCTGAGATATACGTAGCAATGGATGGGAATTGCAAACAATTTCTTCACGTGCGTGCTGAGGCCAAAGTCCAAGGGTGCTTTGATTGGTCGCCTAGGTTTCCGTCCTGTAGCAGGCTCTGACCACAACTCACTCTCTGGAAGTCATTCTTTACTCAACAACGCATATATGCCTGAAAAGTACCTAATTCTTGGAAAATAATCACTAAATCCTTCCGCTGAGGCAACGCTATCACTGCATTGCAGTGCAAGCTGACGAATCTCCACCGGCAAGGCTTCGAGCTTCTGGTCTACGAAAGTTCTTCTCCAGACATCTCAGAAGTCCGCCTCGTAAACCGCTCATCCTTCCGAGAACACTGGTCCCCATAGTTGAAACATGTCAGCCCCAAAGATTGCAACTTCTGGCTTATATCAACCTCTGAACATAGAAAACCGCGAGATTCGGCTCGTGACGATCGTCTCAGAACCGTCGCTCACTTCAAGTATCGAGTGCAAGCTGTCAACCTTCTGCCTGGCAGATGCTCCTTCATACATCGCTCTGTCGAACGTTTGGGGCGACATCAGGAAGAGGGCACCCATCACATTAAACGATGCAGAGATTCACGTCACGACCAATTTGCTCGCAGCCCTACGGCGAATGAGCGCTTGGGACCCCAGTACATATTTGTGGATTGATGCTCTGTGTATCAGCCAAAGCGATACAGAAGAGAAAAGCCACCAAGTGTCAATGATGCGAAATATCTACCAACAAGCGATGTTCGTCACGATGTGGCTCGGAGTGGAACAAGATGACAGTCATCTAGCGATGTCTATGATAGAGGCGTGGGGGAGAGCATACTCCAATACCGATAAAGACCTGGACAGCAAAAGGAGTGCCGCGGCTGCACTTGCCATGCTCAATGACCCTTTCGACGAAGCAGGTTGGAAAGCAATCAATCTTTTTCTCCAGCGGCCTTATTGGAAGAGAATTTGGATAGTCCAGGAAGTCGCTCTCCCTCAGCGAGCACTCATAGTCTGTGGAAATGCGGTCTTCGAGTCCGTTTACTTCTGGTGCGTTATCACACTGTGGGAAAGTTTGATCCAGCCAGAAGTAACGAATCTAGTCACCGCGGATCAGCAAATGACTATCATAAACAGTGGGCATCGCAGTAGCCTTAGTCTCATGATTTTCCATAGCCGTCAGGTGTTAGGGCCGAAACCAGATACTCCATTCGTATCAAAGCTTCAGCAACATATACTAGGAACGCGCCATCACTCGGCGTCCGACCCTCGAGATAAGGTATATGGCTTATTAGGTCTTGTTGATGAGAACAGCGAGGAATGTATCCCAGACTACAAAAAGAACGTCATTCAAGTGTACACCGACGTCGTCGTCAGTTATATACATGCCACAAACAAATTTGCAAGTATTTACTTTGAAGGCATTGGCATCACCAGCATCTTGCATGAAAACAGGATCCCAGGACTACCTTCATGGGTACCGGACTTCTCAAACATAACCGACAGGAGTTACAGGATACATACCCTCGTCGAGCCAGGAATGCCAGAATTTTCTTCCGCTAAGGATACCACAGCCAAAGTCACTTTCTCTGAAGATTTCAAGCTCCTCACCGCTGTTGGCACTATCGTCAATGAGATCAGCGACATTGAGCCCATTAGGTACGACACAAATTCTGAAGAACACCTGATTCGATGGCTCCACTTCTCAGCTGCTCTCTGTCCGCCATTCCATCCGACGGGAATGCCGTGGCGTCAAGCCTTTTTCCGTACGCTGGTAGGGGACAAGAGCGGTTATGGATACGGCAAATCCGATTTCAGGAATGACCAGCTCAGAGATGCTTTTTATGTGCAAGCTGTAGGCTTCCTTTGGTTCTTTGGCTTGGAACCGGGTAGGAACGGTGTCGAGTTAGTCGAGGCTATTCGAGGATGCGCGAGCGCGAAGGAATGCTTGCAGAGAATCGATGAGCTGTATCCAGATGAAGATATTGCGTACTTTGTCAAACTCTTTCTGTTCTGCGATGAAGAACTCCTCGGTCCCATCTTGGGCGAAGGTTATACCGAAATTCTGCGGCAGACCCTGCTCAATGAGTTTTGTGGCCAGCCTGGTACGAAATGGTACCTCGAATCATTCGTGAGAAAGTTCCGCGAAATATCCAGGCGATAGATGAAGGATGTTACTTTCCATCATGTCCACGTGTTGAGTGCTCAGCGCCGACTGTTCGTAACGAAAGATGGCTATATGGGCACTGCTCCTATGGGAGCACAAAAAGGAGACCGTATTTGTGTATTGCTTGGATGCAACGTTCCTCTCATTATACGATCCGAAGGCGACGATTTTCTGATCATTGGGGACACGTATATTTATGGGATGATGAATGGAGAGGTCATGCAGGATGTTCGGAATGGAAAGCATCGATGCGAAGATTTGAGGTTCATGTGAACGGACCCTAACTTCTTTGGATGAGATCGAGAGGCCAAGTTCTCGAACAATTCGGTTTTGTGGGAAAATACTTCAGAGCTTGAAAGAGGATGCCGAGATGAACTCGCTTCGGTCCTGTAAACCCCTGAAATTTAACGATAGCTTACGAGCCTGCCTATCGTGATTAGGCCTGCTTAGGGGTGCTTAGGTTACTTAGGCGAGTCGACTGAGCCAAGGGTAAACCAAGCTTACTAACCTCATACAACACTTCAGAAAGAGAAAATTAATTCATGATACCAAAGGATCGTAGCTGAATGAAAGCAGGCGTCTATTTTTAACAATCATTCTGTGTGCGGCTGGCCAATGGATTGAAATTCTCCGCCCCTCCACTTGATTTCGCTAGCAAGCTTGTTGCGAGAATGGTTGGTGATTGAAGAATAGTGACGATTACTTTGATGACAAGGTTCTCGTATCCAATCGGCGTGTGCGCGAGCTTTGGCTTCCTTCTAGAATCACACTCATCCACAAATAGCAAGGGTGGTATAGCCATTTATAATAACGGTTCCTAGTAGTTATCGAAAAAAGCGGGTGCATTGCCTCGCTTAAAGTCCTTCGGGAGAAGGAGGCAATCCTGAAGGACCGTTCAATCAGAGACCCTTACCGTTCCGGAGGAAGCTCCTCAGGGAATGGAATATTTTCATGCAAACATGGTAGTATTTGATAGAGATTTCATTATCAGATACAAGATTTCAACGTGAACAATTAATGATGCGATAGCGTGTGAGTTTTAGTTTGGTCTTATTTTCTACCCAGGAGCGCACATTAAGTGGTCAAGCTCCTGTTTATGAACCTTGGTATTTTATTTTAATTCATTCGTCTTCATTCTTCAAGCTCAAAGGCTTCGACTTTTGCTATTTTTCAAAAAGTCTTCCTGTGAAACTTAGGCCGTTGTAAAACTTGGGAAATCGCTAGATTATAGGCCTCACTACGGGGGCAATTTTAGCACATTTGTCGCTAAAGCCTAGAGAGTCAATCACTAATTCGAGCCATTGTCCGTTACGAGTATTTTCAAAATTTGATGGTAATTTCCCCATTATCATATAGTGAATAGCAGTGCTTGAACTTCTGATCATCGAAGTGCACTCAACAGATTTCTCGTGATTTTGGAACGTTCCGTGACTCCTCCAATCCCTGTCCTCAAGGATTTCAGCGCCACTGAGAAGGCGCCTCAAGGAATTATTACTCTCTACAAGGAGGCCAATCTGAACGAAATTAGAACATACCTTCAATCCAACCATTTATTTTCTATATATAATGCGCTTCCGGCTTTGAAATGAAATGAAATTACACATCTCCAACTTTCCGCATTAATCGAACCACTATACATAATCTGCAAAGTGCCCTCGCCATATTCAGAACCCGTCAGTTTCAAAGCGCATTATCATATAGAATGTATTATCTTCTATTCCGCCAGCTCATCGAGAGCTTTTCCCCCAATCATCCAGGCTAATGAGGAATAGATATATCTAGATACCTACCTAGGACGAAACGAAGGTCGACAAGAACAAGAGACAATGCGTCGGTCTACTATCATCACGTTTTTATTCGCTAGTCTCGCAGTCGCAATGCCACAAGCTTCCGATTCTGGAGAAATGACCATGGATTCGAGCTCGAGTTCGGGGACGACAGATTCGAATTTGAATGGAACACTCTATCATGGGTGTAATTGGGAGGAGAACTTTGGGGATGGCCAGGGAGAGGGATCAGGTGGGGATTATCCATGCAGCAATGATGGGGATTGTAGGACAAAATATAACTGCTTGCGATGTCAAGATGGGCAATGTTGGAGCACCCCCGAGCTTTGACCAGGTTGAGCTAGTGGACTGAGGGATCGAGTACTAGGATTCTGCTAAGGGAAGGGCTTGGGCGCGAGATGACAGGAGGTTTGTCACGGGACACGCTGGGCACCATATATAGACTATCTGCGCCTCTAGGGCACCACCACTCCTTAATATATTCATAAACCACATTATAGAGCTTTACGCTCCCCGGACAATGTTCGAAGTTTGAGAGATTTGAAAGCGAGAAAGAAGAAACTATTTCAGACTCTACTAGTAGACTCTAATACGAGTTGGATTCTTATAAACTTTACTGCAGAGTTTCTAAGAGTTAGATCAAAACGTATGAGATTATCAAAGTCTTTTATTCTCACTAAACTACCCTATTATCAGCTGCTTTATTCAAACTACCGTAGATTTTGGAAAATCTACAATGGCTGGAAAATCTATAGTAGATTTAAAAACCACAGCGCTAATACTATAGATTTTCCAGCTATTATATATTTTCGCTTATTATAAAAAAATTATTATACTATATTATATATATATATTAGATATTTAATTGTATTAAAAAGATTCTTCAAAATATTTAATCTTTGAAAAAGATATAAGTATTAGACAAGGAGTATTTTAATCATTTTGCAAAACACAATAATCTAATTATCTGCAATTTAATTTTAACAATCAAAATATTTACATAATACTATTGCTGAATAAGAACTATTGAGTTGACAAATTGTCATATTTTGGATATTAGAGACACTCGAGTATTCAAATAAAGTGCGATTATATTCTGAGTAGCTAAAAAATCTGCGAGTGAAAGAAATTATTGATAGTCTAGAGCTCCCTACCTTACCTAGGTAGGTAAGGAGGTAGCTCGAGCTACGCACGTCACGTGCTTGTCCACGTGCTACATCAGCTCTGTAAGACAAATTGATTACGGCGAGGCTTGCGGATTAGGCTGCAATTTCTCTTTTCTGATAACATTAAGCATACCAAGCACATGCAGCCTCGCGCCTGAGCTGTGCATACACCCTGACTGATCAGTCTTTTCATCACCGATCGCTGGATTTCGCATACAACTGTCTTTCGCAGTGACGATAGAACGAACAATGACAGAACACGTTCTTCTTTGCCTCAAGTGTCGAGGTAGAGATCATGATGTGGATCACTGCGCGACTGAAACTTGGTCGTCTGAGCTCGGCTGGATGTTTTCGCCAGCTGGGAGGCCTACTAGCCTAGGTACTGGTTCTTCGGGCACTTTTGAGATCATTTGTTCCAGGTGTGAGAACTTGAACTTGATCGAGCTTTTGGAATCCCGCCCACCGTGGACCTCGCAGTCAGATCTCAGCGAAGCGTTCGAAGACGGCCACGAATGTATCCGAAACCTCGGAAGAACGGGATCTATCCAATTTTGGGCCGATTGTTGCGTCTGCCGCTGCCTGTTCGGAATTACACCAAATCCTAGCTCTCCAGACCAAGAGGTATTGCTGCTCCCTGACTGGACCATCAACAGAGTAGCAGGAGAGTTGGGAGCAATCAAGATGGACACCCCCGAGACACAAGCATATGGCAGTTGCTTGCTATCTGCGCTCAAACCTAGTTCCATTTCCTTGCCCGCGGGCATTGTTGCACACCGCGGAGATGCACTGTGCATGATGGAAAATAACATGGGACCGCGGCGGACTTTAGGCGGAAAACGTATCGATCCTCACGAGATCAACATAGATACAATACTCCATTGGGTTGCCTCATGTATGGAACGCCATGATTCAGCGTGTCGTCCAGCGCCAACAAAAGATCTCGAAACGGTTCGTCTTATAGATGTCGAATCTCGACAGGTCGTGGGATATCCTGGACCAGACTGCGAATACATTGCCCTAAGTTATGTATGGGGCAATGTGAGACAAAGTCATTATAAGCTTGGAGATACTCTTAAAGAGCTTCCAAGAACCCTTGAAGACTTGATATCTCTTACCAAAAGACTTGGTAAAAGATACGTCTGGGTTGATTCTCTTTGTATCGATCAATTAGATGAGAAGGAAAAAGCCAATCAGATAGACAGGATGTGGGGCATATACCGTGGGGCATACATTACGGTTATTGTGCTCTCAGGTATATTCGTAGATGCTGGGCTATCAAGGCTGAGTCGCGCAAAGAATTATCAATAGCTCGAATGTCAGATCAAGGGTAAAACCTTAATTAGCCTGATGCCAACGCTATCGTAGCAGATTTGGGTATTTCCCTGGGGCCAACGAGTATGGACACTCCAAGAAGGCCTACTATCGCCACAATGCCTTTACATCAGTGACCATCAAATGTACTTTGATTGCGCTTTGATGCAATGCTGTGAATTACTCGACGAAATACGTTCTTGGGCTCATAGGCTTTCCACTGCTTCCAATCCAACCAAAGAGGGCTTCGTGACCTGGATATTACGGCAAGCAGGAGCTGGTGCCCTTAGGATTCCCCTCGATTGGCCCTCAAGGAGGTTGGAGTATTGGGGGGGAAAGTTGAATCTGTATTCGTTTAGAAAGACACAATATTCCGAAGATACTATTAGAGTATTTTTGGGTGTGCTTCAGAGACTTGAGACTATATACCCAAAGGGTTTCTTCTGGGGCTTATCAGTCGAAGACTTTGATTGGGGGCTTTTATGGAGGTCTCAAGTGCCTCCCGTGCGCCGTGAAAGCTTCCCGACCTGGAGCTGGGCTGGATGGCGAGGTCCATTGTTTTTTGGCCAACCTATTGACGTTAAGAAAACCCGCCGGTTTCCCATCGATCTGGAGATAAATAGATTCGTCTCTGGACAGTTGAAGCAGATATTTGCTACCAAATGCGATTCTCATACGACCGGTGACGGTGTCTGTATCGCAATACGTAATGATCCTATTTATAGAGCCGCCCGAGTTGAACTATCAGGGCCCGAACTCCACCTTCAACAGCCTCTCTCTGGTGAAGAAGCCTGCTACCTGGTCATTGCCGGAGTATTCTTACATTTTACGCCAAACTTTGAGACACCTCTGAGCGGCAATTATCAGTCTGGCGTCTATGAGACTTTTTCGTTCAAAATCAAGGGCGTGCGTTGCCTCATCAGGATTACGAGCACTGATCGCTGGATTCCAGGCCAATGGAGTTCAGACCGTTGGGTCCTTGATAAGCAGAAACAGGAAGAATGGACCTGCATTCTTATCGCTCGTGATTACCTTCAAGGATTTATTCTGAATCATTTGATGCTTGTCAAGATGCAAACTACGAATAGCATCGCAGAACGTGCGACAGTATTTGAGCTGCTGATACCCCTGGATGAATTGGACATACTTCAAGAATTCCAGCCTCGGAAGCGACAGATCATTTTAGCCTAGAAATTCGTTGGAAACTGCAAGACGCAACACCGAGGATGGTGACAGTACGTGTCTCCCAGATTTTTTTAGCCCTACAGCATCAATAAATCAATTTTGGGCTCACTTTCGGTGAGTCTGGGCTTCTTCTCGTCTTGGAAACAGTCCGATAATCCCTACCATTCTCTATATGCTCGCCAAGCTCCTGGTTTTCAGATTTCGAAGTACCTGCAACATTTCTTTCAGCAGGGCAAAGCCATCCCAGAAAGTTCAGTATGAAAAACATCCAGAATCATGAGCGAACTGTGTTCTCTATCTTGTACGCCTATCAAAAATTTCGCTTAGACCACTAAGACCGCGTAAAGGACTGCGAGGATTCACATATGGGTTGCGAAGGCTTGTCGATTAAACCCGAGGCGGCCAAAATCTGCTAAGCAGACGAAAGTGCTAAGCAGACGAAAGTGCTTTCTTAATTGGCGGGACGAATCACGCCCACAAATCCGATTGAACGCATTTAAATCTGTTTTGGAACTAGTAAAAGCGGATTTGAGTCAGAATCTGGTTCATACTCTGGCTTCGGTTCTTCGACATACTGGCTAATTCCAGACTAAGGCACTGTCGCACTGTCACTACTTAGATCACTCACCCTCCACCTAGAGAGTATCTACTACACCTCAGTTGTACCCAGGCTTACTTTGGTAACCCGCGTTGACTGTCTAGCTATACCTTGTTTATATCTGCCGTTCTTATAAATTTACGTGAAGAATTACGAGGCCATTTCTGAGCCCCCAATGAAAACAACCTTACTCTCTTCTAGCGTCTTTAACTATCCTGTATAGTGACTATATTATCGAATTTTGTATTTCTAGTGCTCCATGGCCTTTGCTGCGCTCCAAATTTCTGGGCTGTCACGCCATCCATATTTTTTTGCAAGATGTTCTTGTCAAGTTTCTTGTCTCGTATCTCCACTCCTCGTCAAACTAGCAGGACCAACGATAATAGGCAGACAACGGATAGTATGCACTAATAGAAAAACAACAGAATGAATTCTAGAGCCCAAAGTTGCCACCATTCTATTTCAAAAAACAAGCAAAAGCCTCAAAAGGCCTCAAATCCACCTCCCCCTCCGTTCCCCCAATTCTCCCATAATTCGAAACCAACACCCTATCCCTCGCCAACTCCATTCCTTTAGGAACATTCCAAGCCACACCCTCCTTCCTGAAATTCGCTACCACTAGCACCTTCTCCCCACTAAAGCTTCTCAGATACGCAAAAACATCTTCATTCTCCACATCCACCATCTCAAAGTTTCCATAAATAAAGATATCCTTCTGCTCCTTCCGTAACTTGAGGATAGAAGCCCAGTACTGGAAGACACTTCCCTGGATACCGACTTGTGAGGCAGCGTTAATGAATTTATAGCTTTCGTTTTCGCGCTGCCAGGGGGTGGCACTGGAGAAGCCAGCATAGGCACTGGTGTCCCATTGCATGGGTGTTCGGGCGTTGTCACGGGATTTGAGGATGATTTCGCGTTTCGTTATGCGGTGCAACTCGGTGTCATTGGGGTAAGCTTGTATCATGCTGGTATCTAATTAGCACATCTTGCTCGAAGTGTAAGAGGGAAATATACTCATTCCACGCATTCAATGTCTCAAGATCTTTAAATTTAGATATATCTCGATCGCCTGGGACGTTGATCATTCCTAGCTCTTGACCTTGGTACACGAACACGGTTCCGCTTTGCAGAGCAAGGAACGTGGCGAACATCTTCGCGCAGACAGCTCGGAATTCGGGGAGATCGGAACCCCATCTTGAGACAGAACGGCTCTGATCATGATTTTCAAGGTAGTTGGCATTCCAACCGTCGTTAGATATCATGAAGGTTTGCCATTTATTGATGATGGATTTTAAGGTTGACAGTTCCCATTTTCTGGGTGAGAATTTCCCGCGGTCACCAATATCCATGTCCACACTAAATTGGATTAAAATTTGAGGCAAAATATGACTTTTGAGGAGAGGGGAGGGACCGCAGACTTACATCTCGAAATGGAAAATCATGTTGAGCTCGCCACGGTCATAACCGACGGCATTCAAGATCTCCTTTGGATCTTCGACACAAGGCATTTCCCCAACCGAGAAAGAGTTGTACTCTTTCAATATCTTCCCTAAACTGAGCAGATACTCATGCAGTCTAGGACCACATGCATAGTATTTATGGCCGGGTTGCCACTCGACATCAGTCCGAGTAATCGGTGCGTCTGGTAGTCCAGGTACTTTACTGATGAAGTTGATCACATCCAATCTATGTGTTGGTGTCAGACATTTCCTCAAAAGCTATGTCTTCTCATACCTGAAACCGTCAATTCCTTTATCCAACCAGAAACGCATGACATCATGAACTGCATCCCGAACCTTGGGATTCTCCCAATTCAAGTCCGGTTGCTCGGGAGCAAAAATGTGCAGGTAGTACTCGTCAGACGCCTCATCATACTCCCAAGCACTCCCTTATTTAGGAATCAGCGATAGTCTATAAGTGTGATCAAAATTCGAGGGTCCTGAACTTGCCTCCCCACACCGCACCCCAGTTATTCGGTGGGTGCCTCTTTCCATCCACATACTTCGGCTTCTTCCAAATATAAAAATCCCGATACTCGTTGTCCCTGCCCTTCTTCGCCTCCTGGAACCACACATGCTATTGCCCCTCAGCTCAAACCCCTCAAAATCAACATCAAGCCACGTGACTCACCTGATCACTCGTATGATTAACCACCAAATCCATCAAAAACTTCATTCCCCTGTGATGACACCCCTCAATAATCTTCTCCACATCCTTCACCGTCCCATACGGCGCATGAATATCCTTATAATCCGAGATATCATATCCCATATCCACTTGTGGCGATTTGTAGATCGGACATAGCCAGACAATATCTATGCCTAGGGCTTTAATATAGTCGAGCTTGGAGTATATACCGGGGAGGTCGCCGATGCCATCGTTGTTAGAGTCTTTAAAGGATGCGGGGTAGATTTGGTAGACGGAGGATTCTTTCCACCAGGCTCGTTTGGGTTCTGGTTGTGCCATGAATACTAGGTAAAGATTATGAAGAAACAAGGTTGAAAACAAAAGGATAATTGGTAAGCTATTTTATTAATTGTCAAGATTGAGTAGGTATATGAATGTCGAGTCTTTGATATCAAAGATTCAGCGAGATTTAGAGCGACAGTGTGACGTGTGGTGGGGTCAAATTACCCCGCTATTAGCGCTATCTAAAGCTGCAAAGTAACGCCAACAAACTTCTCATGATTTTGAAGATATGAGAATCTGAAAGAGAATAGGTCAGATGGTAGATTAAGATAAGCAATGAAGTAGAGTCCTGGCCGCAGGCAAGGACCATAATATTTCTTAGGGGACTCGATTGGAGATTAGAAAGTCAGGGCCTGGTACAGAGCGGCTTCCTTGACGACGACAATACTACTAGTAGTGGATATCCAATTCTAAGAATGCTTCGGCTCATTCATGTATAATCAATTCTCTTTATAAGTGGTGAAATATGGCTTGCCCAAGCTGATAGAGCTTGTCACAATCAAGTATAGGGAAGCGAACGTATAGGAAGCGAAGTCTGAAAATCTGATGAAAAAAGAGAAATCTATTGGATGTTCCTCAATTGGAAGCATACGTTTGGAGGAGTAAGGCGGCTCATGTGGTCTTCTTATTTAGGCAAAATCTGATGAGGCTGTTCTGCTTACAGGTGTTCTGCGGCGGTACACCTCCTGAATTCCCACCCTGAAACATCTTACCGGCCAAGGAGTTCACTTGATCAGACTTATGATCTGCACTAATTTATATTGCTTCTTAGTCTATTTTGCTAGATTCAAAACCCATACCCATCAGTTCAATTGAAGCGAGGTGTTAATCGCAAGGCTGCTATTATGTCGACCTCACCGGCTAAATTTGCATACGCCCCTCTACCACCCAAAGCGAGAGGAATACGCCTCCTCACTCTACTGCCAGGTACCGTTGATGATCCAATATGCTGCCAACTCGAAAATATATCATTAGAGGGCGATCAAGAAGTACCTACTTACGAGGCTCTGTCTTACGTGTGGGGCGAGAGCCAAGATACAGTCCCGATAAGCCTAGGACTCTCATCATTCGAAGTCCGAACGAACCTCTATGACGCCTTAGAACACCTAAGGTCACGAAAAAAACTTCGAAAGCTATGGATCGATGCGATATGCATCAATCAAGACGAGGTTTCGGAGAGAAACCACCAAGTCCAGCAAATGGCGTATATCTACCAGGCGGCCACAAGGGTCCTCGTCTGGCTCGGACCGAATTCGTTTGAAAGTGTCAATGCTATTCACTCTCTTACCAAGATTAATTCACCTTCACTGTCAGACGCCCGTGAGCAAATCATACAAATGAAAGGATGGGAATGGGAAAATCTACTGTCGCTCCTTACCAGACCCTATTGGAAGAGGGTATGGATTATTCAGGAAGTAGTGCTAGCGGTTGATCTTGAGATTATCTGCGGCGAGGACAAAATACCTTGGCGATATCTTGAAAAGTTTCTGCGGATTATCAAATCTGATGATCACTGGTCAGAGCCTTCGTTCTCGGATGGTTCTTTCCCATATTTCTCATTAGTCCAGGACGTTGCTAAAACAATGCCTGCACGACTTCAAGATCAAAGGGAGCTGCGATCTACCGGCAGGTCTTCTCTGTCAAGCTTATTACAGGACTTCGCAAACTCGCTGTGCACCGTGGCTCACGATAAAGTGTATGCGCTACTTGGTCTTGCTGGGGACTGTGCGCCGGATGAAATCGATGTTGACTATTCGAAATCATTGCTCGAGATACACCAAGATATCATTTCGTTCTACGCAAAGAAGAATGATCCAATTTGGAGTCGGTATAACGATGAGACGATTGTCAATGGAAAGAATTTGAATATCATAGCCTTTGGCAGGTTGGTCTCATGGCTACTTAACTGCCATCACGGGGGCGATGAACTGAAATTCGAGAGTATGAGGAACAAAATGTCACCTCTAGAACATCCACTTGTGTACGAGGCTCTCCCATCTGATGTCGTCTACACCATTACGGCATTCGAGCCTCCCAAGGATGCGTCTATGAATGAGAGGCTAGAATGGCTCGAGGAAGGTATTGGTCCGCGTATACTTCAAATCGTAAGCTCGCCCACCAGAGTAAAGACTAGGGTCCGATTTCGGGACCACGGACAAAGTGCCTTCTTCCCAGAACCCCTGAAATATGAGTATCAAGTCGGAAAACCTATTTGGACATCGAGAGGGCTTGCAGGTCTTGCGCCTTTGAATGCAGAGATCGGGGACTTTCTCTATCCTATTCCAGAAACCGAGTTTACGCTCGTGGTGCATCCACATGGAATTGGCGGAAAGTTAGTAGGAACAGCTCGGCTTTTGAAAACACAATCGTTCGCGCATAGAACAAATGAGCACTCCTTGGGTCTGAAACACTACCTCCTATCGACGGACGAGTCCGTAATGTTTTATTTTGATTCGGAAACTTTCCAGCTACTCACAACCGAGTGAGAGCGGGATTCGAACGTGAAAATGCGTGTCAATAAGACGTCGGTCTTAGAAAAGCCTTTGCCCAGATAAAATTCAACTATGCAGTACGACATTACACAACTACTAAGCCAATCGCCATCAATCTAAGGAGAATTTATAAACAAAACAACAAGTCACTGGATAGCTCCCTATGTTTAAAATCTGCAGCAATCTCAACCCCCTAACCGAATACCTCAACAACATAGCACAATATAACCGCAATTGGACCTACGTCGGTCTCAGAAATGATAGCCGGGCTATCAACAGTAAAAGCCGCACTTCCAATCCTCACACCATCAAAGTCTTGGTACCCTCTGCATTCAACTGCATACGGGTCGATATTGGAACCACTGGACGGATCAATAGTGAGTTCGGAGACAGAGCAAACTTGAGTGGTGCCATTACAGGAAGCGAGTTGGTTGAGTTGGAGTTGGATTGGATATGAGACTTGGAATGGGTCGTTGTAGAGGGACGTGATGGCGTTGACTGTAATTCCGTAGTATTCGGAACTTTGTCTGGGAGCGGGAGGAGCGGCATAGATGAGGCTGGCGGTGGTAATGACGGTGGGGAAGATGATTGATAAATGCATCTTGATTGGTCGAACGGTGGTGGATTTGTTTGAGTATTTAAAAACGATTCTCGATTGGAATATTTGATTTGAAGGTTCATATAAATGTTCCTGATTAGAATCTTGAGTAGAAATCAAACTATTCTCTATCCTCTCCCGTTGTGATTGTGGACCCTAGTGGGTCAATTTACAACCCAATAAATTGCGAGTTCTACCAAGATTCTTAATGCGTGAAGACCCATGAAAAAGAAACCGTCGTGAAATATCATAATCTGCTCCGTGAGGCCGACAAGTACATTTATAGTAATCTATTATGGAATTGAAAGGAGCAATTTCGGCGATTTTTTTTTTATGATCGACGTAGTTGAATTGGATCAGGAAGGACCCTAACTAGCCGACTCCGTTAATCAATAGCGACATGGGGAAGAAGTTACAAACCTGCCTTGAAAGGAAGTACAACTGCGATTTATAGTCTCTTATACCATTTAGAGTAGGTTCTTGACGAGTTCAGAGCTACTTGTGCTCTATGGAGGTGGTGGGGTTCAAACCCTTTCGGTTTACTCCGAAGTAACTAATGGAACTGGTGCTGTTGGCGGTCTAAGCTTTATTGGGGAGATGTATGAGGATTGACGAAGGAGCCGTCTTCTGCAGGACCGGCCAAGCACTTTGAAGATCATATTTAATGAACGCAACATAATAAAAAATCCATTTATTCCCAATCGTCCATACATAATGTGACCGCAAGGCAATCCTCACCACCGTCCCCAGCGGCTCGAGCTCGCACGGTCATATGCTCGCTCATTATACTTCGCCCATTCGTCACCGATATTGATATCTGGTTTCGCCATCGAAAACTTGACCCCCGTGAATTCACAATCGGGTAGGATATCACCTCCAAGGGTGCCAACCAATTTTGTGCCAAACGGTTCCCGAAATGTAATCTTATATACCTTCTCATCCGAGCCCAAACATATTTCTTCTTCGCCGCCTTCCTGCTGTCCCCGCCACCTAAACTCCCACGTGGGCTGTTTTGGCGATGGTTTGGTCATTGAGCCCATATAGAAGGCTTCGGGAGTAGGACTTCGTCGTGGATTGCCATAATCGTCCTCATCAGAATAATGTTCTTCTCCGTCGTCCTCGCCATTGTCATATGCATCTCGCTTCCGCTTTTCTCCCACTTTCTGCGCAGAATTGGAGGATCCAGGGGTG
>Ga0182030_10014353_pt1 | contig 15648 bp, 17 predicted proteins | sample 812S3MmetaG_FD_121299 | JGI IMG/M metagenome (GOLD analysis project Ga0182030, IMG submission 121299) | Permafrost microbial communities from Stordalen Mire, Sweden - 812S3M metaG (Illumina Assembly) | ecosystem: Environmental > Terrestrial > Soil > Wetlands > Permafrost | place: Sweden...
CCTCCGACCTCTGTTCTCTGTAGCTGGTCTCCGGCCTCCGCGCGCTTGTGTGAACGGAGTGCTTGTGCCATGCTGACAGGGTTATGAGCGCACAAGACATCATTGCCGAACTGCCCAAGTTGAGTCAGCCGGAACTGGAATCCTTGGATCACCTCATCCACGAGCTGCTGGCCACCAAGGCGGGCAAGCGCCAGCGGCCTTGGGGTGAAGCCTTGCTGGAGGTGGCGGGTTCCGTTCCCGGGCTGCCCTCCGACTTTGCACAGAATCACGACCATTACCTGCACGGCGCACCCAGGCAATGAGCGCCGTCTTTGCAGATACGGTTTATTTTCTCGCCTTGCTCAACCCGGCGGATCAGTGGCATGCCCGTGCGCGCAGCTTGAGCCTGGAGCGGCCCGGCCCCCTGATCACCACCGAGTTCGTATTGATGGAAGTGGGTGACGGATTGAGCCGTCCCGGAGACCGCCTGCGTTTTGCACGTTTGCTCCAACTGCTTCGGGCGCAGCCGGACGTGGAGCTTGTGCCTGTCAGCCCTCAGCTTTTTGCTCAAGGTTGTGATTTACACGCCCAGCGGACGGACAAAGACTGGTCGCTTACGGATTGCACCTCATTTGTCGTTATGAAGGCAAAGGGGCTGGATGCCGCGCTGACCGCTGACCATCATTTCACGCAGGCAGGTTTCAAAGTGCTGATGACTTTGGGGCAGTAGTCGGTGGTCCGTGTCCGCCGTGTCAGTTGGCAGGGACGGTCGCGCTGCGCCGTCCATGTCCGTTGTCCGTCGTCCGTCGTCCGCCTAGATTCTGAAAAGCTGAAAAGCTGAAAAGTTGAGATGCTGAAATATGAGATTGAGCGCAGAGCGCAGAGTGCAGAGTGCAGAGTGCAGCGGAAAGCAGGGCGAAAAGGTGAAGCTACTTCACCGGGCAAGTCTCAAGTCTTATATTTCAGCTTTCAGCTTTCCCAATTTCAGCTTTTATGTGGCCTCCTCGGCCCGTGAAGGCGAAGCTACTTCACCGGGCCGTTCTCCGGTTTCAAATGTGGGCGCTAATTCTAATGCGCGTTCAAGTTGAGCCGGTCATTAGATCGATTCCAGAAATGATGTGGCGCAGGCGTCCGCGCCTGCGGGTAGCGGCGGCGTCTCGCCGCCAAGCCACTCCAAGGCACCGGGACGGTGCTTTAACCCGCAGCCGGGACGGGACTGCGCTACCTCAAAAGTGGAATTCCCTAACACCGGGCTTAAACCGGGGGCCAATGAAAAATCCAGATTAGTCTCTGCCTGATCGCAAACCAGAATATCTGCCCGCTTGATGCTGATTATTTTTGCCGCTTATACTTTTAGGCCAGCTACTTTTTGGAGTTGCAATTTTTGCGGGAAGGGAGGATAACGAATTTATTTGCCGGCCGGGACGACTGGCGGTAAATACCGAAGGAAATGGAAAATCATGAAAAAAATCATGGCTGCGGTTTGTTTGATGAGTGCAATGGGCTTGACTCAAGCTGGCTTGATTGCCTATTGGAATTTTAATGATACAGCTTACACCACGCCTTCCAGCGGCACGGCAACTCTTGATTTATCTGGTGCCAGCGGCGCATGCCAAAGCTCCGACGGCGGCACCACCCAAAATGCACTTAATAAAGATTCTGGTTTAAAGACCCTCCTCATTGCAGGCGGGAATGGCCAGACGGTGGTATTTTCATTGAGCATGTCCGGCCTGCAAAATCTTCAGCTTTCCTATGCCACGGTAAAATCAACCACTGGTTTTAATCAGCAAGTTTGGAGCTATAGCACGGACGATTCAACCTTTACTGCCCAGGCTACAATCAGCGGTGATGCTTCCATTCCACCATATTCCAGTGGCCCCGTATCATCTGACTATGCGGTGGACACGGTGAGCTTTTCTTCGATTACAGCCCTTAACAATAATTCTACAATTTGGATCAAACTGGCCTTGAATGAGGGCACCGGTGGCAGCGATCGCTTCGATAACATCCAATTTAATGCCGATGTCTCCGCCGTTCCCGAACCCGTCGAAACTGGCGCGATTGCGGTCACCGGTTTATTGGGCCTTTGCACCCTGCACGAGTGGCGGCAGCACCGTGCCGGCAGAAAAGCTGAAGGCCAGAAATTAGAAAGCTGACGGCAGCGCCCGCCCTGTCGTTGGTAGGGACGGTCGCGCTGCGCCGTCCTCGGTTTTTTAAATTTCCGTTTTTTTTGACCTCCGACCTCTGTCCTCTGATTTTGATTTTATGATTTCCTTGGCCCGTGAAGTGCGACTTGACCTGTGGAATCGGACTTATTATTCCACCAGGTAGCTACTTCACCGGGCTATTTCATCGGGCCGCTTTCTACTTTCTTAGTTTAAGACCTCGGCAAAAGTCGGAACGCCGGCCTCCGGCCCGGCTCGAAACGATTGAATTTCCAACGCGCCGTGCCGGAGGCCGGCGCTCCAAACGTAACCACGGTGCCTTTTGCCGAGGTCTTGATTTATGTTAATCCTTGGCCTTAACGCCTTCCATCCCGACTCCGCTGCGTGCGTGCTGCGCGACGGCAAGCTCGTCGCCGCCATGGCCGAGGAACGGCTCGGCCCGCGCCGGACTTGGCAATTACGAACAATTGGCTTAAGCTCTGAATATGAAGAACGATGATTTGCTTTTACGCATCACGGTGGATCCGAACATTTGTCACGGCCAACCGTGCGTTCGCGGGCTGCGTTATCCGGTGGAACTTCTCCTTGAACTGTTGAGCAGTGGGATGTCCGCTGAACAGATTCTGGCTGATTATCCCGATCTGGAAGCGGATGACCTGCGCGCTGCCTGCGCCTATGGTGCCCGCCTAAGCCGCGTAAATCGCGTGGAACCCGTGGCGGCATGAAATTTATCGTGGATGCGCAACTGCCGCGACATCTGGTCCGCGACTTGGCCGCCGCCGGTCATAACGTCCTGCACACCGGAGATCTCCCGTTGGGAAACCGAACCCCGGACGGAGATATTGCCGCGCTGGCAGCCAGGGAAGACCGTGTGGTTGTCACGGAAGACAGCGATTTTGTGATCCAGTTTCTTCTACATGGCACGCCGCCAAAACTGTTGCTCATCTCTACCGGCAATATTTCAAACGAAGCCTTGTCGCGCCTCATCGCTGCCAACCTGTCCATTTTGGAAACCGCCCTGGCCAAGAACAATTTTGTCGAACTCAGCGTTTCGGCCATCACGATTCATGCCTGATGGACATCAAAAGGTGGCGTCCCCGGCCTACGGGGTTCGCGGCAATTGATTTCATTGTTTCGGCATTTCAGCTTTTTTTAGCCCATGAAATCTGCCTCGGCCCGTGAAGGCGAAGCTACTCCACCGGGCAGTTCTCCGGTCTCCAATCTCGGTCCAGTTTCAATTCTTAACTTTTCGCTCTTGGCGTCTTGGTGGTTAAATCAGGTCTCAAGTCTCAGGTTTCAGGTCTCAATTTATGCGTAAGAAAAAAGTCTTCGTCAGCGGCTGTTTTGACATGCTGCACAGCGGCCACGTCCGTTTTCTGGAAGAGGCCGCCACCCATGGCGACGTGTATGTGGCGCTTGGCTCCGACCAGACGGTGCGAGAATTGAAAGGCCGCGCCCCGGTCAATACCCAGTCCGAACGCAAATATATGCTGGAAGCCTTGCGGCATGTGAAAGCGTGCCTCATCAGCAGCGGCTCCGGCCTCATGAATTTTGTGGCGGAATTGAAGCGCGTAAAACCGGATATTTTTTTGGTGAACGAAGATGGCAACACCTTGGCCAAAGCCGAATTGTGCGAGCAGTTGGGGATTGAATATCGAGTGTCCAAGCGAATCCCGCAAGCCAACCTGCCGGTGCGTTCCACCACCAGCCTGCGCAAGGAATGTCGGATTCCTTACCGCTTGGATTTGGCCGGCGGCTGGCTGGATCAGCCTTATGTCTCCAAATTTGGGGCGGGTTCGGTGCTGACGATTTCGCTGGAACCGATCATGGAATTCAATGAGCGCAGCGGCATGGCCTCCAGTTCCCGCCGCCGGGCCATTGAGTTGTGGCAGACAGATCTGCCGGAAGGCCACTGTGAGAAACACGCCAAAATGCTCTTCGCCTTTGAAAATCCGCCCGGCACCAAAATTTTTGCCGGCTCACAGGATTCCATCGGCATTGTTTATCCTGGGCTGAACCGGCTGGATTATTCCGGCCAATATTGGCCGGAAAAAATTACTTCCGTGACTGACGCCAAAATTCTGAACTGGCTTGAACAGCATCTGTTTCTGATTCCGCTGAGCCAGCGCACGGCGGATTACGACGTGTTCAAAGGCAAAAAAATTACTGCGCCGAATGTCCGCGCCCTGGCCGCTGCCGCTGATGGTTGCTGGCACGCCATCCAGCAGATGGACCTGCCGGAATTTGGCCGGCAGATGCGCGCCTCCTTTGAGGCGCAGATCAGCCTGTTTCCGCAAATGTCCAATCGCGCGGTCAAAGACATGATTCAGCACTACGGTGAAAAATCCTTGGGCTGGAAATTATCCGGTGCCGGCGGCGGCGGGTATCTGGTTCTCGTCAGTGATCAACTGATTCCCGGCGCCATCCGAATTACGATCCGCCGTCCCAATGTCTAATCAAATTTGGTAGGGACGGTCGCGCTGCCCGTCCAGTCTCCGGTCTTAAATTTCAGCTTTCAGCTTTTCATATTTAAGTTTTTTTCCGTAGTTAATCTCCCGTCTCCCGCCGGATGAAATTTCTCCTCCTCAACCAAGTCTTCTATCCTGATGTGGCGGCCACGGCCCAATATCTGCAGGAAGTGGCGGCGGCCTTGGTTGAGCAAGGGCATGAAGTTACGGTGGTCTGCGCCCGGCGGGCCTACGAGCATCCGGAGAAAATTTATCCTGCGCGGGAAACTTGGCGGGGTGTTCGCATTCGCCGCGTCTATTCGACCTTTTTTGGCAAACGCGCCAAGTGGCGTCGGGCTGTGGATTTTGCCAGCTTTATTGTATCGAGTTGCCTCCGCCTGCTGGTTTTGCCGCGACACGATGTTGTGGTGGCACTGACCACGCCGCCACTGATTTCGTTCATTGGCGCGTGGCGGGCGAAATTGTGGCGGGCGAAATTCTGCTATTGGGTCATGGATTTTAATCCGGACGAGGCCATTGCCGCCGGCTGGCTGCGGGCGGATTCAATTGCGGCAAAATTTCTGGAGCGACTGTCGCGGTTCAGCCTGCGCCGCGCGAACTGGATCATCGCGCTGGACCGGTTCATGCGCGACCGCATCGTGGCCAAGGGCATTGCCCCGGAAAAGATTGCCGTGCTGCCACCGTGGTCGCAGGATCAAGACGTCCGGTTTGATGCCGCCGGTCGCGAGCAGTTTCGCGAGCAACATGGTTTGACCGGGAAATACGTCGTGATGTATTCGGGCAACCACAGCCCGGTGCATCCTTTGGATACCTTGATGCAGGCGGCGGAACGGTTGAAGCATGATCCCAGCATTGTCTTTTGTTTCATTGGCGGCGGGAGCGAATTTCAACAGATCAAAAAATGGGTGGAAGAGCGGGGAAAATCGGAAATCGGAAATCGGAAATCGGAAATTTTATGCCTGCCATATCAACCACTGGCGCAACTTTCGGCCTCGCTCTCGGCCGCCGATGCCCACGTCGTGGTAATGGGCCAGGCCATGCTTGGCCTCGTCCATCCTTGCAAGATATACAACATGCTGGCGGTCGGTGCCCCGGTGATTTACATCGGCCCGCAACCGAGCCACGTCACGGAAATTCTGGATCAACTGGGTGATACTTATCCTTGGTGTTCGGTGCGGCACGGTGAAGGAGAAATCCTGGCGCAACACATCCAGCAATTGCGCCAACGCCCGGCGGAACGGCAATGTCCCGCGACCATCACGCAGGCATTTGCCAAAGACGTGTTGTTGCCCCGAATGATCGCTGGATTGGAAAAAATGGATGTCGTGTGAAAGTCAGCCGGCGGTCAGAGATTGGTGTCCTGATTTCGGAGCGCGGCTCTGTGAGCCGCAGCCCGTCGCATTGCCAATCAAGCCGCGGCGGGTCACAGATTCGCGCTCCATTTTCAAATCAGGACACCACCGGCCGATGATGAAGTTTGCCGATGAAATCATTAAGGTTTAGTATCTGGTGATGCTAGGTTTGAGATTAAGCTTAAAACAACTGGTTGAAACCACGAGCCGGGAAGCGCTGCTTCTGCTCGTGGTTTTTTTGGGGTTTCTGTGGGCGATTCTCCTCAATCATCTGCGGATCGAGTGGACGCTGAATCCGCAGTATGGCTATGGCTGGGCCGTGCCATTTTTATGTCTGTATCTCATCTGGAAAAAATTCAGTCCCGCCTCCCGCTTCCCGCCTCCCGCCTCCCGTCTCAGGTCTCAGGTCTCCAGTCTCACTTTTCGACCTCTGACCTCTACCCCCAGTATCCAGCCTCCAGCAGTTTGCTGTCCCGATTTTTTAACTACCAGTTTCTGCGTTCCATTAGCGCTGCTCGCATTATTTTTCGCACCCACGCGCCTTATCGAAGAAGCCAATCCCGAATGGCGTTTGGTCAGTTGGGCGCTGGCAATTGAAGTGGTCGGACTGACCCTGCTGCTGGTTTATTTTGTCGCCGGTCCGCCGGCGTTGAAGCGGTTCGCGCTCCCCATCGCTTATTTTCTGGTCGCCGTGCCCTGGCCAACTTTTATGGAAGGGCCATTGATTCAAGGCCTCACCCGCGCCGATGCGGGAGCCACGGTGGATGTGCTGGGCTGGCTGGGAATACCCGTCATGGCGCACGGCAATGTCATTGAAGTGGCGACGGGCGAGGTGGGCATTGACGAAGCCTGCAGCGGCATCCGGTCGTTTCAGGCCACATTGATGATCTCTCTTTTTCTCGGCGAACAACATCAGTTGAATTTCCCGCGCCGGCTGGGTTTGATCTTGGCCGGGTTTGCGCTGTCCTTCGGGTTCAATCTGGTGCGGATGTCGGTGCTGGTATGGGTGGCGGCACATCAGGGCATTTCCGCGATTGGCCAGTGGCACGATCCGACGGGTGTTACCATTCTGCTTGCCTGTTTTTGTGCGCTTTGGGGACTGGCAGCGATTCTGGCACGAAAGAAAATTTCCATTCAACCAGCGGCAACGGCAACGCGACCAACTGAGTTCTTTCAACCAAAACGCCGATTGGTTCCGCTGCTGATTGTCTTGGTGGCCTGGATCGCTGTGGTCGAGTGTTCGGTAGAGGCTTGGTATCGCTGGCACGAACGGCGATTGCCAGCGGCAGCGCAATGGACGATGTCGTGGCCGACCAATAATCCGAGTTTCAAAACTGACACGCTGCCTGACCGGACCCGGCAAATTCTCCGTTACAGCGAGGGCCAAAGCGTGACTTGGGAGACGGATGGAATTGAATGGCGGGCGATCTTCTTGAGATGGAATCCGGGGCGCACGGCCGTGCATCTGGCGCAAAATCACACTCCCGAAGTCTGCATGACCGCCGTTGGTCAAACCTTGACGACCATTTCTGAACGAACATGGTTTGAAGCCGATGGTTTGCGTCTGCCGTTCAGCGTTTACGCTGTCGCGAACACGCCGAGTCCTTTTCACGTTTTTTACTGTTTGTGGGATGACCGTGCCAGCGCCCAAGGTCGTGACACCCAGATGTTGACCTACGGCAACCGGCTTGCGCCCGTGCTCCAGGGGTTGCGTAATCCCGGCCAGCGTTCGTTAGAAATTGCCATAGCCGGCAATCTGGATTCAACGCAGGCGGAAGCCGCCTTCCAGAAACAGCTCCAAAAGATGATCCAGATCGGGGTGAAGGTGCCAGTGGATGGATCGAAATAAAATGTAGCCCAAAACTTTTCAGACCACGCGCCGAGGACTTTTCTTCGGCGCGTTTTTATTTGTCCGGCGTTTCTACATCATTGGGAGCAACACAGAAAGTTTCCATACCGGGCAAATGCTTCTCGCCGCCAACGACGGGTTTGTTCATCCGGGCATCGAAACGCGCCGACAATTTCGTGCGCTTTTTCCATTCGACCACAGCCTTGGTCCAACCTTCCGCCACCAAGTCGGCCAGAATATCGTAAGAGCATTCGCATTTCTTGCATACCTCGGGATTGCACGTAGTTTTCGATTTCGAACTGGGACAAGCAATGCCCAGTTCGATGAAACAATACTTTAACCCCGGCAAGCCATGCTGGAAGGTGTGACAATTTTTCGTGGCCAGGTTGTTCAAGGTCCACGTCTTTTCCTCGTCTTTCAGCCGAATCCGGACGGTGGTAAAACCCAGTTTGCGCGCAATGAAGACCACATCCTCGGCCAGATCGCCCATGGTTTCAACTCGGGTGCCACTCAAGGCCAGCCAGCCGGACAGGCTCATGGCATAGCGCACATCCGCCCGTGATTCAATGGAATTTCCAATCACCCGCCCAACGGCAAACCATTCGCGACTGAAGTCGATTTTCCCCGCCATCAATAGAAAAATCAAAGTGCCGACGCCCAAAAACAAAGGCAGCCATTGGCCGTGATAAAAAAACGTGGCAAAGCCCAGCATCAGAAAAATGGCGGTGAAAGCGTAAAGGCCCAGCACCACATTCCGGCGGGAATGGCCCGAGGCCAGCAGACGATGATGAATGTGTTTGCAGTCGGGTCGGAACAAGGGCAGGCCCCGTAATCCCCGCCGCAAAATGGCCAGCGATGTGTCAATGATCGGCAGCGCCAGCACGAACAGCGGCGCAACCAGCGCGGCAAAAACCGTGCCTTTTTGGGAGGTGACAATCGTGGTGCCGCCAATCAGAAAACCCAAAAAATAAGCTCCGCCATCGCCCATGTAAATCCGGGCCGGCGGAAAGTTGAAGCGCAAAAATCCCAGCAATGCACCGACCATGCCGGCGGCGAGCATGGGCATGAACCCGGTTCCCGCAGAAACATAAACCAGCAGAACCATCAGCATCAGGCAGATTCCGCCCGCCAAACCGTCCACGCCATCAATCAGATTGATCAGGTTGGTCATGGCCACCAGCCAAAACACCGTGACCAGCCAAGACCCAAAGCCCAAGTCAATGATCTGATGCGTGAACGGAACCTGAAATTGGAAAATGCCGAGGCCGTAAAAATAGGTGAAGCTGGCAATCACGATCTGACCGAGAAGTTTGCGCTTGGCCCCCAGCGTAAAAAGATCGTCCCACAGTCCCAGTCCGAACATGGCCAGCGCGGCGGCGACGACCAGCCAGAGCTGGGAATTCAGCAGAAAGTTCGTTCCCATCAGGAAGGTGAACACCAAAACCAAGGCCACCAGCGCGCCCGCCAAGGCAATGCCGCCAACGCGTGGCACGGGAACGGTGTGGGTGTGATGCGCCTCGCTGGCCCGGTCGACCAAGCCGAACCGCCAGCCGGCTTTCAGGATAAGAAATATGAGACCGGCACTGGTTGCCAGTCCGATCAAACCTCCAATAAACAAATCAATGGAATATTCCATAGGACATGCCTTTCGCTCATTTTCTGAAAAATGACAAATTCAACACTGAATCAAACCGTCAAAAGAAGCAAACTGAAAAATCCACCGATTAATCGGAAATTGAATGATCGGCACTCAAATTGTTAAAAAACAATAGCCATTCTCACCGACGACAAATCGGCTGCATTACAAACCCACAATAAATCAATGAATTTGATTTCCAAATCGAACGAAGAAGTCATTCTCATTCTCACTTTTATTCTCACTTTGGTTTTTGAGAATTCGGAAACCCATTTTGCCCTTGTTTTATTGGTGTTTTTGAAGATTGGAGCGGGTGATGGGAATCGAACCCACGTTTCTAGAATAGTGGTTTTTAGTGGTGCATAATAGTTGAATTCATTGGACATTATGGATTTGGTGCAGTAAGCTTACTGCACTAACTGCACTATGGCCTCCATCTATCGCAAACAAGGTTCGCCGTTCTGGTTCGTTCAATTTATTGATACGGACGGCAAGCGGCGTAACAAATCCACCGGCCTGCGAACCGACAATCCCGGCGAAACCGTCAAGGCCCGTGCCCTGCGGGCGCAACTCGAAGCCAAGGAACTGAACCGCAACGCCGGTGAAGTCAGCGGCGGCGGCTGGGATACCTGGATAACGAAGTTTTTGGAACAGCACTGCGAAAGCCCGCTCACACTGGAGCGTTATCTTGATGCCTGGAAATGGCTGGCGTATTGGCTGCAAGAAAAGCATTACCATTCGCCGCGCGCCATCACCTACCGCAACGCTTTGGAATACATCGAATGGCGGACGAACTACAAAAAGAAGACCGGCAAGACCGTGGGGCGCAATACGGCCATCATGGAATTGAAATTGTTCGCCATGCTGATGGGCGAGGCGGTGCGGCTCGGCCATGCGGACGCCAACCCACTGGTAAGCCTGAAATTGAAGCGGGACAAGGCGGCAAAAAAACCTAAAATGACGGACGCCGAAGTCGCCGAGATCCGGGAAGCGTTGAAAAACGAACCGGAATGGATGCAAACCGCGTTTGACATTTCCCTGCATACGGGCTGCCGGCTGCGGGAAACACGGATTCCCCTTAACTGCATAGATTTTGTGGAGAATAAAATCACGTTTCCGACGCCGAAAGGTGGCGAAGATCGGGCGTTCTCCGTGCCGATGCCGTCGGCGCTGGTTCCGTTATTTGAGCGCCTCCGCAAGACCAAGCGAAAATTCACGGTGGAATTTCCGTTCCAACCATCGCGGCGGTGGCAGCAGTTTTTCATAAAGATCAAGAAAACCCACCTGACCTTCCATTGCCTGCGTGTCACCTTCATCAACCGGCTGCGCCGCGTCGGTGTGCCGCGTGAGGCGGCGATGCGTCTGGTAAATCACGCTTCGGAATTGATTCACCAGATTTACCAGCGGGAAAAAGTCGAGGATGTGGCGCAATGGCGGGATGCGGTGCAATTCCCAGGGTGAACCGTCATTTGCAGCCGCGCAAATAGCCAGTCGCGCGATTATCGTTTTTGCTTTTGTGAAAATAGCGCTGGACGGCCTGGGCCACCGCACCACGAGCCATTGACAACCCGGTGCCAAAGTGGCACCATACAGGCATGGAACATGTTTTAGAAGAACCGCGCAAGCGGATTACGGCCCGAGTCACTGACGGTGTGCGCGACACGCTGGAACAGGCGGCGGAGCTTTTGGGCGCCACGGTCAACCAGTTTGTCGTGCAAACGGCGTATGTGGAAGCGCAGCGCGTGATTGAACGCGAGTCGGTCATCCGGCTTTCGCAGAAAGACGCGCATAAAATCCTGGCCCTGCTGGATCATCCGCCGAAACCCAACAAGCGGCTGAAAGACGCGGTTAAAACCTACCAAGGCACGGTGCGTGTATAAAATTGAACTGCTGGCAAAGACTCACGACCGGGACGGATTCGACTGCGGGAGTGAGCCGCTGAATTTGTTTCTCAAGCAAACCGCGCGGCAACACGCGGAGCGGGGAGTCTCGCGGACCTTTGTGCTGGTGGACGAGGCTGCGGCCGCGCCCAAACCCATTGTGGGCTTTTTCTCCCTCAACATCTGCCAGATCAAATCGGAGTCGCTGACAGCACAAGAGGCCAAAAAGCTGCCACGCGACGTGGCCGGTGTCCGGCTGGGCCGGTTGGCGGTCGCCAAAACGCATCAGCGGCAAAGCATCGGCAAAACCCTGCTGGTGGCGGCGATGGGCAAATTCATCGAGATTTACCACACGGCGGGCGGGATTGGACTATTCGTAGATGCAAAGGATCAGGACGCCAAACGCTATTATGAGCAATTTGGTTTTGTTTCGCTGCCATCCAACGAACTGGAACTATTTCTGTCGGTGAAAACAATCCAAGAGGCACTGAACACGCACGCATAAGCAATGCCGGATCGTGGCTGAGCTGGACGCGTTGCAGGCGGAGGTGGACGCCCTGAAGCGCCTGCAAACCGCGACCGCCGCCGAACTGGATGCTTTACTTCCGGCCATCCTGGACAAAGCATTCAAGGGAGAACTGACATGAAAGCCGAAGGCAAAAAGCGAAACGCCAAAGTGGCCAGCGGGTTTGGTATGGCATTGCCACTGGCCGCAAATTAAACCGCCTCCGTTTATGGATGACCAAGACGCCGAATCAATGTCAAATGAGGAATTACTGGGCCACACGCGCGAACTCCGTGACAAGCTGAGGCCGCGCGCGGCTCATTTGCGCGAAATGGGAATCGAAGTGGATTCGTTCCTGGAAGAGTGTGACCGGTTGATCGCGTTTCTGGAAGGCCGGTCGGATGAATGGGTGGACGTCGCCGGGTTCTTGGAGAAATTGTCGGCTTTTTCCAGTGAGATGCGCGCTTTGGCCGAACTTGAGCGGCAAGCGGAGCGGGCCAAGGTGATCGGCTCGATCCCGAGTTTGCTGGATGCGGTGGAGGGGCTCGCCAAACGCATGAGCAACCCGGAGGATGCGCGCACGGCGGCGTCGCTCCAAGCCGAAGTCGAGGCCGCGCGCCAACGGCTCGCCCGCGGCGAAGTGCCCTTGGAGGAGATGGTGGACCTCTCGCTTTCCACTCAGGCCCAGAAGGCGGAGTTGAGCCGGCGCAACCAGTTCCGGGCCGCAGCGCTGGCGCTGTTCTGGGAAAGCCGTCCGCCGGAATGGTGGGCCAAGCTCACGGACGAGGCGCGCAAAGAACTGGAGGACTTGCTTGTGTCCTGGCGCGCGGAGCGCGAAAAAATCCTCGGTGAACTGCCCATTGCCGACCGGCGACGCTTGGAAGCGCTGCGCCCGGAGGATTTCGATAAACCGGGCGCAATGGAGCCGTAGGGGCGGACGCGCGGAAACCATGAACATTGATCACCAAAGAAAATTGCCCGCGGAGGTGGACGCGCGGAAGCGCCTGCCAGCCGAGCGCAGGCATCGCCTGCACGCACCATTGGACGCTTGGCTCCCCGCCCTCCTCGGCCGTGCCTTCAAAGGAGAATTGTGAAATGAAGCGGGTTTCTGTCCGCGACGATTTATGAGACCAGAATTACGTCTATTCATTGAACAGGCCCAGTTTTGCCGGGCGGCGGTGCAGCGGGTGGCGGAGTTGTTGCCGCCGGATGAGGCGGGGCTGGACGAAGTCATTGCCGAAACGGTGCGTGAGAATAATCCGAAGGCGTTGTTTCATGTGCTGGTGGCGGCCCTGGGCGGCGACCGGCGCGTGGACGCCAAACATCTGGCGACGGGGGCGACGCTGCTGGGCCATCCGGTGTGGCTGGGAAGCATCCTGATGAAGGTGCAGGGGGAGATGCCGGAACCGGTGCTCGCGGCCATGGAAAACAGCCGCTTCGCCCAGCACATCGAAGCCGCCGCGCTCCTGGTGATCCAAGACTGGTGCCGCGAACAGCGGGGGGGAAAATTGCCGGAATTGTTTTTCCCCATCGCCCGCCGGCTGGCGCGGGTCACCACGCTGACCCCCGAGGCTCAGGCTAGTTTGATAACTGTGGCGTTGCGGACCCAGGATGCCGGCCTGCTGGCGCTGGTCCGGGGCTGGCTGCCCAAGGCCAAGCCGGAACAACGGGCGGCGGTGGAAAAGGCGGCTCAGGCGCTCGGGGAGGCGTTCCTGCAAAGCTGCCGTCTGCCGATTTTGGACCTCGTGACGGAGAAGACCAGCAACTTGTTGGCCCAGGGTGCCACCATGCGCCGGGCGGTGGCGAAGGTGGGCCGCAACGATCCTTGTCCCTGTGGCAGCGGCAAGAAATACAAACATTGCTGCATCGAGAAGGACACCGAACGGCTGCACCATTCGTCGGCGGTGGCGGGCGTAACGGTGGAAGAATTGCAGGCCAACATGACCCCGCATTTGACGGCGGAGCTGCTGGACCGGACCCAGCCGCACGAGATGCTCCTGCTGGATCCGTTGCAGGTGCCGGCGGATTTGCGGAAGAATTATTTTTTGCGGCTGGCGGTTTTCAACCAGTTTGACCGCGCTATCGAAGCTTTTCAAAAAATCGGCTTTGCTGGGGAAACGATGGAGGCGAATTGGGAAACCGTGCTGTTCTTAGCCATCCGCGCCGGCCGCAAGGAGACGGTGCAACAACTGATCAAGGTCCGGGAAGAATCCGTGAAGGGATTGGATGAGCAAGTCGAAATCCCGCTGTCCGCCGCGCTGCTGCTGGAAAAGGACAACCCAACCCGGACCCTGCAATTGATTGATGACTTCGCCCGGGACGTGCTGGAATCGAACCACCCGGGCCACTTGCATGAACTGGCCAACGGACTGATTTATTCGCCGCACCGGGCGCTGGGCATTCTGGTCGCGCGCGGTGTCATTCCCCTGCTGCCATCGAGCCAGGCCATGACCGTCCTCGACCGGATTTTGGAAGCCCGCGACGTGCTGAATTTGCCGCCGGATGATCCCTTCGGCGACATCGTGGACCAGCGGTATGCCGAGCATGAAGAGGACGACGCGAAGTTGCGCACGGCCCGTCAATCAATGGAGGCCAAGTCGGGAGAAGTGCGGGAACTGAAGGAAAAACTGGAAGGATTTCAGTCGGAAATCGCGCGTCAGGAAAAAAAGTTGGCCACCACTGTCGCTGCCCAGCCCGCACTGGAGGCCGCTGCGTTAAAGGAGTTACGGCGCAAGGTGGATGAATTGAAATCCGACCTTTCGGAGCGGCACGGGGAACGGAACCGGCTGCGGCGGGAGTTGCAAAAAGCGCACGAAAACCTGGAAGCGCTCAGGCAAACGACGACGGCATCTCCGCATGAAGAAGCGGAAGCGTCACGGCGCGAGGATGAATTATTAATGCCGCAATCAGCGCCGGAAGTTCATCCCGTGCGGCTGGCGGAATATCCCAAACATTTCCTGCAAACTTTGGAAGGCTTGCCGCGACCCGTCGCGCGGGCAGCGGTCATCATGATTGGCCGGCTGGCAGCGGGCGAACCGGCGGCGTTTGTCGGTGCCTTGCGGCTCAAGGCCACTCCCAACGTGATGCGCCAGCGCATTGGCATCAATTATCGGCTGTTGTTCCGACTCTGGCCAGAGCGGATGGAAGTCATTGACCTCATCAACCGGAAGGATTTGGACCGGCGGATCAAAACATTGACATAAAATTATGCAAAGCCACCTGCAAACCGAGAGCAGGCGCGCCCTGCTCCCCGCCATCCTCGACCGCGCCTTCAAAGGAGAATTATGCCTGGCATGTGCGTTTAATCGTATGCGGCTGACGGTCCACGCCTAGTTTTCGACGATCGACTTTGAGATAATGGTGGGATGGATAAATCAAAAACTGAAACGGGACGGCGCCGTTGGACTCGTAAGCAGCGGCAAGGATTGCTCGCGCGTTTCCACGCAAGCCAATTAACCCAATCCGAATTTGCAACCCAGCACGGCGTCGGGCTGTCCACGCTAACATGGCGTGCCAAACCTCCAGAAGAAAAATGGCATTGGAGCCAACAATGGCGTCGAAACACCCCCTGCGCCGGACAAAAACCAAGGGCGGACTGGAAAAAAGAATTGCAAAAATATGAAGCAGGACGAAAATGACCAAAATTACAAAAAAGAGTCCACGCCGGTCGTGGGCAAGAAACCAAATGGGAAATCCCAGCCCAAATGAAACAAGCCATTCAACCAAGCCGATAATGCCGATGGTTCCTAGACTTTTGGAAAATGGAATTATCTTTTGTTTCCCAAAAGTCACATTTCACAGTTTGACTGTCAAA
>Ga0182030_10014354_pt1 | contig 15648 bp, 19 predicted proteins | sample 812S3MmetaG_FD_121299 | JGI IMG/M metagenome (GOLD analysis project Ga0182030, IMG submission 121299) | Permafrost microbial communities from Stordalen Mire, Sweden - 812S3M metaG (Illumina Assembly) | ecosystem: Environmental > Terrestrial > Soil > Wetlands > Permafrost | place: Sweden...
CGGGCGAAACCAAGCAGGAGGCCGTGGTGTAAATCCAGGGACAGCATGGTAATGGTGGCGACGAAAAACAGGATGAGCCCCGGCACCTGTTCCTGCTGCCCGGACAAGGGATCCATCATGGCGGCCATGTTAAGGCCCAGTTCGTTGGAGATGACGATGCCGCCGATGTCCGCCGCAAAGAACGCGGCGCGGGCAAAGAAACCGAAGAGCAGGCCGATGGACAGCTCGCGGGCGACGAGGCCGAAGAGGGCCAGCAAGTCGAGGTGGCGGACGTCAAAGGGGGGCAGTTGCGGGGCCACCAACAAGGCGGCCAGCGCGGCCAGGGCCACGCGCATCGCGGCCGGGAAATTCGTGGCGGAAAAGAACGGGAGCGCGAACAGGAACGCGCCGATCCGTACAAACACCAGGAACCAGTTGTAAAAATCCAAGTCCATGCGCTGGGGGCGATGGGCCGGACGGAGGAGCGTTGGCCCGCGCGCGGCGGCGCGGCCCCTCAGCCCTCCGGCGACCGCTTCACCGGGCCACCTCCGGCAGTTTCATGATGATGGCGGTGGTGAAATCCACGAGCGAGCGCACGATCCAGGGCAGCAGCAGGAGCAGCACACCAATGACCGCGAGCGCCTTGGGCACGAAGGCCAGCGTCTGCTCGTGGATGGTGGTCACGGCTTGGAACAGGCTGATGACCAGCCCCACGATCATGGCCGTCAGGAGAATGGGCGCGGCGATGGTAAGGGCCTGAAAGATCATGCCTTTCAAAAGTTCGATGGCAAATTCCGGGTTCATAAAAATTCACATGCCAAAACTCCGCACCAGTGACTGGACGATGAGCGACCAGCCGTCCACCAGCACGAACAGAAGGAGCTTCAACGGCAGCGAAATGGTGGTGGGCGGCATCATCATCATGCCCATGCTCATGAGCACGGTGGCCACGACGATATCAATGAGGATGAAGGGCACGTAGATGAGGAAGCCCATCTGGAAGGCGGTGCGCAGTTCGCTGATGATAAAGGCGGGGGTGACGACGCGCAGCGGGAGGTCCTCCACCCGGGTGGGCGGGAGCTTGGCCATGGAGACGAAGAGTTCCACGTCCTTGGGCCGCGTCTGCTTGAGCATGAAATTACGGAGGTCGGCGCTGGCGCCATCGAGCGCCTGCTGGCCGGTGATTTTATGGGCCTGGTAGGGTTCGAGCGCGTCATGGCTGATGTTGTCCCACACGGGGGCCATGACGAAGAAGGTAATGAAGAGGGACAGGCCGATGATGATCTGGTTGGCGGGCGAGCCCTGCAATTGGAGCGCCGAACGCACGAAGCCCAAGACGATGACGACGCGCGTGAAGCACGTCATGAGCAGGAGGATGGACGGCGCCAGCGACAGCAGCGTGATGAGGAAGAGGATCTTGATGCCCGAGTCCACGTCCGGCGCGGCGCCGGCCGGGCCGAGGGAAATGGAGAGGGGACCGAGGGTGGTCGTGGTGATGTTGGTCTGGGCCGAGCCGGCGAACGCGCCGGCAAACAGCAACAGGAGCACGGCGAGGGCGGCCAGGCGCTGGAACCGCGGGGCGCGCAGGCGGCGAAGGCCGGCGATGGACGAAGGCGGGTTCATTTCCGATTCAGCACCTGGGACAAGGCCTGGCTGAAGGACAGGGGCCCGGCAGGCTTGCCGGCGGGTTCGGCTTCGGCCTCGGCTTCACCGGCCTCCGGGAGATGGGTGAGCAGGTTGACGCCGGCAGGGGAGGTGGCCAGGAGGAAGCGCTGACGCTCGTAGCCGACGACGAAGACGGCCTGGCGGGTGCCGAGCGAACGGGTCTCCAAGATGCTTAATTTGGGTGCGCAGCCCCGCTGGGCGGTGAGGCGCCGCCAGTTTTTGAAAAGCCACGCGCCGCCGAGGAAGAGGCCCAGCACCAGCGCGAGCGCGCCGGTGACGCGAATCAGCGAGACGCCGGCCTCAGGAAACGCCGGCGCGATCATCGGCCCGGCGGCCGGGTCGGCGCGCAGGCTGCCCGCCAGGAAGACCATGGCGGCAAAGACGGAAGTCCCCGCGCCCCTGCGGATCCCTTGAAAAACAAACCAATGAAAAACAAGGGCGCGGTATGGGCGCGGGAACTCAAATGGAATCGGGCGGCTCATGTGGGCAGCGCCTGGCCGACCACCTCGGTGATCTTGACGCCATACCGGTCCTCGATCACGACGACTTCGCCGCGGGCGATAAGCTTGCCGTTGAAGCTGAGCTCCACGGGGGCGTCGGCCGGCTTGTCGAGTTGGATGACGGAGCCGACGGTGAGCAGGAGGACTTCACGCATGGGCAGCTTGCAGCCGCCGAGCTCGATGGTGAGGCTCACGGGCACATCGAGCACGAGGTTGAGGTTGGCGGGACTTTCGGCGGTGGCGTTCATGGCTTGAGGGCGGCGGTGAGCTGGACGGCCCACTTGGCATCACTGGTGCCGGGGCGTCCGAAAAACTTGGGGATATTGCCGAAGCGCACCAGCACTTGGGCGGCGCAGGCGGCATCGAGGCCGAGGATGTCGCCGGGTTTCAGGCGGGAGACTTCGCCGGCGGACATTTTCAGGCCCTGCCATTCCACGGTGAGCGGCACCTTCATCTCGTCGAACTCGGGGTTCCAGCGCGGGGAACTGGCGCGGGGAGCGGGAGGTTCGCCGCCGCCGTTCAATTCGGGGTTGAGCAGGCGCATGAGCGGCTCCAGCGTGGTGTAGGGGAAAACGATTTGGAACGTTTCGGCCTGCTCCGAGATGGTGACCGAGACGGTGAGGACGAGCATGGCCGTGTCCGGCGGCGACGTCTGCAAAAACTTGCTGTTGTTTTCGTGGCCGAGGATGGCGGCGTGGAGGTCGCGCCGCTCGGGCCAGTGGTTGCACCACTCGGAGAGGATCAGCATGGCCGCCTGGTCGCTCAGGGCCACTTCAATGTCGGTGAGATCGCGAGTTTCGGCCGGCATCAGGCCCGGCCCGCCGAGGAGGCGATCCACGAGCGTGAGCGCCAAGCGCGGGGGGATGACGAGGAGGCAGACGCCCTTGAGCGGTTCGGTCTTGAACAGGGTGATGTAAGTGGGATTGGAGAGCGAATCGAAGAATTTCTGGTAGCTCTCGATGTACACCTTGGTGAGCTGGGCGGAGAATTCCAGGCGCAGAAAGATGGCCAGGCGGGCGGCGAGGGAGCGGACGAACTGGTCGTGGCGCTGGCGGATGCGGCGCAATTCGCTCGCGGCCAGGAAGCCGGAATGGCGGAAATTATGCGTGCGGATGGAGGCGGCGGGCCGGAGCTCCCGCACTCCGCGCGGGGTGAGGACCACAACTTCGTCGACCGATGGGGCGGGAGCGTCCATGGAGTTTATTGGATGCCGAACTCCGTGATGTAGATTTCCTTGACCGCATTGTCGCCGAGGACGGTGTTGAAACCGTTGATCAGCTCGCTGCGAATGAGGTTGCGGGCGCCGGGTTTCTCGAGGTCGGCGAGCGTCTTGTTGGCGAGGGTGCCCATGGCCATGTCGCGCAACTGGGCGTCGTCCTCGGTCATTTTGGCCTTGAACGGCTCGCCGCCGGTGCCGACGACGGTGACGCTGACGAGGAGGTAGCGGGAGCCCATGGTGCCGGCGATGTTGACGAGCAGCTTGTTGAAGGGCACGGAGACCTTCTTGGCGTCCGCGGTGGATTTGCCTTTGGCGGGCGCGGCGGCGTCCCCGGCGGGCTTGAGGCCCAGGCTTTGTTGGAGCTGGGGCACGATTACGAATTTGGTCATGCCAAAGGCGAGTGCGGGCATGAGCACCACCGCGAGAATGAGCGGCAGCCAGGCCTTGAGGCCGCCGGCCGGGGCGGCTGGCGGCGGCTCCGGGGCGCTTTCAGCCGGGGCGGGTTTGCGATCATCAGCCATAAAATCCTAATGCCTCAACCTTGTTTCATGTTGATCAGCGTTTGCAAAATGTCATCGCTGGTGGTGATGACCTTGCTGTTCGCGGAGTAGGCCTGCTGCGCCGTGATCAAATCGGTGAGCTGCGTGGTGAGGTCCACGTTCGACATTTCCAAGTAGCCGGACTGGATGGTGCCCAAGCCGGCGGAACCGGGGGCGGCGGGGGCGGCGAGGGCTCCCGCGGCGGCCGTGAGGCTGTAGAGATTGTCGCCCATCTTCGTCAATTGGTCCGGGTCGGTGAAATTCTGCAACATGATCTGGCCCGCCGAGGTGGTGGTGTTGTCCGAGAATTGCACCGTGACAGTGCCGTCCGTGCCGATGGAATAGCCGGAGACGGTGGCGGTCGGGTCGCTGGTGTTGCTGATCTGGATGGAGCCGGTGGCGCCCTGCACTTGCATGCCGTTGCTGGTGACGAGGTAGCCGTTTTGATCCACGGTGAAGGTGCCGTCCTGCGTCACGAAGCTGCTGCCGCTCGTGGGATCCTTGACCACAAAGAAGCCGTTGCCATCAACGGCGAGGTTGGACTCAACGCCGGTGCTGGTGAGGCCGCCAGGGGTGGAAAAATCGTTCAGGATGCTCGCGGTGGTGACGCCGGTGCCGATCTGCGTGGTGCCGGCGGCGGTGGAGCCGAGCGTTTCGCTCAACGTATCGGCAAAGTTCACGCTGCTGGACTTGAAGGCAACGGTGTTGACGTTGGCGATGTTGTTGGCAATGACGTTGATGTCTTCCTGGTATTGTTCGAGGGCGCTGGCGCCGGTATCGAGGGAGAGAAGCATGGGTATCCTGGGTTATTGGGGGGTTTGTGTATTGGCAGAGGAGCTGTTGCTGCTGGTGCCCGCGGGGGGCGTGACGGAAGTAATCTGGTTCAAGGCGTAATTGGTGCCGCCCACGGTGATCTGGGCCGTGCCGTTGCTCATGACCACGCCGGTGACCACGCCGCTGGCCGTGTGCGTCGAGTCCACCTGCAGGCTCACGGTGCTGCCGACCAGGCCGTTCGCCTGCATCATCGCCAACGAGCCGGCGGACGCGGTAGACTGCTGCAAGGCCGAATACTGGGCCAATTGCGACGCCATCTCGGTGTCCGACTGCGGGTTCATGGGGTCCTGGTATTGGATCTGCGCGACCAGGAGCTGGAGGAAATCAGCTTGGTTCAGCGTGGTGTTGCCGCTCACGGTGTCAGACGCAGTGCTCTGGCCCGGAGTGGCGGCAGTGGCAGGGGAGGTGATGGAGTTGACCGTCATAAAAGGTGGTTCAAGTTTCAGGCCCAGGATTCCCAGCCGTCGTGTATGGCGAGCCGGGCGGAGGCCCCGCCGGACGGACCGGAGGACGCAAACTCGGCGAAGGCCGAAGCCTGTTGGGCGGCCTCTTCCGCCGGGGACTGGTCCGGTTGGAACTGGCTGTGGCCGCCGGCCACAAAATCGCCGCTGGTCTCGCCGCCGAGCGACGCGAGCTTAATGCCGCGCTGTTCGAGGCGCTGCTGCAGGTCCGGCCAATGCTGGCTCAAGAATTCATGATCGCCGCGGGTGAGCGTGGCCTGCGCTTCGACGCCGTCGCCGCGCTGGCGCAATTCCAGGGACAATTCCGTGCCCACGGAGGGCTTGATGATCACGGATAGCCCGTCGGACTTCGATTCCACCAACCGCATGGTGTGGAGCACCACCATGTCATGCGCCCGCTCGAGCGCGCGCATCTGCGTGTCGCTGAGCGAGGGCAGGTCCATGCTGCTCAATGCGGCGGGGGTCGACACCTGTGAAGGGCTGTCGGCGGCGGCCAGCGCAAAATCTGAATTCGCACCGGCGGTGGTGGCCGCGCGCACCGGCCCGGCCTCGGGCAGCGGCAAATTTTGCTCGTTCGCCACGCCGTTCGGCGCACCCGGCAAAACTTTCACTGTCGGGTCGGCAACTTTGTTCGTTTCTTGCGAGTTTTTCATCGGCAAGGATATGATTGCAACTCCCGTGCCAGCATTTTCCGATGCCGGGGCGGTTGCGGAGGGCGCGGTGGGGTCGGTGGCCGGGGCGGTCGCGCCTCCGGCGGTGGCGTCGGGATCGCGGCTCGTTGCGGCCGCGGGTTCGCCGGCCGGCTTCGGCGAGGGATCGGACGCCGGGTTGGCCGGGGCTTCCAATTTGGCAGAGTTCTGCCGGGCCGGGGCCGGGGCGTGAGACCGGCCGGGCGCGGCGACGGACTGGACCGTGGCCGGCCCGGCGGCGACGGCCGGGGCGCGCGAGGCGGCGGCCGATTTTGGGGCGCTTTGGATCGGCACGGCCGCGTTGCCGGCGGCGACGGAGGCAAGGATTTGCGCGAGGCCGCCGGCAATCATTTGCGCCGCCTGCGTGGCGAGGGAGGCCATCGGTTCGGACGCGGGTTGGGCGGCGGAGTTCGTCGCCGCAGTCGCCGGTTCCCCCGGCTGGGACGCGGCGGCCGGGAGGATCAATGAATTGTCAGTGGTGACCGGCGAATAGGTTTTGTCCCAGGCGGCAAAAGAAAAAGGGTCAAAGGGCTCGGTGTCGGTCGACGGCGTGGCCGCGGCGGCGGGCTCTGGCGTCGAATGCGCGGTCGAAGCGGGTTCGGGCGCGGCGGCGCGGTCCGTGGTGAACCGCGAAAAAATCCAAGCGGGCGAATTCCCTTGTGTCTGGTGAGTCGCAACCGCCACGGGTTGCGCTGCCGGCGGGGCGGCGGTCGTTGGGGCGGCAGTGGGGGCGGCGCCGGTTGCCCGCTGGGACGCGGCGGTCGGGAGGATCAACGAATCGTCGGGGTCGACCGGCGAAGGCGCCTTGTTCCCGGCGGCGAAAGTGAAAGGGTCAAGGGGCTCGGCATCGGCCGGCGACGTGGCGGCGGCAGGCTCCGGCGTGGAATGCGCGATGGGAGCGAGTTCCGGCGCGGCGGTGCGGTCCGTGGTGAGCTGGGAAGAAATCCAACCGGGCAAATTCCCTTGTGGCTGGCGAGCCGCAGCGGCCACCAGTTGCGCTGCCGACGGAGTCGCGGTGTTTGGGGCGGCAGCACGCGAGGCGCCGGCCACACGACTGTCGGGCTGGGCACTGGCCACCGGCGAGGACTTTTCTTCGGCCGGACCGCTGGCCGCGTTTTTTTGTGCCGTCAAGGCCGTCGAGGCGCGCCAGGGGGTAGGCGCCGGCGCCGGGACGGTTGCACCGACGGACGGACTCGCCGTGGCGTTCGCAGCCGCACGGCTGGCGGTGGCTTGGGCGGCCCCGGGTGAATTTTTTCCCCCGGCAGCGGCAACCGCGGTCTCGGCGGCGGCGTCAGGCACGCCGCCCCAAGTCCCGGGCGAGAACACGGGCAGCGACAGGAACGCGCGCGGCGGTTCCGCGCTAGCGCTGGTGACCGCCAGCGTCGAGGCGTCCGGCGAAGTCGGGGCGGCGGCGGGCTTGGTTTCAGCGGCCGTTGACTTGGTGGCAGGCTTGTCTCCGGTTTTTTTGCCGGCCGGGGATCTCGCGGGGCCACCGGCCGATGGATACGCCGAGGGCGGGGCGGGTGGGGCGCTTTTCTCCGCACGCCACGCGCTTGGGCTGGGAAGCTTGGCGGAGTGCGGCGCGAGGGTGGCCTGCATCACACGGTCGAAGTCGTCGCCCGCGGCCGCCGGATCAGCGGATTCGCCGGGGGCGTGGTCGAAAACCTTTCCGTGGGCCGCGGGGGTCGCGGCGAACCCTGTTTCAAAGGCCGGCATTGGCGCTGAGGTTGTTGGTGGGCGGGGGGGACATGACGTCCTTGAGGCGTTCGGTGAGCGCGGCCGCGCGCCGGGCGGCTGTGCCACCCGACTTACTCATGGCATCGAGAATGGCGCCGGAGACGTCGGGCTTGAGGGCGTAGAGCAGGCGGGCGGCCTCGTCATCGGGCATCTCATTGAGCATGGTGGAGGCGCCGTCGGGGCTCATGTCGGAGATGACCTTGAGCTGCTTTTTGACGTTGTCCTTTTGCTGATCGGTGAAGAGGAGCACGCGCTTGTCGAAGTCGGCCTGGGTGCGGGTGACGGTCTGGGTGACGATGGAGATTTCGTGGCTTTCGGCCTTGAGGCGCGCTTCCCAGTCCTTGAGTTCCTGTTCGCGGACCGCCAGGGCGTCCCGCTCCTCGTGGATTTGGGAGACCCACTGGTCAATTTCGGGGTTGCGGAATTTCCAGGAGGGGTCGTCGTCGGCCCGGAGGGGTTCGGCGGCGGCGGCCACGGCCGTGCCGAGGGGCAGCGAGCGCAGCAGGAGGAACGTCGTGAGGAAGAACAGCAGGCACGAGACGACCAGGACGGTGATGGGGGATTGGAGGAGGCGGGACATATCAGTTCAAAAGTGGTCTTTCCAGAAGCGAGGGCGGCTGGCGCTGCACGGCGAGTTCATCGAACACCTTCTGTTCCGCGGCGCTGAAAGCGCGCTGCCAGAGGCGGAGGGACTTGTCATGGAAGTGGTCCAGGGCCTCGCGCTCACGGACGGCGATGGTCATGAGGCGGAAGGCTTCGCCGGCGTTGCGGCGGGCCTCGGCGAGGGCGGCGGCGCTTTCGTTGCGACGGATTTCGAGGACGGTGCACCAGGTGCGCAGGTTGAGGATGCGCGCGGCGGCGGCGCCGGCCGCGAGCTCGCCGGTGAGCATCTGGCGGCCGGCCTGGAGCTCGGCCTCGGCCAGTTGCAGCGCGCGCGTGGCGCCGTCGCAGAGGACGAGCGCGCGGGAATATTTTTGTTGGGCAGCCTGCTCGCGCTGCTGGCGGAGCGTCCGCAGGGATTCCAAGGGAAAGTGGAAGGCTTTCATCGTGCCTTGGAGATGGGTTGGAGGGTTTGCGCCAGCAGGTCCCAGCTCTGCCCGGTGCCGAACCCTTCGGTGATGTTCTGCCGGAGAAATTTCGTGAGCGGCCCGTGGAGGGCGATGGCCTGGTCAATGGCCGCGTTGCTGCCCGCAGGGTAGGCCCCGATGTTGATCAGGTCCTGGTTTTTGCGGTACACCGCCAGGTGCTCGCGGCCGGTGGCGGTGAGCTTGATTTTTTCCGGTGGCAGGAGGTCGCGGTTGAGGCGGCTGACGCTTTCCAGGACGTCAATGGCGGGGTAATGGTTCTGCGTGGCCAGCTCGCGCGTGAGCACGATATGGCCGTCCAGAATGGAGCGCACGGAGTCGGCGATCGGGTCGTTCATGTCGTCGCCCTCCACGAGCACGGAGAATAGGCCGGTGATGGCGCCCTTCTCCCCGGCGCCGGCGCGTTCGAGCAACTGGGGCAGCAGGGAAAAGACGGAGGGGGTGTAGCCGCGGGTGGTGGGGGGCTCGCCGACGGCCAGACCGATCTCGCGCTGGGCCATGGCGAAGCGCGTGACGGAATCCATCATCAGCAGAACGTTCTGGCCGGCGTCGCGGAAGTGTTCGGCGATGGCCATGGCCAGGAAGGCGCCCTTGACGCGGTTGAGGCCGGGCTCATTGGAGGTGGCGACCACCACGACGGACTTTTGGCGGCCGCGTTCGTCGAGATCGCGTTCGAGGAATTCGCGCACTTCGCGGCCGCGTTCGCCGATCAGGGCGATGACATTCACGTCCGCCTCGGCCTGCGAGGCCATCATGCCCAGCAGGGTGGACTTGCCCACGCCGCTGCCGGCAAAGATGCCGAGGCGCTGGCCGCGGCCGAGGGGGATGAACGTGTCCACGGATTTGATGCCGGTCTGGAAGACCTGATTGATGCGCTGGCGCTTGAGCGGATGCGGCGGCCGCAGATTCAAACCCACGAGATGGTCGGCGACAATCGGACCCTTGCTGTCAATGGGGTTGCCGAGGCCGTCAATGACGCGGCCCTTGAGGGCGTCGCCCACGGCCACGCGCAGGGGGGCGCCGGTGGCGATGACTTCGCTGCCGGGATGGATGCCGTTGAGCTCGCCCAGCGGCATCAAGAGCAGGTGATGATTGCGGAAGCCGACGACCTCGGCGAGCATGTCGGGCTGGCCGCGGACGGACTGGATGCGGCAGACTTCGCCGAGCGCGGCGAGGGGGCCCTCGGATTCCACGACCAGGCCGATGAGCTGCACCACGCGGCCGCAGGTCTCGGTGACGCGCGCCTCGCGCACGCGCCGCAGGGCGCGCTGCAAACGGCTGCCGGCACAGGGAAGGGTGGGCGTCATACGTTCAGCGACTGTTGGAGTTGCTCGATCTTGGTTTCGCGGCGGGCGTCAATGATGCCGAACCGCGTCTGGATGACGCAGCCGCCGCGGCCGACCTCGGAGGAGGGGACGAAGCGCAGCGGGCCCGATTCGGGCAGGCCGTTCAAAATGGGTGACTGGTGCTGGCGCAGGATCGCGAGGTCTTCCGGATGCACCTGGATGACGATTTCGGCGGTGTCCTCGGCCTGGTGCAGGGCTTCGCGGACGGTGGCTTCGACCAGGGCGACGTCGATGGGCATGTCGGCGACGATTTTTTTGGCGGCGGCGAGGGCGAGATCAATCAGGGCGGTTTCGGCCTCGTGGGCGACCTTGGGCAAGGCGGCCTGGAGGGAGGCGAGGATGCCGCGCTGCAAGGCGACGGTTTCATTGCGCTGCCGGAGCAACTGTTCGCTCAGGGCGCTCTCGCCGGCGCGGCGGCCGTTTTCAAAGGCCACCACTTCGCGTTCACCCAGGAACTGCTGCCAGTCCTGTGCGGGCGCGCCGGCCAGGAGCTGCACGTTTCGCAGCGGCTGGTCAAACGAGATGGTTTCAGCCCATTTCATTTTCGGTGGCCCGGGCACTATCGAGTTCGATTTCGCCTTCCGCCTCGAGCTTGCGCACCGCGTCAATGATGCGGAACTGGGCGGCCTCGACCTCGCGCGCCTTCACGTTGCCGAGGAAGGCGATTTCCTCCTGCACCGATTCGGCGGCGCGGCGGGAGATGTTGCTCAAGAGCAGGCTTTTGAGCGGGGTGCTGACCTTTTTGAGCGCCACGGTGAGGTCCCGCATGTCAATTTCGCGCATGATGCGCTGGATGGCGCCGCCGTCGAGCAGGAGCAGGTCTTCGAAGGTGAACATCTTTTTGCGGATGGACAGCGTGAGTTCGGGATTGCGGCTCTCCAGGCTGGCGAGCAGCTCGCGGCTGACGGTCTTGTCCATGGCGTTCAGGACGTCGGCCACGGTGGTGACGCCGCCGGTCTGGGACATGGCGCGGGTCTGTTTGACGCCGAGCTTGGTGTTGAGGACCTCGACGACTTTCTCGGCGACCTCGACGGGGGTGGCCACGAGGGAGGCGAGGCGTTCGATGGCGAACTCGCGCTTGTCGGGCGGCAGGAGGTTGAGGACCTGGGCGGCTTTTTCGGGGGACAGGTGGCTGACGACAAAGGTCACCGCCTGCACTTGCTCGTCGCGGACGAGGTTGAAAATCTGGCGCGGGTCCATGTCGGCGATGGCCTGCATGGAGCCGAGGGGGGCGCGGGAGTTGGTGACGCGGCCCATGACATCGCTGGCCTTGAACGAGCCGAGCGCCTTTTCGAGCGCGTGGCGGGTGACCTCGGCGCCGGCAGAGACGGAGGTGCTGGCCGCGAGGGCCACGGGGGAGAATTCCCGCAGGATCTGTCCCTGCTGTTCGCGGGTGATGAGGGAGAAGCGCGCCATCTCGCGGGAGATGGCCTCGATTTCGCGCGGCTGGAACTGGCGGAGGATGACGGACGCGCTTTCCGAGTTAAGCATCACCAGCAGGGCGGCCAGCATCTGCGCCTTGGTGAGGCTGGCGCCTTCGGCGAGCTCGGGAGCGTCTTCGGTGGTGGGCATAATCAGGATTCGGGAGTGTGGCCGCGGTTCATCCATTCGCGGATGGCCTGGGTCATGTTGTTGGGATTGTCCTTGATGAGGCGGTTGAGCAGATCCACCGTTACCACGCCCGGCTCGGGCTCAAAATCGGGGAAGCGCGAATGGCCGTTGCCGTTGCCATTGCCGTTGGCGCTGCGGGTCGCGAGGCGGCCGACGGGAACGCCGAGGGGAATTTCCTGCACGGGAGTCTGCTTGAAGGTGCGGAGCAAAACCAGGAAGGCCACCAGGCCCAGGCCCGGATAAACCGAGTTCCGCGCCAAATCCCACCAGAAATCGCGCTTCCCCTGCTGGTCCATTTGCTGGTTCATGTCGGTGGCGAACTGGTCGTTGAACGGCAGTTCGGCCAGCTCGATGGTGTCGCCGCGGGTCGTGTCCGCGCCGACCGCGCTGGCCACGATGCGGCGCAGCTTGTCGAGTTCCTCGGGCGAGCGGGCGAGCGGCTTGCGGTCGGCGCCGGTGCCGTCCATTTGCTGGGCTACCGTGACGGCCGCCGAGAGGTGACGGATGCCGCCGGGGACCTGGGTGACGGCGCTGGTGGTTTTGCCGATCTCATATTCGACGGTGGAGGTGATCTTGTGATTCTTGCTGCTGCTCACGGGCGCGGCGGAGGCCTGGAGGCCGTTGGTCTCGCCGACGGTGTTGGCGCTGACGCCGGTTGGCGTGGTGTTATCGGCCGTGGCCGTGTCATTGTTCTCGTCGTTCTTGGTCTAGGTGCGCACCACCTGGCCGTCCGGGTCGTATTTTTCCTGCGTGGTGGTGGTGGTGTCGTAGTTCACGTCGGCCGAGACGCGCACGATGGCCTGGCCGGGGCCGAGGACAGTTTCGAGCAGGTCTTGGGCCTTCTTGGAGAGATATTGTTCCAGGCTGCGCCGCGCGGCCAACTGCGAGGAAGACAGGCCGGCCGGCGAGTCGTTGTCGGAGTTTTCCTCGGCGTTGCCCAGGTTGTCCACCACGGCGACGTGGTTGGGCTTGAGGCCCTCGACGGAATTGGCCACGAGGAAGCGGATGGAATTGATCGTCTGCGCCGTGAGCGGCGAGGCGCCGCGCACATGCACGAACACGGAGGCGGTGGGGAACTTGTCGCGGTCCAGCAGAAGACGGTTTTCCGGCAACACGATCATGACGCGGGCGGCCTTGACCTCGTCGAGCTGGCTGATGGTGCGGCTGAGCTCGCCCTGGAGGGCGCGGAGGTAATTGGCGCGCTGGACGAAGTCGCTGATACCGAAGTTGGGCTTGTCAAAAATCTCGAAGCCCACGCCGTCGCCCTGGGGAATGCCCTTGCTGGCGAGCTGCATGCGCATGGTATAGACCTTGTCGGCCGGCACCATGATGGCGCCACCGCTGCCGACCTTATAGGGCACCTTGGCGTCGTCCAAGGCGGCGACGACCTTGGCCGATTCGGTGTCCGCGAGGCCGCCGTACAGGAGGGCGTAATCAGCGCGGGAGGACCAGAGGGCGGCGGCGCCGAGGCCGGCCACCAGGACGAAGGTGGCGGCGACGACGGTGAGGCGCTGGCTGGCGCCCAACTGGCCCCAGATATCGGCGAGCTGCTTGAGCAGCTTGGAGAGATTATTGTTCATTCAAATCTTACATCTGCATGCGCATGATTTCCTGGAAGGACTCCAGGAGCCGATTGCGCACTTCCACCATGAGTTGAAACGACACGCTGGCTTCCTCCATGGAAATCACGGCTTGGTGCAGCGGCACGTTGCCGCCGCTTTGCAGTGCATTGACGCTTTGGTCGGCGGTCTGCTGCTGCGTGTTGACGTCGGACACCAGATTGCCCAAGATCGAGGAAAAGGAATTGCTGTCCGCCGGCGTGGCGGCGGGCAGGGCGGTCGGCGCCGTCGCGTCGGTCGTGCCCTGCAGGCGCTCGATCTGCGCGAACAGATCCGGCGAGACGGCGGGGATGGAGGAGACGGGCAACATGGTTGGTGCTGGGCAATGTTAACGGTCTGGACGCTTTGCGGTTTGGTGGCCGGAACGCCGCGGGTGGCCGGCGGCATTTCAGCGTAAATGGTTCCATCAATGTTTGCCGATGGACAGCACTTGCAGCGCCATCGAACGCGCATTCTTCACCACGGCCAGGTTCGCTTCATAAGTGCGGGAGGCCGAAATCAAATCCGCCATTTCCTCATGGATGTTGACGTTGGGCATGGAAACCATGCCGTGGGCATCGGCATCGGGATTGCCCGGGTCATAGACGCTCAGGGGCGGGCGGGTATCAGGCTCCACTTTGGCGACTTGGATGGGCGGGAGGTTGCCGCTGGCGAGGTTGCCATTCATGGCGTTTTGCAGGGCGGATTCAAAGACCACCACCTTGCGCTGGTACGGCTTGCCGTCCACGTCATGGGTCGTGTGCGCGTTGGCGATATTCTGGGAAATGACCTCCAGCCGCGTCTGCTCGGCGTCGAGGGCGGCGGCGGTGTTTTGGATGCCGGTGAGAATCTGGATCATAACCCGGGATTACTGGCCCTTGATGGCCATGCGCATCTTGGCCAGCATGTTGGTGACCATTTGGGTTTCGAGGGAATTGGTCACGGCATTTTGGTTCATGCGCATGAGCTCCTGCTCGAGCTGCACCGTGTTGCCGTCCTTGCTCACGGCCTTGGCCGTGGGATCCACCGCCAGCGTGGGATTTAACGAGGAAATCGCCTGGGGATCCTTGGCTGCGCTGGCCTTTTCAAGCTCCTGCTCGAAGTTGGACGACAGATCCACGCGCTTGTAACCGGGGGTTTCCAGGTTGGCCAGATTGTTGTTGATCGCCTCCTGCCGGAGCGCCACGGCGTCCAGCGTCTTTTTGGCTGCCAGGTAGTTGGGCTGGTTGAACAAGGCTTCAATCATAATTTTAAGCCTTGCAGAGCAACGATGATGCCAGCGGGGCAAACCAGCGCAAAATCAGGAAAATTCGGGCACCGGCCGGCCCCTGTGGGCAAATGTTTCCGGTCCAAGGGAACCGGCTAGGCAAAGAAGGAACGGGGGCGGGCCCGCAGGGCGGGAGATTTCGGGGCGGTCAATCGCCGGCTGGGGCCTTTTCCTCTTCGGGCCTCGCGCCGGTGCCGTTGTATTCGTGCAGCTTGTTGCGCAGGGTGCGAATGCTGACGTCGAGGATTTTAGCGGCGTGTGTGCGGTTGCCTTTGCATTGGTCCAGGGCGGCAAAAATGTGGTGTTTTTCCAGTTCGGCCAGGGTCGGGAACTCCGGGGTCCCGGCGGAGGCGCCGCCGGCGGCATTCGCAGCCTCGGCTTCGATGGACGGCGAGTGATGGCCGGTCAAACCGAGGTGCTCGGGCTCCAGCATGCCATTTTCACCACACATGATCACGGCGCGTTCGACGACGTTCTGCAATTCGCGGACGTTGCCGGGCCAGGAATGTTCGTTGAGCGCCGCCAGCGCGGCATCCGTAAAACCCTTGATGTGGACGCCGTGCTTGCGGGACAGGCGGCGCATGAATTCGGTGGCCAGCATGGGGATGTCCTCCCGGTGGTCGCGGAGCGGCGGGACGAAGACGGGCACGACGTTGAGGCGGAAAAAGAGGTCCTGGCGGAACTCCTTCTTCTCGACGCTCTGCTCCAGGTTGCGGTTGGTGGTGGCGATGACGCGCACGTCCACCTTGATGGTGCGGTTGCCGCCCACGCGTTCAAATTCGCGTTCCTGCAGGACGCGCAGGAGCTTGGCCTGCACGGCGGGGGAGATTTCGCTGATTTCGTCCAGGAGAATCGTGCCGCCGTTGGCCAGCTCGAAGCGGCCTTCCCGTTTGGTGAGGGCGCCGGTGAAGGCGCCGCGCTCATGGCCGAAAAACTCGCTCTCGATGAGGTTTTCAGGGATGGCGGCGCAATTGACCTTGATGAAGGGGGCGTTGGCGCGGGGACTTTCCCGGTAAAAAGCGCGGGCGACGAGTTCCTTGCCGGTGCCGCTTTCGCCTTGTATCAGGACCGTGGCCTGGCTGCGTGCGAGCGTGCGGCTGAGCGAGCGGAGATTGTCC
>Ga0182030_10014355_pt1 | contig 15648 bp, 11 predicted proteins | sample 812S3MmetaG_FD_121299 | JGI IMG/M metagenome (GOLD analysis project Ga0182030, IMG submission 121299) | Permafrost microbial communities from Stordalen Mire, Sweden - 812S3M metaG (Illumina Assembly) | ecosystem: Environmental > Terrestrial > Soil > Wetlands > Permafrost | place: Sweden...
ATCTATAAGTGGCTTGCACACTGGAATGGCTCGCCGGCTCCGTTCGTGTGGAAAGCCTCGGCGGATGTCATCCTCGACAAAGTCCGCCGATGTAAAGAATTAGCCAGGACGGGAGACTAGCTGTTTTGAGAGTAGCAGGCGCCAGGGAGAAGCACTTCCAGGTAATCGATTGATTCGAAAAGGAATAAAAATTGCATCGGATTTCTTGTGGCGGGTTTGGGGAGCCAGGAGCGGGCTTGGCAAATTTGACCGGGCTTCGCCCGGTTCGACCGGCCCGGAGGCCGGTCCCACTAGCGGACGAATTCGAGTTCGACGCGGCGATCGATGAGGCCGGCTTCAAAGCCCATGTCGAGCAATTTCTGGGCGGCCTTGGGCACGACATCGCCCGCGTCGACGGTGTAGTGGTTGACGTACATGCCGACGAATTTCTCAGCGAGGCGAGGTTCCATGTCACGGGCGAACTGGAGGGCGTAGGCCAGCGCTTCGTCGTGGTTATCAAGCGCATATTGAATGCTTTCGCGCATCAGGCGGCAGCATTCGCTCTGTATGTCGGCATCCAAGGATCGCAGCAATACGTTGCCGCCGAGAGGCAGCGGGAGGTCGTAGGTGGTCTTGAACCAGCGGCCCAGGTCAATCACGCGGTGGAAGCCTTCCCGGTCGAAGGTCAATTGAGCCTCATGGATGATGAGGCCGGCATCGACGGAGTGTTCCTTGACGGCGTCGGTGATCTTATCGAAGGGAGTGACGACGGGTTCAAAATCCGGCTGGAACAGTTTACAGGCCAGATAAGCGGTGGTGAGAAGGCCAGGCACGGCAATGCGTTTGCCCTTGATCTCTTCGGGTTCCATGGGTTTGGTGGCGATGATCATGGGACCATAGCCATCGCCGATACTGGAGCCGCTTGCCATCAGCACGTACTTGTCAGCTACGTATGGATAGGCGTGATATGAGATGGCGCTCAAATCATACAGACCTTCCCTGGCCTTGCGGTTCAAAGTCTCGATATCTTCGAGCACGTGACGGAACGACACTTTGGAGGATCGGACTTTTTTCGTCGCGAGCCCATAGAACATGAAGGCGTCGTCGGAATCAGGGCTGTGGGCGCTAACAATTTCCCGGGGTTCAACCGATGTCATAAGAAAAGGAATGAGACTTCACCCCAGTTTACACCACTGCGGGTGACGGTCTAAGGAAGAAGAGGGAAAAACTGTGTGACAAAATAAGGAGAGGGGCGGTCATCCATGAGCCTGTGGACCCGGAAATTCCGTTGGCGACCATCCATCTGCGCGCGAAGCGCTTGACCCGCATTTACGGGTACGTGTAGGATCCGGCCGCTCAAAGCTTCCGTACTGCGTTATCCACTAGCCGAGAATGAGGCCGCCCCCATCTTCGTCCGGTTCTATCTGGCACCTCCCGCCAACCCAGGGCGGGCTGGCTGTAAAACGCCACTGGAATCAGTGAAACCGGCTTGATTCCACCTTCAGTGTGCGCCTGGTTGCTATTCTTGTCAAGAGAACTTCGGGCACTGACTGTGCGGGAAATTCCCTTAGACTGGATACAATGTGTTTCGGAACTTTTTCTCTAGAAAACCGATAGCTCTGACCGGCGCCCCACCGGTCCGGCGGATGAAGAGCTACTCGGCGCAAAGCGGATACGTGTACCAGTATTATTACGAGGGCTATCGCGCGTTTCACTCCCCCGCGGAGAGCGGCACGGAGTTTGTTTTCACAGTTTCGGCGGACCGCAAGGTGTGGGGCCCGGCCAGCGTGCAGGTGAGCGATGAAGCCGTTGCGGTATGGGAACAAAGCCACGGACGCCAGTTATCGAACAACGAGCGGTATGCCGTCGCAAAGATGGCGCTTTTCCAGGCTTTTGACGACCGGGCCAATCCTACGCTGATGAAGGAGTCCGTACGGGTGCGGCCGGCGGATGTGGAGGCGATTGTGGAGATGCTGGACTTATAGGGGCAGCGGGGCAGGGTGGTCCACCGCGGGTCTTTAGAGAAAGCCGTCCGCATCGAAAACGACGTGGGCGCGGGCTCCGCCGGCAGCGGGCAACCAAGTGGCGAGCATTTCCCGCAAGCGTTTGATGTCGACCGGTTTCGCCAGGTAATCGTTCATCTGCAGCAGGCAGCGGTCCCGATCGGCGGACATGGTGACGGCGATGATCGGGATGCCGGGCTGGAGCGGGCGGATGAGGCGAGTGGCCTCGAAGCCATCCATCACGGGCATCTCGCAATCCATCAGCACCAGGTCATAGTGTCCCTGGCGGATAGCCTCGACGGCTTCGGCGCCATTGGCAACGGCATCGGCTTCCAATCCGAGCCTGCGCAACTGCTCCAGAGCCACATGCCGGTTGGTGGCATTGTCTTCGGCGACGAGAATTCGCTCCTTCGCGGCAAGAGGCGCGATGCCTCGCGAGGCGCCGCCAGGCCTGTCCACACGGCCGGCGGGGGGTTGCGGCGGTTGATCGGGCGCCAGTTCCAGCGCCACTGTAAACCAGAACGTGGAGCCTTCGGCTTCGCGGCTGTCGACGCCGATGGTTCCTCCCATGAGTTCCACCAGTTGCCTGGAAATGGCGAGGCCCAGCCCGGTGCCTCCGTATTTGCGGGTGGTGGAAGAATCGGCCTGAACGAACGGGGAGAAGAGTTGCGCGACGAGGTGGGGCCGTATGCCGATTCCGGTATCGGTGACGGAAAAACACAGTATGACGGTGCGTTCGCCGCGGCTCTGAAGTTCCACCGCCAGCGCCACACTGCCTTTTTCAGTGAACTTGATGGCATTGGCGCAGAGGTTGGTCAACACTTGGCGCAGGCGGTGGGCATCGCCGCGGAGCACGGGAGGGATTTCCGGGGCGATGCGGGAATGGAAATCGAGGCCCTTGGCGGCGGCCTTGATCCGCAACATCTGAACCACTTCGTCGACTGCGATGCGCAGGTCGAGGCCCTTGATTTCCAGGGTAATTTTGCGGGCCTCGATTTTGGACAGATCCAGAATGTCATCGATAAGGGCCAACAGGCTCCATCCGCTGGTCTCGGCCATATCGGCAAAGCGCTGCTGTTCGGGGGTGAGCCCGGTTTCGGCAATCAGCTGGATCATGCCCAGGACGCCGTTCAGGGGTGTACGGATTTCATGGCTCATATTAGCCAGGAAACGGCTCTTGGCCTGGTTGGCGGCATCGGCGGACTCGCGGGCGTGAATCAGCTCTTCTTCATAGCGTTTGCGCTCGGTAATCTCTTCGGCAATGCCGACCACGCGAACCAACCGGCCATCCTCGCCGCGAATGGGAAAGGCCCGGTCGCGGATCCATTTCCGCTGGCCGCCGGGGGTATGGATGCGGTATTCCGAATCGATGGCTTCTCCCTGGATTTGCCGGGCAAGCAGAGCGCGGGCGAGCTCCCGGTCATCGGGATGGATGGCCTCCGCCCACGACATGGGGTCAAGGTAGAGACTTTCGCAGGTTCTGCCCCATACCTGTTCGTAGGCCGGGCTGACGTATAGCAGTTCGCCGCCCGTCGGCGGCATAATCCAAAAGACTTCGCGGATGTTCTCGGCCAGTTGGCGGAACTTCTGCTCACTGGCCTGCACGGCCTGCTCAAATTGTCTGCGTTCCGTAATGTCGATGTGCTCGATGAGCACCCGCCGCCAGCTATTGCTGGCGAAGCCCGTGACGCGGCCGATGAACCAACGCTCCAGCCGGGGGCATGGCAAGGATATTCCATGGAAAACTGTTGGCGTTCGCCATGCAGCACGGCCCGGATGCCGGCGGCGAATGCGGCAGCCTCCGCAGCGTCCGGGCCGGCCGCCCGATCGCAGACCGCCAGATAACCGGCACCTTCGGCGAAGTGCTCCGGATGCGGAGACCTTGCCGGGGGCTCGCCGGGAGCGAGTATCCGGTTTTCCTCCGCGAAGCGCCTCCATGCCTGATTGACGGCGAGGATGGAGCCTTCCTGGTCCAGTACGCATACATGAGAAGGCAGCGCGTCGATGGTGGATTGAGCAAATTCGCGGGAATCGCGCAGGGTCTGCTCGGCTTGCTTGCGCTCCGTGATGTCCAGGCTCATGCCGACGTGGCCCAGGTATTCGCCGTCCGGGGACAGCCGGGGTTCCGCGTGCGACGCGAACCAGCGCCACACGCCATCGAAACGCCGGGCGCGCGCTTCAGCCCGGAAGGAGCTATGTTCCTTCACGGCGCGCAGGAATGTCGAGACATAAGCGGCGGTATCGTCCGGATGAAGCGGCGGGTAAGCCGGGCGCTCCCCAGGCTCTTCGGGCGCGATGCCGAGAAATTCCCGGAAGGCGTGGTTGATGAATTGCATTTCGCCTTCCACGCCGGTAACCCACATGGCGGTGGGACAACCGTCCGCCATGATTCGGAAACGATCCTCACTTTCGCGCAAGGCATCTTTGGCGCGCTGGCGCTCGGTGATATCTTCCACGTGGAGCACCGAATACAAGGGATGGCCGGCACCATCGCGCACCAGGGAGATTCTGATATGGGCCCGCACCACATTTCCGCCGCGGTGGATATACCGTTTTTCGGCTTCGAGCCACAGGGTGGGGTTGCGCAACAGTTGCTCCCGCCGCTTCACGGAGGCGATCACGTCATCGGGGTGGGTCAAAGCGTGCCAGGTGGTAGAACGGAGTTCCTCTTCGGAATAACCCAACATCCGGCAAAGGGTCGCATTGGCCTGGATGAAGCGCCCGTCCAGAGTGCTGACGCTCATGCCGAACGGAGCGTGCTCAAAGACTTCGCGTAACAGTTCTCCGCTTTCGCGCAACTCTTGTTCCACACGAATGCGTTGGGAAATGTCGCGGCAATTGGCCGAATATCCCACGACCTGCCCGGCCGGATTGCGGATGGGAGAGACGCGAACGGAGACTTCGACCGCGCTGCCGTCTTTTCTGCATCTGACGGTTTCAAAGGGCTCGACGGCGTGGCCTTCGCCGATGGCGCCAAGAACCCGTGCCACATCGCGGCGGTCCGGCGGCGCCAGGATGTCCGCATTCTCTCCGATGATTTCGGAGCTGGAGTAACCGAACAGCAATTCGGCACCGCGGTTCCAGCTGAGAATGGTTCCATCCAAGTGACCGGCGATGATCGCATCGTCGGAAGATTCCACGATGGAAGCCAGCAGCGCCCGGTTTTGTTCAGCCTGCTGCCGCTCCGAAATGTCGCGAACGGTGAGGGAGACGGCCGCCAGTTCCCCCGCCGAATTTCTTACCGGCCAACCGGTAACCGAAACGGGGATTCGCCGGCCGTCCTTGTGAAGTCCGAAACTATCGTATGGCGGGCTGAAACCGCCTTGCGCGAGCATTTCCGTGACCAGCAGCAGATGAGCGATGCGATCCGGGGGCACGAATTGGGAGCAATGCCGGCCGACGGCTTCAGCGGCAGTGTAGCCAAAAATGGCTTCCGCACCGCGATTCCACGAGAGGATGACGCCGGACGGCGCACAGGCAATGATGGCGGCGCCGGAACTTTCGACGATGGCGGCGAGCAGCGCCTGGGCCTGAATTTCAGCCCGCCGGCTGGTGATATCCCGCTTGATGGCGATATAGGCGGTGGTCTCGGCGCCGCCATTGCACACCGGGGACACGCGCATCTCCTCGTGATAAAGCGTGCCATCCTTGCGGCGGTTGACGATTTCGCCTTGCCAGACTCGTCCGGAACGAATGGTTTCCCAGAGGCCCCGGTAAACGGATGCAGGCTGGGTTCCCGATTTCAGGATGCGCGGGTTTTGGCCCACGGCTTCGCGAGAGGTGTAACCTGTGAGGGCCGTGAACGCGGGATTGACGTATCGAATGATGCCGGCGGTGTCGGCAATCACGATGGCGTCGGCGGCCTGTTCGACGGCCGCCAACAGGCCGGCAGACTCGATCCAGTCACCTTCGCTATACATGTCGCGCTCGTAGAGGGGAAGCTCTCACACAAGGTTATCGACAGTCGCGCGGTGTAGCTTTAGGAGGCCGCGGAGTTGCGGAGAAAAGAAAAATATGAGTGCCGGGCGCCACGGAGCGAGGCTGGTTCAAGAACTTGTTGCGCGTGGTCGGAACCGACCACGCCACCTATGTCATCTCTGTAACCTATGAGTGTCCACGCGGTGGGCGGCTAGCTGGCACGCGCCAGGCGGCGCTTTGCAGACTCCGCACCCGGCGCGGGAGCGATTTCGCGCCGGATGTAGAGGTCCAGGCTGCGCATCATATTTCGCGCACGCAAATGGCGGCGGCGTCGAAGGCGCAGATAAACAATCAGGCAAAGGTCCGCGAAGGCCAGCATGAACATCCACAATGCATCGCCTGCGTCCATGACCTCATCTAATCACATTGCTATCCTTAGTTGAATCCGTATTAGTAACTGGTAGACATAGGACTGCCGCGTGCGAATCGCCACCATTCGGCGCCGCGGTTAACGTTATCCCGGCGGCTGTGACCCGGCGCCGGCGCGCGCGGTGATAGACTTGCATTTCCATGCCTAAAGCAACGCTGCTGGAGTGTAGCCTCTGTAAGCAAACGTATCCTGCGGACCGAGTGGCCAATCTCTGTACCTGCGGCGGACCGCTCCTGGTCCGCTTCGATATCGCCACGCTGCGGCATCGCTGGCCGCGCCGCGAAGTGGCGAGCGGTCCCGCCACGATGTGGCGCTACGCTCCCATTCTGCCGCCGGCCGAAGCCTCCGTTGTTTCGCTGGGAGAAGGTTGGACGCCGCTGATCCGCGCTAAGAGGCTGGGCGCGCGCATCGGCGCCGATTCGCTCTGGGTGAAGGACGAAGGCCTCAATCCGACCGGGTCTTTCAAAGCGCGCGGCCTTTCCTGCGCGGTTTCCATGTGCGCCGAACTGGGCGTCAAGAAAGTGGCGATTCCTTCCGCCGGTAACGCCGCGAGCGCGATGGCGGCCTATGCCGCCGCGGCCGGCATTGAAGCTCACATCTTCATGCCGCGCGACGTTCCTCAAGCCAATTTCCTGGAGTGCAAGGCTTATGGCGCGCACGTCACTCTGGTGGATGGGTTGATCAGCGATTGCGGGAAAATTGTTGCCGAGCGCGGCCCCGTCGAAGGCTGGTTTGACGTCAGCACGCTCAAAGAGCCGTACCGCATCGAAGGCAAGAAGACCATGGGCTACGAAGTGGCCGAACAGATGGGTTGGGAATTGCCCGAGGCGATCTTCTACCCCACCGGCGGCGGGGTCGGGATGATCGGCATGTGGAAGGCTTTCGACGAAATGGAGAAGCTGGGCTGGATCGGCTCCCGCAGGCCCAAGATGATTGCGGTGCAGGCCACAGGCTGCGCGCCGATTGTGCGCGCTTTCGAAGAAAACGAACCGCGCAGCCGCTTCTTCGACAACGCCCACACCGTCGCGGCCGGGCTGCGCGTTCCCAAAGCGCTGGGCGATTTTCTGGTGCTCAACGCCGTGCGCGAAAGCCACGGCACCGCGGTTGCGGTCACTGACGAAGAAATGCTCACGGCCGGTGTGCAGCTGGCTTCGGATGAAGGCGTCTACGCGGCGCCGGAAGGCGCAGCCTGTGTGGCGGCCCTCGAAAAGCTGCTGGCTTCGGGCTTCCTAAAACAGACGGACCGCATCGTGCTCTACAACACCGGCTCCGGCTTGAAGTATCCCGAAGCCTATTCCACGCGCTTCCCGCGCGCCGCTTCCGGCGAGCAGGATAAACTCGGCGGATTGATCACACCGCGATGAAAGATCTGGCGCTGCGCGCTCTGGACGCGGCCACCCGCGCCGGCGTGATCTACGCCGACGTACGCGCCATTGAAACGCGCGACCGCGATGTCACCACCAAGAACGGCAAGGCTGGCAACGTGTCGAGCGGCGAATCGCAGGGCATTGGGATACGGGCCGTGGCATCCGGCTGCTGGGGCTTTGCCGCCACCAGCGACCTGACTCGCGAAGGAGTGGAACGCGCGGCGGCGCTGGCCATTGAAATTGCCCACTCCGGCGTGGCCGCGAAGAAGGCCGAGGTCGCGCTGGCGCCGGAACAGGCCTATCAGACCACCTGGGTTTCTCCCTGCGCCATCGATCCCTTTTCCATTCCCGTGGATCAGAACCTCGCCACCCTGTTGGCCATCGACGCCGAACTGCGGCGCGATCCGGCAATCAGTCTGGCGGAAACCGCCATGCGCTTCGTCTGGCAGCGGCAGGTCTTCGCTTCCACGCTCGGCAGCCTGATCGACCAGACCCGCACGCAGAGCGGCGCGGGCTTCTCCGCGCTCTGTTATAAAGATGGCGAGATTCAAAAGCGCTCGTATCCCAATTCCTTCGGCGGCCAGCACCAGTTGAAAGGTTATGAGCTAATTGGGGAACTGGACTTGCTGGCCCATGCCCCGCGCATCGCGGAAGAAGCCATCGCGCTGCACTCGGCGCCGCAGTGCCCCGAAGGCGAATTCGATTTGATCCTTGAAAGCTCGCAACTGGGACTGCAGATTCACGAATCGATCGGCCATCCGATTGAGCTCGACCGGGTTCTGGGCACGGAAGCCAACTACGCCGGCATGAGCTTTCTGACGCTCGACCAGCTTCACCATCTGCGCTACGGCTCGCCGATGGTCAACGTGGTGTGTGACGCGCGGCTGGAACATGGCCCCGGGCTCGGCACTTTCGCTTTCGACGACGAAGGCGTCCCGGCGCAGTGCACCGATATCATTCGCGCGGGCCAGTTTACCGGCTATATGACGTCCCGCGAAACCGCCGCCGCGGTGGGCGAACAGCGCTCCAACGGCTGCATGCGCGCCGATGGCTGGGCGCGCCTGCCGCTGATCCGCATGACCAACGTGAGCCTACTCGCGGGCGAACAATCTCTCGATGAAGTGATGGGCGCGGACCACGCCATCTATATGGAGACGAATCGCAGCTGGTCGATTGACGACAAGCGGTACAACTTCCAGTTCGGCTGCGAAATCGCCTGGGAAATGCGCAACGGCAAACGCATTCGCATGTTGAAGAACCCAAGTTACAGCGGCATCTCCACCGAATTCTGGAACGCCTGTTCGGCCATCGCCGGCCCCGAGCACTGGACGCTGTGGGGCGTCCCGAACTGCGGCAAGGGCCAGCCCGAGCAGGTGATGGGCACGGGGCATGGGGCCAGCCCCGCGCGTTTCAGCAGGATCAAAGTGGGTGGGGCGTATGCCGGATAGCGCGGAAGCAATTTTCGGCCAGGTGGTGGATGCGGCGCGCGCCCAGGGCGTGGCGGACGTGGAAGCCATCGTGACCTCCGACACCAGCGCGCTGACGCGCTTCGCGAATAACGCCATCCATCAGAATGTCTCAGAGTGCAATACGCAGCTTTCCGTGCGTGCCGTCATCGGCGGACGCACGGCCCGGGCCTCCACCAACCGGTTGGATCGCGATGCCATTCGCGGCGTGGTGGAGCAGGCCATCGCCATCACGCGCCTGACCGAATCCGACCCGGACCTGCTGCCGCTGGCCGAGCCCGCCGAGTACGCGGAAGTGTTCCGCTGGTTCGAGTCTACTGCCAGCGCGGCGCCGGCGGAGCGCGCCCGCGCGGTGGCTGAGGCCATCGGCGCGGTGGAAGCCGCGGGCCAAACCGCGGCCGGCATTTACTCCACCGAAGAATCTTCCTACGCGCTGCTGAATTCGAAGGGAGTGGACGCGCGCTATCGCGAAACCACGGCGCGCTTCTCCATCACGGCTATGGCTGGCGATTCCTCCGGTTGGGCCAAGGCCAGCGCCTGCGACCTCAACGAGCTCAACCCGCTGGAACTGGCCCGCGGCGCCGCGCGCAAGGCGTCACAATCCGGCGACCCGCGCGTGCTGCCCGCCGGACGCTACACCGTCATCCTGGAACCGGCGGCCGTGCTCGACCTGGTGGGCCAGATGTTCGCCGATTTCAGCGGCACCGCCATTCGCGATGGCCGCAGCTTCCTGAACGATCGAATCGGCAAGAAAGTCTTCGGCGAGAACATCACCATCCACGACGATGCCTGCCATCCGCTGCAATCCGGCGCGGCTTTCGATGGCGAAGGCGTCCCGCGGCGGCGCTTGACGCTGGTGGATGGCGGCGTGGTGCGCGACATTGCCTATAGCCGCCAGGCCGCCGCGCTGGCCGGCGCCGAGCCTACCGGCCACGGCTTCCAGCTGCCCAACGAATACGGCGAAACGCCCGTCAACATCGTGATCGCGGGCGGCGATTCTTCGGTCGAAAAAATGATTGCCTCCACCGGGCGCGGCATTCTGGTGACGCGCCTCTGGTACATCCGCGAGGTGGACCCGTATGAGAAGATCTTCACCGGCATGACGCGCGACGGCACATTCCTGGTGGAAGACGGGCAGGTCACCGCGGGCGTGCGCAATTTCCGTTTTAATCAAGGCCTGGTGGAAATGCTCTCGAAGGTGGAATCGCTTTCGGCCACGGTCCGTGCTTCGGGGGAAGAGACCTTCGACATGGTAGTGCCGGCCATGAAGGTTCACGATTTCAACTTCACGGAAGTGACACGCTTCTAGCGCGCAGGCAATCGGCAAAGGCGACGGACGACCGCCTTTTGTCGTTTGTCAGGCGGCGTACTTTCCAAACATGACAGTCGACAGAAACCGATCGTCTATCCCACCTCGAAGGAGAACAGAGGGCCACCTGCAAAGCCGGAATCGCGTTTCGTGCTTTCACGCACAGCCGCACCACTTTTCGTCCACTGGCCGCCACGCCACCCCGGTATACTGCAAGCATGAGCCTTAAGACTGCGGCCTTCTTCGCCCTGATCGCAATGCTTCTGCTGACCGTGCTGTGTGTGTTAGGCTTCATCCGCGACCTGTCGGCCCTTAGTGAAGGCGCCGTTGCGTTGAGCACGGTACTCACCAGCGCCATCCATCTGCTGGCTGCCCTCGCGTTGACTGTCTTCTTCTTCGTCTTCCACCGCGCCCAGTAGAACATGCCTCCCGGCCTGTCGCCCGGGCGAAGCCCGGTCAATGCCCTTACCGCCCAGCCTCCCGTCTGGCTATAATCAAACACAACCGAGAGAGTGTGACCTATGTACTCCAAGAAACTAATCCTGCTTTCCGCCGCGGCTATTGCCGTCTCCACCATTGCGCTGGCCCAAACCTTGCCAGCGGGCGTTCAAAAAGTGACTTCCGTCGAAGGCGTCACCGAATACGGCTTCCCCAACGGCCTGCGCGTATTGTTGTTCCCCGATAACTCCAAGGCCAAGATCACCGTCAACGTGGTCTACCTGGTGGGGTCGCGGAACGAAGGCTACGGAGAGACCGGCATGGCCCACCTGCTGGAACACATGGTGTTCAAGAGCGCGAAATCCGGCCGCCAGATTTTCAAGGAACTGACCGACCGCACCGGCGGCGGGAACTTCAACGGCACCACCGACTACGACCAGACCATGTACTTCGAAACCGTCAACGCCAGCGACGCCAATCTGCGTTGGGCGCTGAGCCTGGAATCGGACCGCATGGTGAACATGACCATGAAGAAGGAGGATCTGGACACCGAAATGACCGTGGTCCGCAACGAAATGGAATCCGGCGAAAACAGCCCCATGAACGTCCTTGAGGAACGCACCCTGGCGGCCGCCTACAATTTCCATAACTACGGCAAGACGGTCATCGGCAACCGCACCGACGTGGAACGCGTTCCCATCAGCAACCTGGCGGCCTTTTACCAGAAGTATTACCAGCCGGACAACGCCATTCTGATCATTGCCGGGCAAATCGACGAGTCGAAAGCCCTGGGCATGGTAGCCGCAAGCCTTGGCGCCATCCCCAAGCCCGCGCGCGTCCTGACGCAACCCTACACGTCCGAGCCCACCCAGGAGGGCGAACGTTCCGTGATGCTGCGCCGCATCGGAAGCGTCCAGGCGATCATGGCGGTCTATCATATTCCCGCGGCTCTGCAAACCGACCGCGCGGCTTTGGAAGTGATGGCCCAGGTGCTGGGCGCACCGCAGACTGGACGGCTATACAAGGCGCTGGTCGACAACAAGAAGGCCGTCTCCTCCGGCATGAACGCCAGTGAAATGCACGATCCCGGTTTTGTGCTGGCCTTCGCGCAGCTCAAGCCGGATCAATCCATCGACGATGCGCAGCAGGCCCTGCTGAAGACCGTCGAAGGTCTCGCCAGCGAGCCGCCCACACAAGAGGAAGTGGACCGCGCCAAGACGCGCCTCCTGAAAAACATCGAGCTCTCGTTCACCAGTTCCCAGACCATGGCCATGTCTCTCGGCGGGTATGCCGGCGAAGGCGACTGGCGCTCCTTCTTTCTCAACCGGGATGACGTCAACAAAGTCACGGCCGCCGACGTCGCCCGCGTCGCCAAGGCGTACCTGAAATCTTCCAATCGGACGCTCGGCGAATTCGTCCCCACCAGCGCACCAGATCGCGCCGAAATTCCAGCCGCGCCCGACGATGCGGTGCGCTTCAAGGATTTCAAAGGCGGCGCCACTCTTCAACAGGGCGAAGCCTTCGATCCCACCCCTCAGAACATTGAGGCCCGCGTCACCCGCGTCAAACTGCCCAATGGATTGCACCTGGTGATGTTCCCCAAGAAGACGCGCGGCGGCATTGTGGTGGCGTCGATGACCGTGCGGTTTGGCGACGAGAAACTGCTGTTCGGTAAATCTACCGCCAGCACTCTCGCAGGGGCACTGTTGATGCGCGGTACCACCACCAAGACCCGCCAGCAGATCCAGGATGAAATGGACCGCCTGAAAGCGCAGATCACCGTGACCGGCGGCATCAACAACATTTCCGGAAACATTCGCACTCTGGAGGCCAACCTGGCCGATTCGCTGCGCTTCACCAGGGAGCTGATGCGCGAACCGTCCTTCCCCGAGGCCGATTTTGAACAGATCCGCCAGCAGCGCATCGGTGCTGTCGAGACCAGCCGGACCGAGCCAAACGCTCTGGCTTCACTCGACCTGTCACGGCACCTCAATGCACGCTACGCCCGGGGCGACGTGCATTACGTGTCTACCCTCGACGAGCAGATCGAGGATCTGAAAAAGGTCACGCTCGACGAGGTGCGCAACTTCTACAAGCAGTTCTATGGCGCCGGGGAAGGCGAAATCGTCATCGCCGGGCAATTTGATCCGGCCCAGGCACAGAAGCTGGTGGCGGAACTCTTCGGCGATTGGAAGAGCGCCAGCCACTACTCGCGCGTCATCACCGATTACGCCAAAGCCGACGCCGTCAATCACAAGATTGAAACGCCCGACAAACAGAACGCGCTGTTCCTGGCGGGGATGAACATGAAGATGAACGACGACGATCCGGATTACGCGGCCCTCACCATCGCCGGCCTGATCTTCGGCGGTTCGCCGAACTCCCGTCTTTTCGAACGCATTCGCGTCAAGGACGGCTTGAGCTACGGCGCTTCTTCCGGTTTCAACATCCCCACGAAGAACGATGGAGGCGGGTTCTCCGCTTCCGCCATTGCGGCGCCGCAGAACATGCCTAAAGTGGAGGCCGATTTCAACGACGAGCTGGCCCTGGCGTTGAAAGACGGTTTTACCGCCGACGAAGTGGAGAAGGCCAAGAAGACCTGGCTTGACGGCCGCTCCGTGGCGCGCGCCGAGGAAGCCTCCATCGCCACCCTCTTGATGACTCGCGAACGTTGGGACCGCACCTTGGCGTATGACGTGAAACTGGAAGCCGCGGTGGCGGCGCTCACACCGCAACAGGTGAGCGCGGCGTTCAAGCGGCACATCGACCCGGCCACCGTCTCCATCGTCAAAGGCGGCGATTTCAAGAAGGCCGGCGTGTACCAATAGAACCTCGCGCGTGGCGCCGGCGGCGGTTGCCAGAACCGCCGGCGCTCGCGCTCGTTAGTGTCTTCCCCCTCCTCTAGCCCCTTGTAACAAAATGTTTTATCGGCACCCCCCAGAAAGATTTTCTTGACAGTCCGGCAGCCTCTTGTTTCACTTGACTAAAGTCTACTCGTGCCGGTTGACCATGCCGTCAACGCGATTCGAAGGTGATTCCAAAAACATCTCAGTCCGATCAGGAGAATTCAACATGACGAACCGTCTGGCCTATCGCCTTGCCGTTGCCGTTCTGCTGCTGCGCGCAGTTCCTGTGTGTCTGGCGGACGACGGACCGAAGGCCGACCCGGCCGGCATCGCGACCGGCGATAAGTCGAGCGTCGTAGACGCAGGCGGGAACTCCTTCACCGTCACCGCGCCCACGGACCCGAAGGCCCCCGACTACCTCAAGAGCAAGAAGGATTTCGACGACTACCAGGCGCAGGCGGCCAAAGAGCCCCTGGCCGTGAAGCTGGCCGATTCCGTGGGCCACCTGCGCATCGCCACCAATTTTGCGTGGACCCTCAATACCGGCTACCTGGTGCTCTTCATGCAGTGCGGTTTTGCGCTGCTCACCTGCGGCCTCATCCGCAAGAAGAATGCCGGCCATCTGATGATGCTGAACTTCGCCGCATACGTCTTCGCCTTTGTGTCGTATTACGCGGTGGGCTACGCGTTTCAGTTCGGCGCCGTGGCCATCAATGCGGCGCCGGCGAATCTGGGCGGCGCATCCACTCTCAATCACTTTCTACTGGGCGGCGGCCAATGGGGGTTCCTGGGCGGCAAGGGCTTCTTTGTCACCGGCCCGGCCTATGACGCCAGCAGCAATTGCCTGCTGCTGTTTGAAGTGGTCTTTATGGAAACGGCCGGCTATATCATTGTGGGCGCCATCTGCGAGCGCATCACTTTCTGGGCCTTCCTGCTCTGTGAATTGTTCGTAGGCGGCATTCTCTATCCGGTCTTCGGCTGCTGGGTGTGGGGCGGCGGCTGGCTGTCGCAAATCGGTTCCACGATGCATTTGGGCCACGGCTATGTGGATTTCGCCGGCTCGACGGTGGTGCACGCGGTGGGAGGTTTCTGCGCCATGGCGCTGGCCGTGGTGCTGGGCCCGCGGCTCGGCAAGTATGGCAAGGACGGCAAGCCGCGAGCATTTCCCGCGCACAATCTGGTCTATGTCGTAACCGGCACGTTCATCCTGCTCTTCGGCTGGATGGGTTTTAACCCAGGCTCCACGCTGGGCGCCACGGATCTCCGCATTTCCGTGGTGGCCGTCAACACCAACCTGGCGGCCATCGCCGGTTCGGCCGCGGCGATGCTGCTGTGGTACATGCTGTTCGGCAAACCCGATGTCACCATGGCCTGCAACGGTATGTTGGCCGGGCTGGTGGCGATTACGGCGCCGTGCGCCTTCGTGGGACCCACCGCGTCCGTCGTCATCGGCATACTGGCGGGGCTGCTGGTCTGCGGCGGAGTGCTCTTCAATGAGCGTGTCGCCAAGATCGACGACCCTTGCGGGGCCATCTCAGTCCACGGTTTCTGCGGCCTGCTGGGCGGAATCTGCGTCGGCATCTTCGCCGACGGCACCTATGGCTCGGGATGGAACGGGATCGGCGCCGCCAGTTATCTGGGACACGCCGGGCAGGGTGTTACCGGCCTGCTGTATGGCGATTCCAGCCAGTTCCTGTGCCAGCTCTTCGGCGCCTCGCTCTGCGCGCTGTGGGCTTTCGGGGGCACCTACATCGTCTTCAAGACAGTGAACGCGTTCAAATCCATGCGCGTCTCGCCGGAGGTGGAAAGAGAAGGCCTGGACGTTCCTGAATTCGGCCTGCACGCCTATCCGGAAGATGCTCTGGTTACCCGCGAAGGCTAACACCCGGCCC